>Ga0209550_10000952_pt1 | contig 27994 bp, 36 predicted proteins | sample LauGreSuBDMM15SN_2_FD_187567 | JGI IMG/M metagenome (GOLD analysis project Ga0209550, IMG submission 187567) | Freshwater lake microbial communities from Lake Michigan, USA - Su13.BD.MM15.SN (SPAdes) (version 5) | ecosystem: Environmental > Aquatic > Freshwater > Lake | place: Lake Michigan... | reverse complement strand
TAAATAGTATTACATTTCAAAATATATTTTAATGTTATGTATCTTTTTACCGATAAATAGTATTACATTTCAAAATATATTTTAATGTTATGTATCTTTCCACTTATTAATGAAAATAATTTAATATTATATGTTTCATTTACGTTTAATCCAACTATAATATCTTTTATAAATTCATTTTTATATCTACATTCTATATTAAGATGAAAATCATTAACATACCATCTAAATAATAAATTATTTTCATGTTGTTTGATAGTCATAAGTTTACACGAGTAAGTATTGCCATTGATTATTTTATTTGCTACACAAATATATCTACTCATATTGCCAATTTTTTTAATAAATTTTGTATATTTATTTATTCTTTGAATATTTGTATTATATTTATTTAAATTATCCCATGATAAAGTTTCTAACAGTAATTGATGGTTAATATAATCTGCAACTCTTCTTATTGGCGATGTAAAATGAATATAATCATTCATCTGTAAAATAGCATGACCAATATTTTCATGAGAATACATAGCATTTAAGTTAGTTTGCGTACAAGTTCTATAAATAATTTTATCTTTTACTTTTTCATTAGTTGCTAAATATTTACCAATTAAATGATTAGTTACTAACATATATAATTGTACCATATCATGTGTATCTATCAAAATTGTTTTTTTTATAAAACTAACATCATTCATATTTATTTCCATATCTTTAAAATATAATGGTTCTAGTTTTTTAGATAATTTAAATAAGTTTTTAATATCACTATCTTCATTTAACATTACATTCGCTTCATCATAACTTAAATTTTGTGTTATTTTGATTATACGTCTAACTATATTTGTTATGACAGGTAATCCATCAATAAATTCAATTTCGGTACTAATTACAGATCGTGCTTTACCTTTGATTAATGATAAACAATTTGTACTAATTGAGTTTGGTAATAAATGATATGTTTTGCATTCAGCCCCCGTATCACCATCTAAATATATTGAACTACAATTATCATAATATTGATTTAAATCTAATACATTATTTAATATATTTGGATCAGCTATATGAACTATAAATTTATTTTCATTTACATATGTAATTGCATCATCTATATCTTTACAACCAATAGGATCAATTGAATAAACATTATAATTAAATAGTTCATCTACTTTATTTTCAAAATCATCTATAAAATTGTAAATTTCATCCAATTCAATTTTGTTATTATATAAATCTAGGTTCAAAGGTACATTTACATCAGTATATAACAAAATATTTTGTCTTGCATTAATATCAGTAATTGGGCCAATAATTTTAACGATTCTACCAATTTTTATTTTATTTAAATATAATTCATTAGTATCTTCAATAACAACATATAAATCTGTAATTCCTTCATTATCATTATTATGTTTATTTTTTTTTACTAAATTTTTTTTTATATCAGAAAAGACAACATATTGTAAATTATCAATTAAAGAATTAAACATCAAACCTTCTTTTTTTGAAGAGTTATCTATAACTCTAACTTTATTATTAAGTAATAATATTCCACCTAACATTTCTTATTATTTAACAATATTAATTTTAAGTATAATTTATTAATTTCAATTATTTATATGTTCTTAAAAATATATAATCTATTATTATTTAATAATGGATTATTACAAGAAATATTTAAAATATAAATATAAATATGTAGTATTTAAAAATAAATTATTACAATTTGGTAATGGTGGATATGAAGATGATATAAGATTACAATTTATAAACAAAGGTATTAACTTTAATGAAAAACGTTGTTTAGACATTGGCACAAGAAATGGATTAAATTGTATTACACTTATTAATTTGGGAGCAAGAGAAGTAATAGGTATTGATATAGATGATACTCGTTTTAATGAAATGCCTTCAAATGATAAAATTAAACTTGTTAAAACTGATTTATTAGAACTAGATGATGCAGAAAAATTTGATGTAATTACATGTTTTTTATGGAATATGCCATTACCTTTATATAATAAAATAATACAAAAAATAATATCATTATTAAAGATAGATGGAATTATTTATATAGGATTTCATGATAAATTATATAAATATGATAAATATGGTGGTTCAGTTCCAGATTTATTAATAAAAAACTTTAATAATGTAAAAATTTTAGATAGAGATAATCCATACCAATGGATAATGGAAGCATCAGGTCCACTTTTATAAAAATTGAATTATAATGACTAAAATTGTTGCTAAATATATATTAAATCTAAAATATATTGGATAAAAGAAAATTCATAAATACTATTGATAAATTTTTATTAATAATAAAAAATTCAAAAAATCTAGATTCTAAAGTAATTAGTGTTTATTATTTTTTGAATTTTTTAATTATTAATAAAACACTGTTAATTCATGATAAACAAGCTAAATATATCGCATATGAAGTAATATCTGATAATTATATTGATTTTGAAAAACATACATTTAATACAGATTTAGGAGATAAATATTATAATCTATTTGTAGATATTACAAATAATATTTATCTACTACTACCCAATAAAGAATTAGAAGATGTATTTACAAAAAAATTAAAAAAATATTTAAATTATGCTAATAGTATATATAATAAAGATAATAAACTAATGTATTGTTATTATCTATTTTTATATTTATTAAATAATAATAATAATTTAAGTGAAATTTTTAAAATACATAATAATTTTTATACAACAGTAAAAAACAAAATATATGAAATTGAAGAATCAGCTAATAATTCTGAACTAAATTTAGATAATTGTATTTATAAAAAATATAAAAATAAACTATTATACACATTAAAATTATTAAAAGAAAAATTATATAACAATTAATCTTATTTTTTTAGATAAGCATTGAATAAAACAGTAAATAATACATAATGTAATGTATATAAAATTAAACTATTTTTTCCAATATCTGTTAAAAATAATTCTTTATTTATAATTTGATTATCTAGTTGTTTAATGTCAAAATTTTGAGAAAATATTAAACCTAATAACATTAATGGTAACCACTTTAATAATGGAAACCAATCCATCATTGGAACACTAATCGGTCCACCTAATACTATATTAACAGATGGACTTATATTTGGTGTTGATATATATGATATAATAGCAAAAGCAATAAGTGCTAAATGTTTATTACCTGCTACAAAAGAACATATGAATGTTGCTAAACCCATAAAATGTAAAATACCAAATCTAACATACTTTTCTTGATAAAATGTGTAAGTAAAAAATGTAACTATTGCTGCATGAATTAAAACTTCAAATGATCGTTTAAATCGTCTTTCATGAAAATTATCAGATTTTTTTTTATACTCTATTGTTATACTCATACCTGCAATAAAGATAAACATTGTTCTTGCAATCATACCAATATTACTAATAGTATCATTTCTAGAATAATTTGTTCCATTTGTTACATCGTAAAAATAAGGAATATGTTGTATAATCATTAAAATGAATGCTATACCTCTTAAATTATCCAATACATTAATTCTATTATTCATAATATAATTAATAGATAATAAAGTAATTCTATTATTGTACATTAATTTTAAAAAATTGAATTATAAAAATACACAAAAATATTACTTATTATACAAATAAAATGTCACTAGAAACTATTAATTATAATATCTATCCTCCAGTACCTCCTTCAGTAGAAGTAGAAGTAGAAGTAGAAGTAGAAGTAGAAGAACAAGTACAAGGACAAGTACAAGTACAAGGACAAGTACAAGGACAAGTACAAGGACAAGGACAAGAACAAGAACAAGGACAAGTGCAAGAACAAGGACAAGTATTAGTTAAAGGACAATTCATGTATATTAAAGATACACATTCAAGAATAATGCTTTCAAATGCTTGGAATGCTATTACATACCTCGATTTATGGAACTATATGAAAAAAGATTCATATAGCTATACATTTAGTGATGATAAAGAAATCTCTATTATTAGTAGTAAAATGAAAGAGTTAGGATATGATAAACATTCAGGATGTTCATTTGGATGGACTATGCGTCAAATGCAATATATTGCACAATATGGTGAAGAAAACTATTATCAAGATATCATAAGATATTAATTATAATTTTATTTTTATTTTTATTTTATATATATATAAATTAGATCTGTTTAAGATATATAAGTTAGATATCTGTATAAAAAATTGATATTAATTAATTTTATAGTAATTTTGTATTAATTGTTTAATCATTATATATAATATGGACGAATTATATAAAGATATTGATCTATATTTTGAACTATTTAATAATCATTTTTACGATGACATGTCAGAAAATAATAATAAAAAATTATTATTAATAAATCATACTAAATATTTACATGATTTATTAGTTAATAATGCAAATTATATTAAAATATCAGATAGTCTTAATGTCAAAATCGATCAATATTTAAATAAATATAATGATATTAATATGATTATCTTAGCATGTGAATATATATTAAAAGATGACTTTTTTGAATTTATTAATGAAAATACATTTGATACATTATCTGATCATAATAAATCTCTTCACCATAATGCGGTAACATTATTATATTTAGTAAAATTAACATTGTATGAAAAATATGTTGAAGAATATTTAGATGATGTAACCATAATTGACTATATTCAAGAATATAAAATTAATCCAATAATTAAAGGAATTAAAAATATTTATATGGATCTATTAAATAAAATAAATGAAGATGATGATGATTCTTCAATACTAATCGAAAATAATTCTAGAGAATGTTTAATGGAATTATTATGTTCTTTTGATCTAGAAGAATTATTTGTTGATCAAATATAAATAATAATTTAAAAATAGTTTAGTTGATTTATCATTTAATATATTTTTATTAACTAATTGATTCATTACATTTTTATTTTTTCTTATGTTATTATGAATATTAATTTTAAATAATAATAAATCATCTAAATCCATTAATTTATCATTATTTTTATAAAAATCAATAAATTATATATATTTATCAATATTAGAACTATTTAAAATGTATTTAATATTTGATATTAAGACAAGATATATTTTACCTTCGATATTATAAGACAATATTTGTTTATCATTAAATTGCATAAATAATATTTCATTATTATTTTTATTCAACCAAGAGTAAAATTCATCAATTATACTATGTTTAACCATTGGATAACTAATTTTTCTTGTTATTATTAAAAATAAATTTGTATAAAATGATTTAGGTAATTTTGAATTATTATTAAAACTTATGCCAGTATAAATATCATCTAAATTATAATACTTAATTGAATTATATATTGGTTCTATTATATTTTTCTGTATTACATTAGACCATTCAGTTAACATATTTCCAAATATATATAATTTATCATATGTATTTCCAAAAAAATTATCCATTAATGGGAATATTTGTCTTCTCATTGTACCTCTACATGACCAATCTGGCGTACTATCTAAAAAATAGATAATATTAAATTTATCAGCATAATCAAATATTACATTTTTTGTAATATCTAATAGTGGTCTACAAATTAAAATATTATCTATTAACATTTCTTTTTCCATTGCTTTGATATTAAAGATATCTCTATTTTTCATAATATTAGTAAAAATATTTTCAGAAATATCATCTCTATGATGACCTATACATATACCATATAAATTTTCATTTTTTAAAACATAATTATAAAGATTAAATCTAATTTTTCTAGTTTCTGATTCATAAAAATTTCTATCAATATTATCATCTCGTTTCATCCAATAAACTTGTCTATAATAAATTGGAATATTAAAATACTTACAATAATCAATTAAAAAGTTAAATTCATCAATAGACGATTCACTATTACCATAATATACATGAATAGCAATAACCTTATTGATAATTAATTTAGATTCCATATATTTTAAACAATGTAAGATTACCATTGAATCTACACCACCTGATAATGAAATTCCAATATTTATATCGGATCTATTATTAATCCATTTATATAGTTGTTTATATACTTCAGTATCTTCAATATCATTATTAAATTTATTGTTAGATTTTAGTAAATATTTTTTACATTTTTCATCAAAAAGATCACAATAATTAACATAATTTATTTTGTAATCATTAATATCTTTAACAAAATATATATTTTCTGTAAGATTTGTATAATTTGATAAAGTAGTTTGATAAAATTTATTTAAATATGATTTATCTTCACCATTTATAAAATTATAATATTGCTTAATTCTTTTAATAGCCATATCTAAATATTTCAATTTAAATGTATGTCTCCATGGTAAAATTACAAAAAACTTTTTTGCAATAGATAATTCTAAATCTAAATTATTATTAACAATATATTCAGTTATAATTATTGCATATTCATCATACTGTTTTCTTTTTAATTCATCATTTTTATTTCTAAATATATTTCTTGGAAATTGATCATAAATAATGATTAATGCAATTAAATTATCAACATCATAACTAATATTATCTAGATTATTACAAAAAGTTATTATTTGGTTATCATAATAATAATAACCAAATAATTGTTTAATTTCTTCATCACATGATTTATCAAACCATTCGCTTAAATATGGTTCATTATTTTTAAACCAATAATTAATTACATCATTTTTGATGTTTAAAATATCCATTTATTATTTATTAATATATCATATATTTAATAACTGACTTATATAAAAAAAGTTCAATATTTTATTGATCACTGTCTATAATAAATTTATTTGATCGGAAAGCAAAGCTTTCAATCTAAAACTCTAAAGAGTTTTGAGAAAAAATAAAATATTTACATTTATCTTTATATTTGCCGATTATAATTTTAGATTTAATATTTGTTTTAACAGCTCTTAAATATTCTAATTCAGATACACATGATTGTGGATATAAATAATCTATATTAGTATACGAAATATTTAATCTATCTAATTTTAATGGTAATCTAAATATACCTGATAGATTATTATTATTACATTTAATTACAGATGCATTACAGTTAGGTAATTTTAATTTTGTTAATTTATTATGTGAGCAATTTAAATCATTAAATCTATTTTTAATGACTAAACTTGTCAAGTTATTATACGAACAATTTAATGTATCACAAACATTAATTTTTAATTTTTCAATTAGATTATGTGAACAATTTAAAGTTACATAATTTAGAACATTAATGTTTTTTATTTTATTTTTAGAACAATTTATTAAACTTGTTGAATTATTATATGGAAATGTTTCTAAAAAATTTTTAGAACAATTTATAGTATGTAATACTTTAAAACATTCATTTAAATTTATATTGTTATCATAATAAATATTTTTTATTTTATTATTTGCACATTCAAAACTATTTATTGAATAAAAAGTTTTTCCATTTAAATTATCAAATACAATTTCAGTTAATTTATTATTATTTACATACAAATTTGAAAGTTCAACTGGGATTTTTGGGATTTTTGTTAATTTATTATTATTTAATGATATTGTATTTGATAATTTAAGTGATGACCATTTTATAGTATGTAATTTATTATTATTGATATATGTGTAATTTAAATTTTTTGGTAAACTAACTTCTGTTAATTTATTATGTGATAATTCTAAGTCTTTTAACTTATCTAAATTAGATAAATCTTGAATAGTTGTTAGTTTATTATTTTTTAAATTTAAATTGTTTAAATCTGAAGGTAATTCACATAAAATCTCTTTAATTCTACAATTAAATAATGTTAATTCTTTAATAGAATTGCTTAATCCAGTTACTTTATTAATATATACATTTTCAATAGTAACATCAATTAAATTATTACAATGTGATAAATTTAATTCATCTAATGTATTACAAAATGAACTAGTTAAATTTAACAAAACTAAATTATTCGGAAAATTAAAACAGGTTTTAAATTTAAAATTATTAATATTTAATTCTGTAATTGTATTTGGTAAAACTACAATATCATTACTGATTTTAATACAATGATCATTATGATATAAATTTAATATTTTTAATTTATTATTATTATTTAAGTTAATTATAACATTGTTATTTGCTTTCGGAGTAATATTATCTAAATCTAGGTAATTAATACAGATTGATTCAGCATTATTTGAAAACATAAATATATTATTTAGTAAATCTATCGTATTGATATTACAAGAATTAATATTTAATTTCTCATATGAATTATCGATATTAATATTATCGATAATACAATCAGATATACTAATATATTTTCCTTTAATATTTATGTTGTCTTTGATTACACAATTACGTAATTCAATATTATTAGTTGATATATCTTTTAAAAGCATAAAATTTTGTAATTTTAATATGTTAATATTTTTTGGTAAATTAGAATTAAGTATATCTATGCTTATTTTGATATATTTAAATTTATTACTTTTATCTTTTGATAATTTTACAGTTTCATCTGTAAAACAAATATCACACAAATCAAAATCACTATTCTTAAAATGATATCTAATATTATGTATTGGTTTGTCACAATTATCACATGTATACATACCATAAAATACATTACTATATACATCTAATGATGTAATATTATCATAATTATCTATATTTGTAAAATCTTTAAATGATAAAAATTTATGTTCATTACTAAAAGAGACTCTACAACAAGGACATGATTGATCTTCCGATTCTAAAATCCATTCATTTATGCATTTTTTATGAAAATTATGATTACAAAATGTCATAACTGGTATATTTTCTTCTTGATCGTAATTTTCTTTACATATCACACATATATCATCTTTTGTATATCTATTATATTCATTAAATCCAACAATTGTTTTAAATATATACATTATATTATTATTATTATTATTATTTGATTCACTTGATTCATTAGATTCATTAGATTCATTAGATTCATTAGATTCACTTGATTCATTTGATTCATTAGATTCATTAGATTCACTTGATTCATTAGATTCATTTGATTCACTATCATTAGATTCACTATCACTGATAGTTTGTTCTTCATTTATAACTAATATATTATTAAAATCGTTAATACTAGAATCAACATTAAGTTCAAATTCTAATTCAAATTTAAGATCACTAGATGTGTCCATTATTATTTTATATAATAAATTGTTTAAATTACTTATATAAAATAATATTCAATATTTTTAAACCTCAATAAATTTTTGACTGTCGTGTAAATTAAATAATACTTTTAATATTTCAGATTGCATATTAATTTTTAAATCACTATCTTTAGAATCTTTTGGATTTAAATCTGGGCCTTTATTTACTTCCATTAAAAATATATCTAAATTACTAGTTGGTGCAATATCTACACCATATATTTGAAATCTAATTTTAGATTGTAAGTCTTTATTTTGACACATATAATTTTTCAGTGCATTTAATAATTTATTCATCATTTGTTTTAAATTACGATCAAATAAATCAGTTTTATCTTTACCTAAATAATTACGTAAATCTTCTAAAGTTAAAGGATTTTCATCATAAACTTTACGGTCAATATATCCAGTAGTAATATGTTTATCAAATACTAATGATTCTGGATCATAAAATTCTGGTGTATAATACATAAAACCATTATAATAAATATAACCATAAAGTCTGTCATTTTTACAAACAGTTAAGAAATAAACTCTACAATTTACTTTTCTTTTTGAAATAATTAATGGATCATATAAATATTGTTGAATTAATAAAAATTTTTCTTTATTCTCTTTTGAAATAATATCATCCCAAGAATTAACTAATTTTATTCCTTCTTGTCGTTGATTATAATTTTTTAAAACATATATTTTTTTAATTGTAGAAGTTTCTATTTCTTTTTTTAATTCATTTATATCATTTTCATTTTCATATAAATATGTTTTTGGCATTATTTTACTGGCATCATTTCCATATTTATTTTTTAATACCTTCCATAAAGCAATTTTAGAACCAATTATATCACATCCTTCAGTTACACCCATATATTTACATTTTGAATTAACTAATGATTTTGCAGTTTGTTCACATGGATTATAGTTGTGAGTAAAAAAGAAATCACCATCATTATCTACTTTAACAAAATTATAATCATTTAATACAATATTCATACCTCTACCGGGAGACCCATCAGTAAAGTAAGTAATTTTTTTTTGTTTTTTTTCATCCCTTTGGAGGAGTAATGACTCAAAAAAGATAAAGTAAAGAATAAAAATAAATAGTAAAATTAATAGTGTATTATTCATATACTATATAAACTAAAATAATTTTATTTATAATGCAGATTTTATTTTTATAAAAATACATTATATGATATGATTAGCTCTGAATATGGTTCTGCATTATAAATAAAATTATTTTAGTTTATATAGTATATTATTATTTTTACTATTTATTTTTAATATTTGTAATCATATTGCATTTACATGGTATTTTGATTAATTAAAATATAAAGGAGTCGTTACTCCTCCAAAGGGAGCAAATGTAAAAATTTTTATAAATCTATTCTGAACTCTGTAGATAAAGCGTATCTTTCTGAGTTAAATCTTTAGAAATGGTATCAATAATTAGTTTATCAATCTCTTCATCTGTTAAATCATTATTAATAGTATCTTTAGAAATATTATCAATAATTAGTTTATCAATCTCTTCATATGGTATATCTTCTATTATTGTATCATCATTAAATTTATATGACATATTTGCTATATTCAAAAAATATACTTGAAATAGTTCAATTATTTCATTTAAAATATTCTTATTAGTTAATGATATTTGTTTTAAATATTTTAACATATCAAATGTAGATTCAGCATTATTTAATATATATTGAAAATACAATGACCAACCTCTACAATATCCTTGAAAAAAATCATGTTGTGATGGTGAATTTATTTTAGTATTAATACATAAATGTATTTTACTATCTTCTAATAATCTAATATATTTATAATTTATTAGTTTACAATATTCATCCATCATATTATGAATATATGTACTTACTGGTATGTAATTATAAAAATTAATATAATCATCAAAATAAGACATATTACCATTTGAATCACAAATATATGATTCGCATTTTAATGTATCGAATACTAATAATACAGCATGTGATGCAATTGAATTATTTTGTTTAATATCTTTAGTTAAATCAGTTGCACATAAGTTCATTTCAAAAGAACAATATCTTTGTCCTTTTTTATAAATACAATCATTATTAGAAATACCGATATTATTTATTTTATTAAGTAGAGAAGATGGTTCTAAAAAATCAGAAATCAATAAATCTTTAACAATATTAATATGAAATGGCAATGATTCATCAGAATCGTAATTACTAGTGGTTACAAATTCAAAGTTAAACATTTTATCATAACGAATTGTTACAAATAAATCATTTTTTCCAATAGTTACACCTGGTTTACTTTCTTTTAAAACATTATTAATTACTTTATATTTTAATCTACTGATTGTATTATACATTTTTTTAGTAAATTCTTGTGTAAAATATGGATTTAAATCCATGTCACAAATATTTTGCGCATGTCTTGGTATAATATTAAAATACTCATTTATATTTTTTAAACGATTGTAGTTATATGATGTCATTATTTTATTTATGGAGTATTAATAAAAGAATATTTAAATTAGTCAATTTTTTTAAACGCCCAGTTCTGTATCTTGAGTCATTACTCTTCCAAAGAGAGTTTCATGTTCTACGTCTTGAACTTTCATATTTACAAGATCTTTGAATTTATATGATACTGTAGTGTATAGTTCTTCGATATCATCGTATAGTTTGAGAGTAATTGAATCATTAGTAAATTCGTAATCATGGACAATACCACTAGTGAATGGTTCAGTCTTTAAGACTTGTTGCCAATTATTACAATCATATACAGTGAGATAGTTTGTTTCAAAATTATTTACAATATAAGTTGTGCCATTTTGTTCAAAAAATTTAATAAGAAGTTTTTCAGAATCAATTAGTTCGAAATTGAAATGACATTGTTCAGTAATTTCATCATCTACAAAAGTATAGAAGATTGCAGTTGATTGACTATATACATAGCATACATCATCATTATCATTAGTTACTAGATTATATGTTTCGTCATTATCATCATCGAATTCATGTTGATATAGATTATTATCATTGAAATAAGTGATGACATTATCAATAATAGACCATTTAGCTGACATAATTAATTATATATTTAATATGATAATATGACAACAATACATGTGAAATTCAATTTTTTTTACACCTTTTACATTTAATATGTCAAAGAAATATAAAGAAAATAACATCTTCTTATGCCCAATTATAAATTAACTTAAATACAATTTAATATTATAATTAAATGTCAGATACAAATATATTGATAAAAGAGTTATTACTCATGCAAAGGTCCAAAGGTCCAAAGGTCCAAAGGGAGGTAGCTTTTGATATTATAAGTGTAATTACTATTTGGGAATTATTTAATAATTCATACCTAAATATACACATTAATAAAAAAACATATTATATGTCTACCAAATTTATTGGACTTGGTTTTTCAATATATATTATTCGAAAATACTTTTAAAAATTATTTTGTGTAATTTCATCTTTTATTAGGTCTTTAATAATAAACGATGAAATCATTCAATAACGTTACGCATTTCGTCCAACCTTTGCTGGCAAAGGCTAGAAAGAAGAAAAAGTAATACTAATGATTAATTACTTTATTAATCTGTAAATACTTTATAATACAATAAAGAGCTAATAAAAGTAAAAAATATATATATAAAAAATAATTTAAAATCTAGTTTGCCTTTGTTAAAGAATTGGTAAACACCTTGAAAAAGTATACCTAAACACCAAATCTTTGCATGATTTACATGAGATTCATTTTGAAATAATTCATTGATTAATTCCATAACTTATAAATACATAAAAAATTTGATTTTACAATATACAATTGATTTAAAGCTTATTAATTTTAAATTAATAATGGATATAAATAAAAATATATTTCTTACAACTGCAATTTCATATACAAATGGACCTCCACATATTGGTCATTTATATGAAATTGTCTTAGCTGATTTTGTTAAACGGTGGTTTAAATTACTTAATTATAATATATTATTAATGACAGGTACAGACGAACATGGGCAAAAAATAGAAAAAACTGCTAATGATCAAAATATTAAACCAATTGATCTTTGTAACCAGAATTCAGAATTATTTAAAAATTTAGCTAATAAATTAAACGTTCAGTATGATCATTTTATTAGAACTACTGATTCTAATCATATTGAACATGTTAAAAAGTTATTTGAAATAAGTCAATTAAATGGAAATATTTATTTGGATAAATATTCAGGTTTATATCTTCCAAGAGAAGAAAGATTTATTACAGAAAAAGAAGCAAATGAAACAAATGGGTTAGATCCAGTGACTGGTATTCCATACATATATTATGAAGAAGAATCATACTTTTTTAGATTAAGTGAATATATAGAATATATAAAAACGCATATTAGTAATAATATTATTATTCCTTATGATGAAAAAATAAATTTAGAACATAGATTAAATAATGGTTTAGATGATTTATCAATAACTAGAACAAGTTTTAAATGGGGTATACCAATTAATGATGATCATGTAATTTATGTATGGTTTGATGCATTATTAAATTATTACACAGGATTAATGACATTTAATGAATCATTTGATAGGAAAACAATAAATTTAATTGGCAAAGATATATTATGGTTTCATGCAGTAATTTATCCTGCAATTTTAAAGTCGGTTAATTTAGAAAAATATATTCCAGAAAATATATTAGTTCATGGGTTTATTACAGACGAAAATGGACAAAAAATGTCTAAATCATTGGGTAATGTAATATTACCTGATGAATTATTTAATGAATTTTCAATAGAAGCAATTAGATTTTACTTAATTTGGGAAACAGAATGGAATAAAGATGTTAAGTTTAATAAAAACAGATTAAAGGAAATATATAACAACATATTAATTAAAAGCTATGGTAATTTAGTTCAGCGTATATATTGTTTAATGTATAAAGAACTAAATAAACTGAATGGATCAACCCTTTGGATACAGCCAAATAGTTTAAAAAAATATATTATTGAAAATGCTAATAAATATTATCATAAATTTGATCATAAATTATATGATATTTATAATTATAAACGTGAAATAGAAGAAGATTTTAAAAATATTAACACTTATTTAACTGATCAAAAACCATGGTTAGATACAGATGAAATAGTAAAATATGAAAAAATAACTAAAACGTTTATTAATGTTTTAAATGTAAGTAAAAAATTATGGCCAATCATTCCAAACAAAATTGAGGAAATATATTTATTATTTGGACTTGAATTAACTATAGATAATTATAATTTAAATAATTTAAATTTAACAAAAGCAAATGTAAAAATTTTTATACCACTATAATATATATATAAAAATGGATATTACATTTTATGGTTTACAAAAATTGTATGTTAGTATATTCGAAAAACATGGTTGGATTATGTTAGCTAAACATAATGGTACTATGGAACAAACTAAAGTTGATGAATATGCAAGAAAAATAGAAAAATGGTTAGAATCATCTAGAAAGAAATTATTAAGTGAAAACGTTACTGGACTTTATAGAGAAGATATAGAAATTATGAGAAGAAATATGAATAGATTAAATGATATTTTACATAATAAACAACAAGATGTAGCAAAAGGTGGTTCATTAGATTTTGATTCAGATGGGTTTATTACAAATTCTAATGATCCTTCTAACGAAGGTGATAATAAAAAGTATTCTTTTTATGGTATATATGGTATTTGTTAAAACTTGACATTGATTTCGATATACGATTCATTTATCTGTTTAATCATTTTAATGCTTTTTCTCTCGCATATTTCATTGATGAAATAAGGTTCAAATTTAACATCTATTATATCTGCGAGATTATCAGTAAATTCTTCAAACGAAGTGAATAAATCCACAGTAGTATGATAATTTCGTATATATTTTGTGTTAGTATTAATAATAAATTTATATTTTCTCCATCCAGTAGTCATTATAACATTATCATTTATTTTGTGAAAACGAATGATAGAAACCGAAAAAATATGACTAGGATACTTTGCGGACACGTAATCCTGAAAATAATCATAACAATCAGATGTTTCAAAAATCTGATATTCATAAATATCATGTATAAGTAGTAACTTAGAGTAATCGGAACTGAGATAACAGTCACCATTCATATCAATGGCAGTGTATTTATATTGTTTTAAGTAGTTCATAGGTAATATATTTACTATATAACCGCTAGATCATTTTTATAATTTCAATTTTTTATATAAAAAAATTGAAATTATATTAACCATTATAATATTAATAACACATATTAATATTATAATATAATGTGTAACTTGACATCTGATCTGTGCATTTCGACCGCTTTGAAAAGCCCACAACAACTTAAATATTCTGCTGTTATTATTTATCGTAATAAAGTAATTGCAACTGGATATAATTATGTTACTGATATTTCTTCTTTAAATCATCAGTGTCTTTTATGAGCCTAATAAGCATAGTGTACATGCAGAAAGACATGCAATAATGAATGTAAAAGATAAGACAATATTATCTAAGTGTAAAATTATTATTATTAAAATAATGGAAAATGGTACAATTAAAGAATGTGGTCCATGTGTAATGTGTGATAATTTACTAAATAAATATAAAGTAAAACATATTAAATCCAAATTATTTTGTTAATTCTTACTAATCAAAAAATTAGATCCAATAAATCCACAACTACCTGTTACTAATTTTATTTATTTATATATATCCAAATACCAACTATATTAAGTTTATTATATATTTAAAAATATAAATAATATTATTATATATAATATGTCAGAAGTACCAAAACAAGAAGATTCAACTTCTAGAAAACTAACAATTGAAGATTTAATTGATGATAATACTAATAATACAAATAAATCGAATAACAAAAATTCAAATTCTAATTCAAATGATATTCCAAAAAATCAAAAAGTTTTTGGTCATAATAAAAGAATAAAACCATGACGTACTGGGACTAAAAGTCAACAGCAGATAGCTCCTAAAGGATTTAAAAAAGGATTCAGAGGTTAAAAGATAATAAATTAACTAAAGTAAATATATGAATGACGCAAATCAAGTAGAATATATTAATTTGCTGACAAAGATATGGACCATATGTAATGTATAATAATTTACTAATTCTTACTAATTAATAAATTATTTTTTTTATCTTTTTTATTTTTTTACTTTGTCAATTCTGGCCAATTAATTTCATTTTTTTTCCAACTAGATGTTGTTATATTACTAATATCTATAAAACGAATAACAAAATTATTAAAATATTTACCTAATACTTCTTCTAATTCTGGTAATTTATCATAATCTTTATTTTTTCCTAATCGTATAAATATTATTTGTTCACCTAATTTGTCTAAAGAATAAAAATGATATATTAATTTACTATATCTTTCTTTAAATTTATATAAATCACTTATATCATATAATTCATGTGGTAATCTAATTTTATAATATTTATGTTTCATTATAAAATTAGAAAATTTAATTTCATTTAATGCATCATCTAAACCAAATTTATTAGGATCACATTTTACAATATTATAATTATTGACATCTAAAAATCCATCAAATTTATTGTCTATTAATTTAATTACATCATTTAAATTTTCAGAATATATCCAATCGAATGGACTACGATAATAATTTGTATTTTCATGATTAATTAATTGGTATGCAATTGAGCAATCTATTCCTAAACTTATAATTCTCATTTATTGTTTTATAGTTTAAGGTAATTATGGATAAAATAATTATTTCAATATTTTTAACTCATAATCACCTTTGGAGTTCCGAACAAATATATACATTATCTATGTACATATTTATATTATTTAAAATTAGTCAATATTTTATCTATTTTATTATCTATTTTATTATCTATTTTATTATCTATTTTATTATCTATTTTATTATCTATTTTATTATCATTATTTGATTTTACTTTTTCCAATACATATTGCCCACATGGTCCACAATGGTCTTCATTTGATAGATCTACCTTATTATTTATTTTAGTATTACACATATCTAGTTTCCATCTGCCAAGAGGTAATGGAATATCTTTTGATTTCAATTTGTTTATCATATTTATAATAAATTTCATGATGGATTAATATTATTATATAACTTATATCAAATATAATAAAATGATATATTTTCAACATTTTACTTGTTTTAAAATATTGAAGATAATTCTACAACATATTATTTAAATATATTAAGTATATTATTCTTACTAATTTTATCTTTTACACCTTTTTATATTTGAAACGCTTTCATTATTTACAAATTTATAATTTATAAAATGTGTTACAAATAATATAAAATAAAAATATACCAAATATTTCAATTAAAATGTGATAAGGAAAGTGTGGGTTAAAATACATCATTTTTTCACAATTGTATTTTTCATTTAAGAATAAAATTATAATAATTCCTACAAAAAATATGATTTGATATATACTTGTTTGAATAGTTTTTGGTAATAATGGAAAGTAATATAATAATAATGAAATCATAATGATAGCTTGACTAAATATGTAAAATACAATAGATAAATAGAATAATGAATAAATATCAAAACATATTAATAATATTAAATAAAAAATAAACTCATAACTAGGAAATTTATTTGTATAACAATAAAAAACGTAAAAAAATGTAATATTTATAAAATAGGTTAGTATATGTGTAATATTCGTTTGTATTGAACCAGTAATATGTATCATATGAGAAAATACATGAAATATTTCAAAACATAATATTGAAATCAATAATACAGATGTATATTTTTGTTTCGTTTTCAACCAAAAATATAATATAATTATACAGTTAATTAAATTAAAAAAAGCAGAATAAGGTTGAGCTATTCCATTTTTATTTGCTTTTTCACAAGTATTAAATGGGAATGTATATTCATTCATATAATAAAAATATATTTTTTTTTCCTAGGCGTTTTAAATGAGAAAAAGTATAAAAATTGATAATTAGTAGTATTAATAATTATCATCTTGATATAGATTTAATTAAAATGTTTAGAAAATTAAATCTATTTACACAACCAAAGCGTAATTTTTTTGTTGTTATTAATCAGGCAGAAGTTGCATATAGAGAATTTTTAGGTTCTAATAAAATATCATTATTACCCGGTCTTAGATTATGTTTACCATTATTACATCAATTACATAGAGTTGATATGAGAGAATGTGGATATAATATAGATAGTATAAATGCATTTACAAAAGATAATGTACCCGTAATAGTTGGAGGTACTTTATTTTTTCTCCCTTTGTAACGACTCAAAACTCTTTAGAGTTTAAGATTGAAAGCTTTGCTTTCCGATCAAGTAACTGATCCAGAAAAAGCATGTTTTAGTGTTTCAGACTTTAGAAATTCTTCAATGTCTGTTGGAGAATCATCAATTAGATCTGTAATTGGTAAATTTGATTATGATGATATAACTGGTGATAGAAATAATATTAATTTTAAATTACAAGAAGTAATTGGATCGTCAATTCATAAATGGGGTATTGAATGTACACGTTTTGAAGTCCAAGAATTTGTACCAAAAGATAGTCATATTCGTCAAACATTAGAAAAACAAATGGAAGCAGAGCGCAGTAGAAGAGAAAATGAACTTAATACTGTTGCTAGAATTAAAACTGCAGAAGGTAAAAAACAAGAACAAATTCTTAAAGCAGATGGAGAAGCATATAGATTAACAGCAAATGCAAAAGCATTAAGTGAACGAATTAAAATGTTATCTGATGCATTAGGATGTAATGATAAAGCTGTTAATTTCTTATTACAAACAGAACGTATAGATGCAATGAAACAAATTGCTAATTCTAGTAATTCTAATACATATTTTATAGATCCAAATAATATCTTACCCACAGGTAAGGTTTTATCAGATATGAATAATAAAACAGGATAAAAGGTTTTATCAGATATGAATAATAAAACAGGATAAAAATCAAATTTATTTATTTAATTTTTAATATTTCTTAAATATATTAAAGAATGGAAAATCTATCTAATATTAAATATTTAAAATATAAATCAAAATATTTAAATTTTAAAAATAATATAAATTATCATGGTGGATCAAATGAAAATAATATTATAAAAGCTATTGCTGTTTTTTCTAGTCAAGACAATGTGAAAGGAACTGTTAATTTTGAACAAATTAATGAAGACAATGTAAGAGTAATTATAAATTTAGAGGGATTTAAGGCTAATACTATTCATGGATTTCATGTTCATGAGTCAGGTGATTTATCAAAAGGTTGTGAATCTATGTGTGGTCATTTTAATCCATTTAATAAAAATCATGGTGATCGTAATGATATAGATAGACATGTGGGTGATTTAGGTAACTTAGTGGCAGATGATCAAGGTAAAGTAAATATTGAATTTGTAGATAATATAATTAAATTAGATGGTAATCAAAGTAATATAATAGGCAGAGGATTAATAATTCATGCAGATCCAGATGATTGCGGTAAAACTAATCATTCAAGTAGTAAAATTACTGGAAATTCTGGTAAAAGAATAGCTTGTGCAATTATAGGTTATGCATCTAAATGTTAAAATTTAATTATTTAATTTAAGAGTACCATATTTATAATAATCTGTATCTTCACTTATATTAATTATAATTTCGTCTAAACTATGTGTTATTTTATTACTATTAAAATATTTATTACTGATAATATTATTAGAATTAATTTGTTTAACATAAATATGTAGATGTAATTGCCACACACTAGGTCTATAATGAAATTCAGAATAAAACTGTATATTGTCCCCTAGATTATAAAAAGATTTAATTTTGTTTAAACATAGAGTATATGAATCAGTAATCATTGAAATATTACTTGTATTTATATCTCTAATAGATCTAAGATCTGAGTTTTTAAAAAATACTAAAGAATGTAAATTAATTATATCATTTACTTTTTTCATAAGATTAATATTTGTTTGGGTTTCATCTAAAATATTAATATTTAATAAGTCATTACAATTTGGTAAGTTTACTAAAGTTGGGATTAATACAAAATCATCGTTCTCAAAAATGATTCGTTCACTCTCCTGAACATGATTAAATATATTATCTAACCATTGTCTATTAAAATCTGATATAGTTGGTTCAATTGATGTTTTATAGTCTATATATGATTCATATTCATAGCTATCCATAGTACATATTTAATGTACATATTGATATTATTAAATAACATTAAATAATAATATCAAATTTTTATTTTTTTTTATCACAATTATATTTACTTAAGAAATCATATTTACCTTCTTTTAAAAGAGGACATATTATACGCAAATTTTCTTTATAAAATGTTTTATTTTTTTTATTTTTACGTGTTAATAAATTTTTATAAAAATCACCATTTGTGTACAATAAATTAACAACATATTGTATATTTTTCATATTAACCCTATCTAGATCATATAAAAAAGTTTCATTATAAATATCAAGATTACTAAAAATATTAATAAATATATCGATAATGTATTTATATATCATGGATATGATGAATATTGTGATAAATTAAACTCAGATCATTATCCAGTTGTTGTTGATTTTAAATTTTAGAAACAAACCTTATAATTATTAAATAATTTAATATTTGATGGATTATTAAATATTCCATCAAATAATAAAAAAATAACAGTTCAAATTAATTTATATTTAACTAAAAATTTTGTTATTAGTTATTGTTATCGATAATGAGATTTTTTTGTTTTTGTTCAGATTGATTAAGTTGTGGTTCATTTAAGTTATTTTTAAAGACTATGCTAGGTTTAAATTCGTTAGAAGCTCCCTTTGGAGGAGTAAAGACTCTTGCAATTTCTTTATTTTCAATATTTTTTTTTTCATGTTCAACATATTTATATTCATTTATTTGATGATAACGATCAAATAACATATTTGATTCTATATAATCTTCCATATGATATATAATAGTTATATATAAAAAATAATCTGATAATCTAAATTAGTAAGACTTTTTGACATTAATAAATTAATTTATCGATTAATTTTTATAAAAATTATTTTTTGATTTTATTTTTTTGTTCAGTCTTTTTTGTTTTTGTTATTTTCGTTGTTTTTTCTTTAAGTTCTTCAACAATACGAATGTGTTTATTGTTGTAAGGACTATGATACTTGTCTTTCTTGCCATCACGTTTAGTTTGTCTATTCATATTAATTTTATCTGACATCTTAAGTTATTTATTTAAAAATGTTTATAATAAACAATAATATTATTTTTATTTTTCAATTTTTTTAAATTAGTAAATAAATTAAAAGATAAAAAATATTTCTATAAAACTAAACCTGCACTATCTTTACTAGTTATTTTATTACATATTATTCTAGATATATGGAATTTAATAATATATTTACAATTTATATTCGAAATTGTATTTTGTGTATGGTTTAAAATTATACTATCGACGTCATATATTGGATATGAAAATAAATCACCCATTAATATTTGATTTACCTCACTCAATTCTTTTTTTGTCCACTTTATACTAAAATTTTGTATTTGCCCATTCCATTGCATTCCATGTGTATTATTATTTGATAATATACTTTTAATTTCGTTTAGTACATTATTATCTTCTATAATTTTATTATTATTATCAAGTAATATTATTTTTAGATTATGTGTATGCCAGTCCCGCGAGACTTGTATAACCTCTGGTGTATGCCAGTCTCGCGAGACTGGCATAACTTTCGGTATATATTCCATTATTATATATATATTTAATATTCTTTATATAATTTTACGATGTTATTAAATATTCATACATTAATAATGTAAAACCAAATTGAGGTCCTGATCGTAAGACTCTCCATACAGATCCTTTAAAAAATGCTTTAAAACCTTCATTTATTAGAATATTTTTACTTACATTATAAATATTCATATTAGAATATAAATTACTTTGCATTCTAGTTTTAATTACATCAGCGGGCGTACATATAAATGCGGCTGGTATTCCTGCTAATAATCCTGAAATAAAAGAATTAAAATGAAATTTATCTTTATAGGTCCAATATAATGGAAAATAAATTCCACTAAATGGGATATCTCTTAGAAAACATGCACTTGCACCTTTATACAATTTTAAATCTTTAAAATTTATTTTATTATTCATTTGCATGTTTATCTTAATAATTTCATAAGGATTAGTAACTAAAACCTGACATGCTCCTGCTAATAATCCACCAATAATATGATACTTTATGGACATGTCATTTTTATTATTTTGAACCACATAATTATATACAAATAATTTAATTGCTTTTTCAGGTGCTACACCAATTAATTGTGGTAAACAACCTTTATACATTTGCTTAATACCTCCAGCCTTTACTGGCAAAGGCCTGAATTCCATAATTTAAAAAAACAATCTATACCTGAACTATATCTAGCATTTATAGTACTTTGATTTTGCATTTTAGTTTTAACTACATCGATAGGATACACCATAAATGAACCAAAAGCACCAGATACTAGACCAGATAAAAATATTTTACCTTTGTTTTCTTCCATAAATATTATAAAATAAATCTTTTTAAATCATTTATTTTAAATCAACTTAAAATTTCTTTATTACTTTATATTAATGGATTACATTCAAGTAATAAAAGATATGATTAAACAAAATATCTCACTAGTTGATAAACAAAATAATATTTTTGAATTATTATTAAAAAGTATTGAGTTATATAATAGTTTATCAAAATCAAAAAAGATGATATCAATGACCGATATTAAAAACTTAGACAATAAAAAAATAAAAGGAGATCTTTTTGAAGCTTTTTGTTACTTATATATTAAATATATTTTAAATCATGATGAAGTATGGTTATACAAATATATTCCTATTGAAATTAAACAAGAATTACATTTAACACCAACAGATTATGGAATAGATATAGTTTCAAAACATGGAGGTAAGTATTATGCTATTCAATGCAAATATAAAAAATCATCAGATAAAAAACAATTTATATCATGGAGATCATTATCTACATTTTATGCAATAGTTCATACTACTGGACCATTTGAAAGACATATAACTATGACAAATGTAAATGGTTGTAGACATATTGGTAAAAAGGGGCAAAAAGATTTATCAATATGTATTGGAACATTTAAAAGCATTAAATTTTTTAATTGGTTAAATCTAATAAATCAAAAAGATGAACTTAATAACGAAATTATTCAAGAAATCGCAAATAATTATGATAATGAATTTAATAATATTGTAATAGATGAAGATACAATAGACGAAGTTCCGCAATTTAGTAGTACAAATACAAATATTAATGCTCCGAAGGGAGGAGTAACGACTCGTAAAAAAATATTAAAATCTTTATCAGTAGAAGAATTAAGAAATAAAAGATTAGAATATTATAATATTTTATAATATATTCAGCTGCAACAATGCTAAAACCATTTTTTTAATAAATTGTATCTGCAGGTTTATAAGGATCTGATTTTAACCACTCTTTTTTATCTAAAGATGACAGTGACCATACATATGGTCCTAATGTTTCTTTAACAACATTTGAATTTGCATAAATTTTTTGATAATCTACCTTAGTTTTAAGAACATGATGAATTTTTGATAATATTTGAGCAATTTCAATTGGTATGAGCTTCGATAAGAAGTTTTAGCTTCATTTGATGATCAACCTTGCGTATTTTAAGTACATGTTTATCACAATAATATTGTGCGCATTTAGCTGGATTTTTATCTAAATAAAAAAAATTTACAAGGGTTATGTGCGTAGCGCACACATACCATTTTATTATAAATATTAAAAATATTTTAATGAATTAATCATATTTATATTTAATATCGTTTGCAATTTCATTACATTCTCTTAATAAATCTAAATTTATACCAGTATTATATCCAAGTCTATGTAAAGTAGATACAACTTTATATGTATCAACATTACCACTAGCATTTTTAGCATATGGACAACCACCTATTCCACCAATACTTGAATCGATCGTTTTAATTCCAAAATCCAATGCAATCTCAATATTATCATTAGCTCTACCATTTGTATCATGACAATGTAAAGCTAATAGTTTTGAATTAATATTTCTGGTATTAACTAAATAATTTAATAATTTACATATATCATGCGGATTTCCTGATCCAGTTGTATCTCCTAATGAAATTTCATAAACATTCATTTTAATTAGTTTTTCAACTACATCTCCAATTTTTTCTAAATATTTATCATTAGTAATATTATTACTACTATTGTATGGACATTTAATTATACATGATACATAACCTCTAATTTTAATATTGGTTAAAATCTTATAAAACTATCATCAACTGAACAATTAATATTCTTTTTATTAAAATCATCAGATGGTGAAGTAAATATAGCAACTTCTTTATAGTTATATTGTATCGCCTTATGCATACCTTTTTCATTTGGTACAAGACATGAATAATTAATAGAATTGAATTCTTTTTCTTTTTCTTTTTCTTTTTCATTTAAAACATTAGAAATTATATCTGAATCATAAAATTGTGGTATTGCTTTAGGACTAACAAATGATGTTAATTCAATATTTGTAATACCTGATTTTTGTATACTATTTAATAATTTAAGTTTATCATTAGTTGGGATTTGTTTTAATATTTTGAAAACCGTCGCGAAGAGATACTTCAAAAATTTTAATATATTTATTAGCTACACTACTATATTTATTTTTTATAATTTGTGTTCAATTTTTTTTTGTTAAAAATTACATTATTTAAATATCAATTAATAATCTTGATTATAACTATTGTAAACTTAAATAATATAAAATTATATAAATCATATATAATATGAATATTATTATTTATATACATAGAAGAGATTTACGAATAAATGATAACTTATCATTATATAAATGTTTATCTACTGAAAATAGTTTAGTTGTACCAATATTCATTTTTGATGAAAATCAAATCATTCAAAATGAAAGAAACAAATATTATTTTTCAAAGAAGAGTGCATATTTTATAATTAATTCAGTTATAGATCTTAAAGAACAATATAATAAAATTGGTTCTGATCTATTAGTTTTGTATGGAGAACCAATTGAATGTTTAGAAAAGTTAATTAAAAAAATAAAAAATGTATATGCAATTGGATACAATTTAGACTATAGTAAATATAGTTTAAAAAGAGATAAAGAAATAAATAAAGTTTGTAAAAATTATAATTGTTTAATTATAAATGATACTGATATGTCAGACTATTGTTTAATACCTTGGACAGGTTTAGTTAAAGATGTAAATGTAGGGTATAAACAATTTGGAGCATTTTATAAAAATTCTATTAAGACAAAAGTAGTTGAACCATTATCATATAAAAAATTATATAATAAATTTATAAGTAAAAAATCATTTAATAAATCATTTGAAACAATTGACTTTAGTCAAAAAGATTTTGAAGATTTAATGGATCCAACATTAAAATTTCTAGATGAAGGTAATAGATTATTAAATTGGAAAAAGAAAAAAGACAAAAGTCAATGGTTAAATGCTGGTAGAATTAATTGTTCAGTTCGATTAAAAAAAATGACTAATCATTTAAAAACATATAATATAGATAGAAATACATTATCATATGAAACATCAAATATAAGTGCATATTTAAATATAGGTTCAGTATCTATTAGAGAAATATATGTATATATGAGAAATAATATTGGACAAAATACTGAGTTAATAAAACAATTATATTGGAGGGACTTTTACTTAACATCTACAATATATTTAGAACATGGTAACGAATATTATCATATGGATAATAGATATAATTTATTAAAATGGCATAGTAATCCTCCAAAAACACAAAAAGATAAAGAAAATTATAAACAAATGCATGACTATTGGAAATTAATGTTAACTGCTAAAACTGGATTTTTATTAATAGATGCAGGTATGAATGAATTAATTCACACAGGATTTTTACATGGTAGATTAAGAATGATTTTAGCTATGTTTTGGACAAAATATTTATTAATAAATCCATTTGATAATAAATATGGATCTCAAACAGGTTATAGTAAATTATTAGTAGATGCAATCGGTGCATCCCAAAATAAACTTAATCATCAATGGGTAACTGAATTTGATTTTCCAGGAAAGAAATTCAGTCCTTCAAATGCTAGATTAGCTGGTAGACCTATGCGAATTGATAATGAACAAATAAAGAAATTCGATCCAGAATGTGTTTATATTAAAAAATGGTTACCACATTTAAAAAATATTGATAATAAAGATATATATAAATGGTCAGAAACAATTTCAGAAAAATATAACAATATACATCCATCACCAATATTTGATCCCAAAGAAAAATATAAACAATGGATAGATTTATGTTCTAATACATAAATAATTAAATAGATTTATGTTCTAATACATAAATAATTAAATAGATTTATGTTCTAATACATAAATAATTAAATAGATTTATGTTCTAATATATAAATAGATTATATAATATTAATAGTATGTTGTAGATTTGATACTTTCATAATTATGTTTTTCAGTATAATTGATGACATTATCCTTGAATTTATTTATAAAACCATATATTTTATTTGAAAAATCTTCAAAGATACATTCAACATATATTTTTATATTATATATAGTTAAATAACTATTATCATTAACTTGTGTAATTAAACATACGAAGTTAATTGGACCATATTCATTATCATCCGTATTAAAAATATATGTATAATTAGTTGTTTTAGTACATTTATCTTTTTCATAAACGTCATTTCTAAAAGTAGAAATTTCTGTATTAGGTTTATTTATTGATACCAAATATTCATTGATCATTTTAATTAATTTTTCATGTATAATATTTGTATCATTATTATCTTTTATTAAATTGACTTTTAGGTTTAATAATTCAGTTCCATTATCTTTTTTTGTATCATCTTTGTAAAAACATAAATTTATAGTTTCCATGATAATATATATTTAAATTATATATATTATAATTTAAAAACATACTTATTTCAATCTTTTATTTTAATTATATTTATTGTTATCAATATAATTATCTATATGGAACACCATATATTCTATTACCATTATCTATTGATTTAGATAAATCACATATTCTACCTTGAATATCATAAATTACTAATTCACAATCATTATTGTTTAAACATAGATCAACACATTCTTGATTATTAATTATATTTTCTATTTTACCTAAAGATGTGATACCATAAGTTAACTCTTGATTATTCATATATACACCATTATTATTATTATCTTTAATGAATATATTTTTATTTGTATTCGTATTTGTTGTTTTTAACCAACAATATTTATTATCTTTTCCATAACACCAAAATTTACAATTTATATCATTTTTACATCTATTATTACAATCAGAAATTGATGAATTTAGTATTGGCATATCTGGCATATCATATCCAGGAATATCCTTGTTATCTTTATAAAAATATGTCTTCATACTTTCTCTTCCAGATTGACTGTGTGGGCCTGATGATCCAATAGGACCTTGTGGACCAATAGGACCTTGTATACCTTGATCGCCTTGTGGCCCTTTAAAAACACTATAAATATTACTAATTACTGTTTTTTGAACATTATTATTATCAGTATAAACTAAATTACCATCAATTAATGTAAAA
>Ga0209550_10000951_pt1 | contig 28003 bp, 30 predicted proteins | sample LauGreSuBDMM15SN_2_FD_187567 | JGI IMG/M metagenome (GOLD analysis project Ga0209550, IMG submission 187567) | Freshwater lake microbial communities from Lake Michigan, USA - Su13.BD.MM15.SN (SPAdes) (version 5) | ecosystem: Environmental > Aquatic > Freshwater > Lake | place: Lake Michigan... | reverse complement strand
TAACTATATTTAGGAAACGCCAACTAGTTGGCTAAAGTTTGGAACAAACTTGTTTCCTAAATATAGTTAGCTTCTTGCGACGCCTTAAGGCGTCTAATGACACATATTGAGCGCACATTTTATTTTTTGCAAAAAAACGCATTATGACGATACTCGATGTCACTTCGATATCATATCGATATATGAGTGCTATTATGGTCTCACTCCCTACTGGCAATCCGGCATTCAGACTCCTTACCATATATGCAGTCAATCTCGTACAGTCTTGCATCAAAAAGTGTTACCATACAGTAAGGCGTTTGTTGTCAGAAGCATAACGCATATTCGCTTACCATATATGCAGTCAATACATCAAGTGTACTAGTTATTACAGTGTCAACAAAAGTCGCCGCGATTATTGCCATCATTTTTCATTACAATAACTGCAAAAATGGTAACAAAATATTAATACTACTTTAATATCTATGTACACATTAATTTTATCATCTTGCAAAAATAAAATGTGCGCTCAATATGTGTCATTAGACGCCTTAAGGCGTCGCAAGAAGCTAACTATATTTAGGAAACGCCAACTAGTTGGCTAAAGTTTGGAACAAACTTGTTTCCTAAATATAAACTAAACAGCATTATAAAGTTAGGATAATTTAATTAAATTTTTTATATTTTTTAATCTATCTTTTAGTTGTTTGACTTCATCGCTTAAATCTTTTTTCTCTCTTTTATGACTTTGATTACAAATTTGTTTGTACAAATCACTATCTTTATATTCATCATAACCTATTGCGTGTTGTTTATCTTCTATAATTTTTAATTTTTGTAATCTACAAGCAACACTTCCTGGTGTTATATTTACACTTTCACCTATCTCAATTATGTTTTTATTTTCTTCCATATACATTTTTCGAATTTGTTCATCTAGTTTTTTAATTTCCAATAATTCTTTATCTCTTTGCGATTTCATCTTTTGATAAGACTCTATATTTTGAAACTTTTTTATTTCAATAGAGCACCAATAAGAACCTCGCACTTTTTCCCAACCATATTTTTCTACATATTTGAATGTCATTTTTGTTTCATCATCTCTTGAGGTTTCTTCTTCAACTTCAATTACTTTTAACGGTTTATATTTCTTTGTATATAATGCACCTCCTACTGTAAAATGTTCTTTAATTCGTCGTAAAATATTTCCAGTTCTACCTACATAATATCTCTCTTCAACTAACTTCAACACATATATATAGTTTTTTGTTAAATCTAAATTACATATGTTTTCATCGAAATAATCTAACAGATTACATCTTTCTTCGCACATTAGTAATAATATAAAAAATATTTTATATTATTTTTATACAATACATCCATATACCTTCACTTATTTATAAGCATAAGAATTAAATTATCGTCGGTTATTTTTGGTTTATCAAGATTTTATAAATCCTTTATTACAACATTATCTGAAAACGTGCATTTTTTATCTCTTTAAACATAGTACGAGTAAAAAACTTTCCCACAAAAATTTCACTATTTTTTCAAAATTTTTTTTGAAAGTGATTATTTATAAAATTGATTTAAAAATAAAAAGTGTTTGAGATTTAAAAATTGTAAATATAATTATGTCATTAATGGCACTACAAGTTACATTTACAGAAGTTTGGACTACTCATTCAAAACAATTTTATGTAAATCCATATTGGTCAGTAACTCAATTTTTAGAAAGTGTAAAACCATTAATACAAAAGGAATTTAATACAAATGAGTTTGAAATAGTTGAAACCGGACAAATTATTAAAGGTATAGCATCAGAAGAAGCGCCTGCTATAAGGAATTCAGAAATAAAAATAAGAAATAAATGGGGATATAATTTAGATATATCCTTCTATGTAAGAAGGAAAAAATATGATTATTCGAAATTACGCCAATTAAGTATTAATAAAAACATAGATGAACTTAAAGATAATAACACCCCTATAAATCCAATGATAGTTAATTTTCCTATAATAGAGGATTGCCCTATATGCTTTGAAAATATGCAACTCATAAACAATATAAATAATTTTGGTTGCACTCATCATATTTGTAATAATTGTTACGTAAACTATAAAATATTACATTATAATAATTGCCCAATTTGTCGTAATGAATTATAAAGCTTTTATAGACCTCTAAACATTTAAAATGCACTCTTTCTTTCATATATTCAATAAATAATTTTTATACCTTTTCTCATTTCCTAATCTTGTGAAAACGATGAGTTTTTGTTGTTTTACTTTTTTTAGCTTTTCTTTTTGTACCTTTTCTTTTTTTAGTAAACCCACCAACATTTACTTTATTTACTTCTTTAAGTTCGTCGTAATCTTGGTTTAATATTTCTTTTTCTTCTTCATATAAATTTTCTGCAGGAAATTTTCCTGTTTTAATATTTTCTCTTGTAATTCCTTCTAATGTTCCAACCTTTCCTTTATTTAAAAGTATTTGCATTTTTTCTAAAATCTCATAAAACTCGCTAGTTTTATTTATAGAATTGTTTATAGATATTACCGCATTAGTAAAATCATTTTTTAATCCGTTAATTTCATTTACTTTATCTTCTATTGCGTTTGAAAGTTTATCATACATTTGTCTTGACTTGGCTGGGGTTAATACTTTAACACCATCATATAAGTTCTTCAATGTTTGTAATTTGTCATCAAGTGACTTTTCAAATGTTATTGATTGTGCTAAAATTTTACCAGGTATATTAATATTATTAGACATACTATATATAAATATAAAATCACCGATAAATAACAAGTCTTTGAGAAATGCACTGCCTTGTAAATATTTTTACAAATTATTTATTTTAGATTTCCTCTTCTTGATCTCAACCAGCTTTTACGAATAGTAATCTCAAAATCATATTGACACCATTGACTGCAAAATTTGTATTTATTGAAAAGTATATCTTTTGTATATTTTGAATCTGAAATAGAGCCACAATCATTGTCACAATAACTAGACATAACTATACAATCTTGATGCGTTTCTTTTTTCAACAATTCACCAAAAACCACATCCATCTTTTCTCTATGTGATACTTCAGGTAATAAATTTAAATTCATTATAAATTTCGTAATCGTTTTTAAGATTAAAATTAAATTTAAATTATAAATCATTTTTATTTTTAAAACTTTTTATTTTTATATTATAATGGTGTTAAAATATGTTATAACCGGTCATTCGAGTGAAACCAGCGAGACTTTTGAAATACCTTATAATATTTCTATCATTTTTTATGCGGATGAAGGGAAAACGTGTTATGTTCCCAATGACGAAGAATCATTAAAATTTGTGGTAAATTCAATGAATGAGTATAAAATATACAAGGCAAAGGACACCATTCACAATTATAATATTGAATTTATCAATAATTATGAAGGTATAGCTTTAATAAACGATAATGGTACCTTTACTTTTAATAATGTAGAAAGTGGTAAAACTCTAAAGGATTATTGTAGGATGATACAAAGGCAAAATAATCGTCAAGAATGTATCATCTATTGCGTTTTTTGTAGAGGTTCAGAGAGAGAATTTAATGATGAGGATTTTGGTGAATTTGATAATTTTGATGACTTTACAGATTTTGACAGTGATCTTCATTTTGGAGGCAAAAATAAACGTAAAACTAGACAAAATAAAAACAAAGAAAATAAAACTAGGAAAAACAAACGTAATCGTAGAAAAAATAAAAGAAAACCTAGACAAAATAAAAACACAAAGAGAGTATCTAAAAAGTAATTGCAAAATAGATTTTAATATTTATTATTTATAAAATTGATTTATAAATAATTCAAACATTATAAACTAAAATAATGCAAAAGGCCACACGATCTTAAAATGAAGTCAAATCAGATTTTAGAGAGAATCAAACAATTACCTCAAGTAATTCAAGATTTAATTTGGGAATATAATGTTGAAGAACACAGGAACCACCTTGAAAAACTACAAAAGGAGTATTTCGGAATCATTTACAAAAAATGTAGAGAATGTAATTACATAAGTAAAAATCACGATTTTTGGAGTATAGATTATTTCATAGACATAAAATATAATTTAACTTGTTTTTGGTGTAGCGATACATGTTTTAATAGAGATAAAAATGAAGAAGTTAAAGATAAATATAAATCTTCTGTAGATCATTATTTATCAAATGTAACTTTACAATTACCAAAGCAAAATCTCCAGCTATAACATTTAATCATTATGTGTATCATATTTGTTCTTGAAAAAGTATATGCAATGTTTAAGGGTGTATATCTTTTCTGGATTATACGGTAATAATATATATCAAAATATAATAGAGAGTTTCTGATTAACTATTATACAAAAATCAGAATGGACGAAGTAGAATTCCTAAATTTGGCTCAAGGTTATATTAAACAGTTAAACGAATCAGATATATTTAAAAATGATGTACCATTTGAATTTACACAACTCATAAGTGATAAAGGGTTACCTTTTAAAAGTTGTCTAGAACTACGAGATTCTCCGATTCACGGAAAAGGAGTCTTTGCCACCAAGGATATAGAGCCTGACAAAGTTGTTGCCATATATCCTTGCCACTCAATTATTTATAACTCAAATATGTGGTACACTACTAAAAAATATACAGAATTATTAAAACAATATAATGAGAATATTTCTAATATTCCAATTGATAGATATAACATTAACTTAACTAGAAATGAGAAAACCACTATTTGTGGTATTCCAGATATATACGATGAATATAATTTAGCACATCTAATAAATGATTCATACAATAATATTTCTGGTTTTTCTAATATAAAAATGAAAACAGACACAACTTATTTTGGTGATATTATGGTGAATTATATAGTAAATTCGAATCAATATAACAATTGTAACCACAAATCATTATATGATTTCGTATACACCAAAACATCAAAGCATATTAAAGCCGGAGAAGAATTATTAACTTCTTACGGTTTTAACTATTGGTGTAAAAATTTAGGTTTAACTAAACAAGAAATCATTAAAATTGCAAATAATTACATAGAATCACTTCCACCTGAAAAACAAGATGAAACATTTAATTTAATTTCAAAATCTAATTCACGTTATTTAGTAGTATAAATAATTAACTTTTAGGCTTCTTTTTTACTTTTTTTAACAATCTTTTTTCTTTTACTGCTATTTTCTATAACCTCTTGGTTCAGTTCTAATACCATTTCAGGCAACTCTTTTTCTTCTACAAAATCTTGAATTTTATCTTCTTCTTTGGTTTTTTCTTTCATTTTAATTCCTTTAATATCAAACGCAGAATTTGAATTTTTATTTCTTAATACAATACTCGACATTGGTACCTTGGTTTTAATAAATTGCTTAAATTTATCACCTGATATATTCATTTCATTTATTAACACCTTGTTTTCCTGCTTGAATCGATTCCATAAATCTGTAGAAGCAATTAACGTTTCTTCATCATTCCCTTCCACATTTTCTTCCCACCATTGATCAAAGAGAGAAATATTAGAAGCTACAATATCATTTGTTTCCGCTTCTAATATTCCACGTAATTCATCATCCATTAATTGAATCAAATTTCTAGTTGCGTTCATTGATGTGTTTATCTCTCGAATTGTCTTTCGAATATTCCGTACTTTGTCCATAAGTTTAAAGTTCTTTTCTCTCAAATCAGACAATTCTGTTTCATCAAAATTTACGTCTTCAATTAACTTATATAATTCTTTGCAAGTAAACCAAACAATTCTCAAAATCTTTTTCGGATCTTCAAAACTCGTTAAATTATTTATGTACACAATACACTGGGTCGTATTTATCCATTCATACATTATCGGTGCCTTGTCATATTTTTCAATAGAAGTGTTGAGAGAAACTAACCACGCAAAATGGAGATGCTCGTTTTTAAGCAAGTCCTTTTTAATTTTCTCTCTTTGATCGATAGGAACCTTCTTTTTATAGTTCTTGGCATCTGCCAGTACGTCAAAATCTTCAAAATGCAAATGAAAATCGCCCTCGCCTCCTTGTGTATGTTTATCGACAATTTCGAAACCTTTGAAATCCTGAAAGGTTTCAGCGTATTCGCAAAATGTTTTCTCTCCTTCCGACCCTTTGTGTGATGTACTTTTGTGTGATTGGACAAGTAATTTCTCATAATTCTCATTCATTTTATTTAATTGTTTGTCTTTTTCTTCAAGCAACAACTCAAACTTCTCTCTGGCTTTTTCTACCTCTTTTTGAATTAAATGTGTGTTTCCCATTTCGTAAATCTGTAATTGATTCGAAAGAACGTATATTTGTTTTTCTAATTTTTCTACTTGACTTTCATACATTTTTGTCACTCTCTCTTCCATGTTTTTTGTCATTTCTTTTTCTAATAATATGCCCTGCTCTAACTTTTGAATATCTGACTCGGATTCATTCCTTATTTTTTGATAAATCTCTTTTTGTGTAAGTCCCGCAACCACTTTTCGACCTTCCAACAAACAACTACTTCCTATTTTTAACATTTGGTAATTCTCTTCTGGAGAGAATCCTTCTATATTTGGTAGTTTGCTTTCTTCAGGTATAGTTAAATGAATTATTTTTAATGACATATTACTTGTATTTCATTAAATATTTTTATATTCTTTTGCATTGATCTTTATGGTATAATCAGGGAATTATTTATCTACAATAACATTTTTAGAGATGTTTCGAATAATTTTATCCTCTTTTTCCATATCATTATCACCCGAACCACCACACGACTCGATGATTATTTTATTATATTGGTCCGAATAATTAGACGATGCTTTCAGACAATCTGGATGGGCTTCTTTAAACTTCAAAATAAGCCTATGGTTCTTGGATGCAACGCGTTTGATAGCCTTTCTAATTTTCTTTTTATCCTCGTCTTCTTTTTCCCATTTATTCTCATCTCTAATATATAAAACTTCTCTCTTCTTATCAGTGCAATGAATTGGTCTTTTGGTAACATCTAATGCTTTCAAATTTTTTGTTATAATATTACTAATACCTTCTACATAACCAAGATTGCCTACATTCTCTAAATCGCTCAATTGCAACTGAATCGATTCAACAAAATCCGTAATATTCATAGCATCTTTACACGTCTCGTTTAAAAAGAAATTTAAATTAAAAGCTTTATTATGTGAATTGGTTGTAGTATTATGTGAATTATGGGTGGTTCCATTTTCAATAACTTTCATCATTATATTTTGTAGTTCATCGTTTTTTTTAATTAGCATCATAATAAGGTCTTTGTCATCGGAAACTTTCTCCGTTTCTGCTATCCGTACAATTGATGTATCTTTACATATTTTTTTATGACGATAATACCCGCTATCGTACTTATAAGTATTTCCACAATTCGGGCACATATATTTTGCGATTTTTTGCGATTTTTCACTACCATTTACTACCATTTTACTATCATTATCGCTTTTTTTGTGTTTATCGGTTGACAGGTGTTTAATATAGTCTGACTTATTACACGTATAATAGTCACAATTTTCACAACCATAATTTGTTGCGATTTTTTGCGACTTTTTACTATCATTTACTATCATTTCTATAATATAATAAAAGTTCCTAAATACTTTTTTCGCAAAAATATAAAATTTTATCGTAACAAATTGAAAAATATTTTTAAAGCCGTCAGACCATAAATTTCAATTATGGTCACAAAAGCGTTTTTTTGCATAAAATATTTTAGGTTTTCATTTTTGGACATTTTTTTTGTCCATTTTTCAAAACCTAAAAAAACTTTCCCACAGAAAAATCACTATTTTTTAACATTTCTTTTAAGTACCTTTTTAAAATATATAATTTTTTAAGTACCTTTTTAAAATATATAATTTTTTAAGTACCTTTTAAAAATATATAAATTCTTTAAGTACCTTTTTAAAATATATAATTTTTTAAAGTACCTTTTTAAAATATATAATTTTTTAAAGTACCTTTTTAAAATATATAAATTCTTTAAGTACCTTTTAAATGTATATTAACCCTTAAGTATTTTATTTATATACAATAACATTTTTAGATATATTTCGAATAATTTTGTCTTCTTTCTCTAGGTCATCATCGCCAGACCCACCGCACGACTCTATAATAATCTACTAATTGGTGATCTTCATTATTAATTACTTTATCAATATTATCCTTATCATTTTCATTTATGACATCGTCAATGAAGATATCAACCCGTCTATGTATTTTAGAATTACATATACCCATTTTATATAATATATATTAAACTTTTAACACAAATTATATAATTTACACAATTGAATACATTAACTCATTTTGTAGTGTTTTGAGTATTTTCAATTGCTCCTCAATCAATCCTACTATTTCGTATGGGTAATTAGACCCAAACGCACTAGGCCAATTTACCATATCCATATCTTCTGGTCTGTCAGTGTCAATCTTGCGAATAATATTATATATTGTTACGTGTTCATCATATTTCATCAAATAATTTGTTAAAGAATCATCTGGATGAATTTCAACAATGTTATCTTTGATGATTTTTTGGTTTTCTAAATGGAGGTCTAACATTTCTTTATCTAATTCCCAGAATAATTTGTGATGCAATACTCTATTTTCATCATTTCTAGAACGATAAAAGGCCAATATTTTATTCCATATAATATTTTCTCTCAAAAGATTGCTATGAATTGGGTAATAAAATTTTTTCAATTTAAATTGTACATCATCTAATTTTGTTTTGTTTATTTTTTTCAAATATTCAGACCTTTTATCTAATATATATTTACATAAATACCCTATACCAGCACATATAGGAGGTATAGCAATCAATGAAATCTCATATACATCCATTTATAATTTATATACAATATAATATTTTTCTTGTGTTTTCTTTTCATAGACATCTATAATAGATGTCATATGTTTATCTTTTACTTTCCAGCAATGGCGCAACCTATGTTGGCGCAACAGTAGATTTAGAACGCCGTTTAAGACAACATAACAAAGAAATAAAAGGAGGCGCCCACGCAACCGGTATCAAAGTTGCCAAAGGTGAGAACTGGATACGTGCTGCACACGTTTCCGGGTTTCCAGACTGGCAAGCTGCCCTACAATTCGAGTGGCGATGGAAGCATTTGTCACGTAAATATCCTTCTAAAATGAATCCATTAGAGAGAAGGATGAAAGCCCTTAAGGATCTCCTTGCATTAGAAAGACCAACCACCAAAGCCCGACCCTACTCAGAATGGCCCGCGCCACCAGAGGTCCATATAGAATTTGACGAAGCTGGTGGGTTTTTTTATTCATAATAGAATAAAGTTATTTATTCAACAATGATTTCATTCTTTGTAATTCATCTTGCTGTGTCTCTATAATATTTTTAGCAATCTTTGCAATATTATAATCATTTGTCTTTTTCAAAACTTCTTCGCTGGTTAAAAGAGCCATTGAGTGGTGCTCAATCATACCTTCTAAATATTGATTATCCCCTATATATAATTGTTTTTTATATAAATAAACAAATAACAGTAAAGCTAAAACAATAAAACCATAAGAATGTAAGCTAAATACGTTATATTGGTGATCGTGCATTAGTACTTCCAATAAAATCATTAATAACCCCATTATCGTTGCCATATATGCCTTACCTATATTGTTTGTTATATCTGAAAATTTCTGCACCATAATTGACGGCATTACAAAATATTGAATAATAAAACTACCAATAAACATCACAAGCATAGTATGGGCTATTTTCATATATATTATTAAATTATTTTATATTATAACTTAAAATATTATAATTACTTTATTTATGGAATATAGTAATATTTATTCACCTCAAGATATAATTAGTGATACGAATTATACTAGAATAAACGATATTGAAAATAGCATTACAGATTCTCTCATAGGTAACAATACTGCGCAAGTAAAATGCATAAATGATACAACGTGCTCTATCATAAAAATCATTTCTATATCAATAATATTTGCGGGACTAGGTATTGGGATTTATAGTCTAATCTAATAAATTATTATAATTATATAAATTTATTATAATTATAAAAAAAATTGATATATCTTTCTCTAGATAAATACAAACCAAATAACTATTTACAAAGAAGCAATGATGCAAATTATCAGTCACAATATTTTAGAAGGTGTATTCGTTTTGTCTTGTCTGTTTTCGTGTGCATTTATATGTATTATAATTGACGATGCAATTAAAAATATTACAAATAAATTTTCATTATTAACACAAGATCGTGATGAAATTGAAAAAAAAAACCGAGAAATTCAGAACGACTTCGCCCTAGCTAAAATTACCAATACCACATATGAAGAACAGATCAAAGAGTTATCTTCGAAGAACTACGCGCTGTCTGTTGAGATAAATTCTAGATACGAAACCGAAGATGCGGAGTTAGTAAAGGAAAACGAAAGACTATTAAACCTTTGCAAAACACTTGAACAAGAAATAGAGCGTCTTCGATTAAAGAGAAAGAGGGATAAATCTAATAGAAAAACCAAATATAATAATTCAAATTACAAGGATGAATTTATTGAAAAATTTGTGAATGAAGAGGAATATTAAAATAAGTGAAAACCCATAAATATATAATATCATATTTTACACCTTTTAAATTTTATTTACTGTTTAATTAGTAATTATTTTATAAATTTGTATAAATTATAAATAATTATTTGTATATTTTCTTTATCTTTCTTGTTTTATTTTTACCTACTCTTTTTTTAAGTGTATTTTTTATTTTCTTATTTGTTTTGTATGGGTGGCTTTTCTTTATAAAAATTTCAATGATTCCCTTTTGTTGAATGATCATATCCACAATGTTCTGAAAATAAGAGCGAAATTGTGGGCGCATTTTTTGTAGTTCATCTACACAGACCCATTTAATATGCGCTTTCTCAAAAATTTTGGTTGTTTTAAATACATTTGCAGGCAAGCGTTTTTGTAAGAAATTTTGATTATTATTATAATAATGAGGCAACCATTCATTGTATTCAAAAGGGAAAATATGCATACGATATGTTTTATGACCATCTGTTTTATAGTCAATATTATAAGTCCCATACCTTCGTAACATTTTTTGAATATCTGTATCATTACCTAAAAAACCAGTAAACTCTTCGCCGGCCTCTCTTATTGCTGTTTCAAAAAAAGATTCCTGATTATCAGTCCCCCCGCCAAAATCGGAAAATCCAGGAGCAGAATCTTCGTACTTTCCTTCTTTACCAAATAAGAAATAAAGTTTACCATTATGTATGGTTGTTGGTAATATACCTGCACCCATTATATAAATAAAAATATTTTTTATTTATATGAAAAATAAAAGCAACCAAAATGCAAAAAATAATTTTGAGAGTGCAAAAAATTACTATTGGGTTGAAATATCGAATTTAAAATACAATATAATAACCCCTGGATTTCCTTTATCACCACTTATATGATTTCCCGAAATATCACCCCCATTTCCTCCGTTACCATTGTTAAAGGTTTGAATTACAGTACCATTATCTAAACAACCTCCTAAACCCCCACTACCATAATAATTAAAATACTCAAAAATATAACCTAACCCTCCATCTGTATTGGGAATGCTTACATAAGAGTTACTAACATCTACAAATCCTGCGCCACCTCCCCCATTTACACCAGAACTTCCATATTCAATAGTTTTGTCTATTCCATTAAAAGTTCCAATAAAAGTTCCAATTATTCCACCAGGATTGCCATTACCACTATTACCTCCATTACCATTTACATTACCGCCAAAACCACCTGGCGCAATAAAATTATTAAATGAACTATCAAACCCTTTGTTTCCAGATATATCTTTAATCCCACCTCCACCACCTGCTCCAATGTGAATTTGGTAATCTATACCGATATTTATACTACAATTACCAGTTAAAACACCACCGCCTCCACCACCTCCACCGCCGTTTAGTTGTTTAAAAGGTGTGGATATAAAGTTATTACTAAGTAAAGCATTAAAAGATTTGGTATTTTTTTGCACTGGAGAAATTGTAGCGCCAGCACCACCGCCACCACCACCGACTATAAAATAACCAAAATCTCTAACATTATTCATAAAATTAATTACGCTATTTTGTGTGAAAACAATAATTAAATTGTACATTGATCTCGTGTTACTAAATATTTGATAATTTCCCAAATTAGGTGTTATTGTAAATGGATATTCAGATGTATAATTTAATGCGTTAGAATAAAAAACATTATTTGGTGAGTAGGATGAATATAATTTTTCTTTGTAATTTTCATTGTATACAGTTACAACAACAATAGGAAAAGTCCCTGCTAATAAATTATACGGGACTGTAAAAGATATGCGCGACGAATTATAATAATTTGTTGGTATTTTTTGATATTCCTTACCAAAGTTAACATAAGTGGTAGAAATAGAAGGATGTATAAATCCCGAACCGTATATAGTAATCAACTTCGTTTCAGTTATTAAGCCTTTTGAATTTGATAATCTTATAATGGTTGGTGTAAAATTTGGGTTAATAGGCTTATATTTATGCCCTCTTTTGACAATTGTATTAGGTGCTATTCCATTCGGGTTTTGATAATTACTATCCCTTGTGCAAGACATTTAATATAGTTTTATATTTTGTTTTTCTTTTTATTTATTATTTTTGTATTTACTATAAGATGTATAAGTACAATACTTATTATTATATTTCAAGCTAAAATAATTTAAATATAACACGATATATACTTATATACTAATGAGTACTGCAATTGGAATTGATCTTGGAACCACTTATTCTTGCGTTGGTGTATGGCAGAATGACCACGTTGAAATTATTGCTAACGATCAAGGAAATAGAACAACTCCCTCTTATGTGTCGTTTACTTCGGAAGAGCGTTTAATCGGTGATGCGGCTAAATCACAAGTAGGTCAAAACCCTACAAATACTGTTTTTGATGCAAAGCGCTTAATTGGACAAAAATTCACCGACGCCAACGTGCAATCCGATATGAAGCATTTTACTTATGAGGTTATCAATAAAGACGGTAAGCCATACATTCAAGTAGAGTACAAGGGTGAACAAAAGATTTTTGCGCCCGAAGAAATTAGTTCAATGGTCCTTATTAAGATGAAGGAAATTGCCGAGGCTTTTTTGGGAACTACAGTGAAAGATGCGGTCATTACTGTACCTGCTTATTTCAATGACTCGCAACGTCAGGCCACAAAGGATGCTGGCGCAATTGCAGGACTAAATGTATTGCGTATTATCAATGAGCCTACCGCAGCCGCGATTGCTTATGGTTTGGACAAGAAGCAAAGTGGCGAAAAGAATATTCTTATCTTCGATTGTGGCGGCGGAACCTTTGATGTCTCTATTTTGACGATCGATGACACCATTTTTGAAGTGAAGGCTACTGCAGGTGATACGCACTTGGGTGGTGAAGATTTTGATAACAAATTGGTGGAATATTTTGCAGAAGAATTCAAGAGAAAGCACCGTAAAAATATTTCAGATAGTAAAAAGGCATTGCGTAGATTGAGAACTGCGTGTGAAAGTGCCAAGAGATCTTTGTCATCTGCAAGTGTTGCCAATATTGAAATTGATAGTCTTTATGAAGGCATTGATTTTGCTTCTACCATTACGCGTGCGAAGTTCGAGAATTTATGTGATTCACTTTTCCGTAAGACGATGGAACCAGTTGAGCAAGTATTGCGCGATGCCAAATTGTCAAAGAGTAATATTGATGAGGTGGTTCTTGTGGGTGGTAGTACTCGTATTCCCAAGATTCAACAATTACTGAGTGATTTTTTCAATGGTAAGAAGCTTTGCAATTCAATTAATCCTGATGAATGTGTTGCCTATGGTGCAGCAGTTCAAGCAGCTATTTTAACTGGATCCAAGGACCAGAAGATTGCGGATTTATTGCTATTGGATGTATGTCCTTTGAGTTTGGGGTTGGAGACCGCTGGTGGCGTAATGACCAAGATTATTAATCGCAATACCACGATTCCTTCGAAGAAGTCACAAACCTTCTCTACGTATGCCGACAATCAACCTGGCGTTCTAATTCAAGTATTTGAAGGTGAACGTGCATTGACCAAGGACAATACCTTGTTGGGTAAGTTTCAGTTGGATGGTATTCCTGCGATGCCTCGTGGTATGCCACAAATTGAAGTTGTTTTTGATATGGATGCCAACGGTATTCTCAATGTTAGTGCTGCAGAAAAGTCGACCGGAAAGAGTAATAATATTGTAATTACGAATGATAAGGGTCGTTTAAGTAAGGAGGAAATTGATCGTATGGTCGAGGAGGCGGAGAAGTACAAGAATGAGGACAATGAAATGAAGGAAAAGATTGAAGCCAAGAATAATCTAGAGGCACACTTGTATCAAATAAAGAGTACAATCACTGATGAAAAGGGCGAACTAGCTGGTAAGTTAGACGAACAATCCAAGAAGTCCATTACCGATAAGATTACAGAAGTAGAGAACTGGGCTATGTATTCATCTTATACCAAGGACGAATATTTTGCAAAGCAAAAAGAGGTTGATGATTTTGTTGCAAACATTACGAAGAATATTGCTGCAAACGGAGGAGGTATGCCTTCTAGTTATCCAGATGTGCAAAAACCGGGTAATCCCACTTCCTCTGAAGATTTTGAACCAAAAATTGAGGAGATTGATTAAACCATCCAAAATAATAAAAATAAAATAAACCAATAAAAATATACTTAAACTAATAAATATTTGTTTAAGTATAATAATATGATGGAACAAGAATTTATAATGCTTATAATGAGTTGTAAAAAATACGCAAATAAAGCCGCCAACCAAAAAAACACGTGGTTAAAAAATATACCCGAGTACCTGAAATATTACCACGTAATCGGAGATGAAACATTAAAAGAAGAATACAAATATGATAATACCGTCAATGTTCTATGGGTTAAAGTCGCTGACGATTATAATTCATTGCCAAAAAAGGTAATTGCATCTTACAAAGCCATTTATGATACATTTAATTTCAAATACTTATTTAAAACAGATGATGATCAAATTTTAGTAAATGATAAATTTTTAGACACCATTGCAAAATTGTTAAATACAAAAACACCACAAATACATTACGGAGGTTACATTGTAGATGTAGAAAAACCTTATTTATCTCAATATCATCGTATACACCCAGAATTACCAAATTATTTACCTATTTTACAAACGAAATATTGCAATGGCCGTTTCTATTTTCTCTCAAAGAAAGCAATTATCAATTTACTTTCAAAGAGAGAAAAAATCGAACACGAATATTTGGAAGACTATGCAATAGGATTCAACTTGGACTCTTTTTATAAAATAGGTATGTTTTCTATTGAAACAACCAAACATTTTATCGATTTTCAGAACTAAATAAACCAATAAACACTAAATCGGACCATTATCATCCTTTTTCTCGTGAATATGTCCCTTTATTTTCTCTCTAGCTAAAAAGTAAATACCGTATCCAATGACCACTCCAACTATAGCCCCTGCGAGTACTTGTAAAATTGTGTGATATTTATAAGAAACTCTTTGAGCCATTGTTATGATTGATATAAATAAATAAACGTATAACCAATTTGTCTCTTTTAAAGAGAGATAAATAAAAACAGTAGAAAAAAGAACGGATTCAGAATGCCCTGATGGCATACCAAAAATGTCGTGTGGTACACCATCTTTAAATAAAAAACGCTTACCGTGACGCATAGATAAATCAAACATTTTTTGGTCTTCTGAAGGACGTGGTTGTTGAAAAACCCCCTTTAAAACTAAATTCAATATAGCATCAGCAAATATACCAACATTATAGTAAAAAAATAAATTTGGATGGTCCCACAAAAGATGAATAGAGAGAATTATGAGTATTAAAGGGCCATACGCGCCAATATCAAAAAATAGATTGGATAATATACCCATAATATTAGTAGATATTATATTTCATATGTTGCATTTTAGTTATCTAATATTGGTACAAGCACTCACATATCATCGTGAAACACCAGTCATTGCCATTTAAATTTAGTATATTTCCTTTATCATCCATTAATTTTACTGCCATTCTATCTATATTTACAGGACCGAAATAAATCCGAGTATTATCCTGCAATGAACCACTGAACTCTACGAGTACTGAACCAGTGACTTGGTTACTGGAAGTCTTAATTGGTAATATAGCCAAAATATCTGACGAAGTGGGCGCCTTGGCCAAATAATTTGTCAAGTTATTTTGATTTTTATTTATTTCATTGATGGTATAAATTTGGGCATTTGTTAAAGTGCGTGGCGCACTAGGTAAGACAACTTGTGTAGGTGTATAGGAAAAAGTTTGCTTGTATTTTCCACCAAATAATAGTCCATTTTGTCCTTGACCGTTTGAATTTAGATTTTCATTTAAAATACTATTTTCCAATTGTATTTCATTATTACTAATAATTTGGCCAGCATTTGAAGGACCTTGTGATGCTGGCAAACAAGTATAAGGCATATCGGTCGAATAATAAGAAGGGAATTTTAATGTATTTTCATTCTGTGTAATCGAAACTAAACTATTATTTACGTGATTTTGGTTATAATCATCCAGCGTAAGTATTAAATATTTCGGACCATTTAAATCTAATATAGAAGGAGCCGTATTCCCTCTAGGATCAACATTTACATACGGCATTCTATATCCCATTAGCCAACCGAGCGTATTATTTAAAAAGTGTTTATTGTTACTACCGCAAGATGAACTGCAATGCAGTGTTCCAGTAAAATCATAAAAAACAATTTGTGTAGAAGATGAAATTGCAAACGTGTTCGATGAATTACTAGGATTAATATAAAGCGCATTATTTAAAAACAAAGAAATTTTTCCGCTATTTGAGTTAATTGTTACTGGAAGATTTGTACTAGAATCACTATACAAACTATTTGGCGGGTAATAATAATTATTTAATGTAATACCTGCATTTCGAAAAGAAGTATTTAATTGATTTACAAAACTGTTTTGCGTATAATTACCAGGAGGCATAGAAATAGGGACGATTGTATTTGAACCATTATCCACTAGCCAAAAACACGTATTACCATAAGCATTATCAATTGCATACCAGCTGTAAGGTAACTGATATGAATACAAACGTATAGACAATGCATTTTTCAATGTATCTGAGAGAATTAGAGTATAATCGGTAGAAGTAGAATCACTTCCATTTGTATACTGCCTAAATTGGCTATCTATATTAACGAATCTTTGAATTGTATTTTTTAAATTTGGATTCAAAGAGTCTTGTTTAACGGGTAAATTAAATGTATCTGTTGTGGCAATTTGCTCCCGATTCATTGGATTATGGTGATCATCAAAAAAGCCTATTTTTTGTTTTCTTTGTGTAATTTTGTTTGCTTGATTAGTATCTTTCTGTGTAAGATGTTCATTTTCATACCATTCACTAACTAATTTCTCTCTATCCTCTTTATTAGACATATTTCCGAATCCCTCCGAAATTGTTTCTTTTGGCATACTGTTATCGTAATCAGAATCTGAATCGTATTCGTATTCTTCTTTATCTGATATATATTGTAAAAGTTGTTTCTGTACATTCTTGAAAAAAATAGACATTTCTGGTTTTCTATTTTCAAACTTATTTATAAATTCATTCGTCGTGGTTATAATTTCATCTTTATCCATATAATCATCTTCATTTTCAATACCAATAATAGTAAATAGTTCTGTGTGAGTATAATTAGCAACATTTGTATCAAAATCTGTCATATGATTATTAAATATAATGTTTTTAATAAATAATACAATTTTTAAATAATATTATTTTAACATTTATTTCTAATTTTCTCTCTAAAATGATATACGAATATTTGTTTTATTTCTTTTTTTACGTCAATACCCTGACATACATCGTATTTCAATACTTTTGGAGGTATGGTTGTCAACCCAGCGCCCCTCTTTGAATGAGTATACCCTTTAAACAAAATCTCTTCTAGAGCATAAACCAATTGTGGATTATAATCTTCTAATGTATCACGGTCAACAAAGTATTTACCAATATAAATATACCTATTATTATTACCCTCACTATGAACTTTGTAATATTTTTTTGTTTCTGGATTATTTTTAATTAACCCAATACCTTCAATTTTGTTTTTAGAATTGTTCATTTCAATTACAAAAACAGGTGTATTATAGGATATTTTTGGCGACATTTCGATTGGACAGCAATACATACAGACAAAACCATTTTTTTCTCTGTAAGCATAATTGGAATGAAGTGTATCATTATTAAATCTTGTTGTTACAATAGAGCACATTAACGAATATAAATGATTATTTAATAATTTAAAATTTCAATTTTAAATAAAATTATTAAATTATATAATGAATTGTTGTATATGCGGGCCAGTTAAAAATTGTGGCCCTTTTTTGAATAAAGTTTTAGAAAATATACAGAAAATTGGCTCTATTTTTGAAGACTATCAAATCGTTATTTATTATGATAAATCAGAAGATAATACACTAGAAATATTACAAGAATATCAAAAGACTAACCCAAAGTTATTATTTTATGTGAATAATAAACCTCCTTCAAATTATAGGACACATAATATAGCAATTGCTAGAAATTTTTGTTTAAATTATGTAAGAAACAATTCACACAATTTTCCTTTTTTTATTATGATGGATATGGATAATGTAAATTGTAAAGAAGTGAATGTTGATATTTTACCAAAATATTTAGTTAGAAGCGATTGGGATGGGTTATCGTTTAATAGTATCCCTCATTATTATGATATTTGGGCACTCTCTATATGGCCTTATTGTTTTAGTTATAATCATTTCAATGATAATTATAAATATCACGGTATAATTAAAGATTATGTTATGCAAAAATTAGGAAATTTAAAACCAGGACAATTATTAAAATGTATATCATCATTTAATGGTTTTTCAATCTACAAAACCAGTAAATTTTTAAGTACGTATTATGACGGTAGAGTAAGGACCGACTTGTTTCCAAATAATTATATAGGAATGCACGCCAAAGCACAAAAATCCAGGGGATTGGTTTATCGAGACTATGGACATATTAAAGGTAGGTATGAAGATTGTGAGCATAGATCTTTTCATCAGCAAGCTAGAAAAAATTCTGCAGCAAGAATAAGAATAAGCCCAGAGGTATTATTTTATTAAAAATGGGTATTTATTTTGTTATTTACACTTATAACCCTTCGGAAATTAATTTTTTTGTAAAAAAATGTGTTGTATCCTTTGGTATTTTGAAAACTTTTGTTGGTATTTCATTTTGATATAAAATTCTATCACGATATTCTTTTAACGAGAAACTTTTATTTACAATTATTGGTCCATTATTAGAATAATTTAATAAAAAATGTGATAAATTTCTTTTTGAATTATCTTTATCTTGTGTTGGATCAGATTTAATACAACATATATTTTTATCTGAACCAAAAATATCTTCACTTTCATAAATAAACATTTCTTTATTGTAATATAAATTATATCCATTTCTTTTAAGTCGTATACCAAAATCGTAATCTTCGGCACCACAACCATCGCACATTTCATTCATTCCATTTAAATCTAAATAATAAGTTAGAGGCATACAAAATGATGAACCAAAAAAATGACTTCCACTACAATTTGATATAACATTTTTATATTCACGTAATCTAACATCAACACTAGCTGCACTATCTCTTTTTGACACTAAAATCCCATTATCAACTTTCATATCAAAAGCTTTTGTATATGCCCCACATTGTATTAAATTTTTAGACATAGCAAAAAGGATGCTATTTAACCAAGTTTGTGAAGGGCAACCCAAATCATCATGGAAAGCTATATACGGGTGCTTTGCATAACAAACACCGGTATTTCTAGTATTTGCTGCTGCGAAATAGTCATTTTTCGTAACTTTGTATCTTCCTTGCCAATGGGTTGGTTTTGGTTCAATATGAATAAAATCAAATTTTGAATCAATCAAATTAGAGAAGTAGGTTCTTCTTTCTTGTTCTTTTTCATTATTTAAATATTGTAAGAATCCGTCGACAATTATAATTTGTATTAAAAAAAAATTTATTTTATTACACTGATTCATTAATGATTGAATGAACCATTCAAATTTACAATTTTCTCTAAATGTTATAAATATTATTGAAATCATTGGTATATAAATAATAATATAATTTAAAATGAAATTACATGTGAATATTATTATACATAATACAACAAAATTATCAAACGATAGTTAATTATCTCAAAAAATCAGAAATAATCTATTAAACTATTTATATATTCAGGTGAAAATACAACAATTTTTGAACTACAATCTAAAGCACTATATGTTATTATAAAATTATTATTATATAATGTCATACCTATACAAAATTCAACAACACTATTCTCAAAATTAAATTCCTTTGAATATCCTAATAAATTCATATTTTTATTAAATACTACAAAATTATGCATATAATTCGTAACTCCTTCTGTAACCTTTCTTGACTGATGAACTATAAACCATATTTTGTTATCGTATTCTACCCCATTTGTTGAACCTCTAAATTCTTTAAAAATAATAGGTAGGTCTGTTATATATCTTAATAAATTAAGTTCTTTGGTTTCATAATTAATACTACATATATAAATTGGATACCACTTATAAATTATATTTAATTCATTATTATTATTAATAAAAACCCAATTTTTTTCCCAATTAAAATTGGTCTTGAAGGTTGGTGTAATTATTATTGGTTCATAATCTGTTTCTATGTCATATTTATTTGAAACAATTTGTATTTTATCATTATCTGAATTATAAAATGAACCAATGAAATATATATCATTATTAAATATAAATAATCGAATATCTTCTATACCAACATATTTACTTTCATAATTCGATGGAAATAAATATTTAAAATTCAATTCATTAAAATTTTTATCAAAAATACTCAATTTATTAATTGTAATAGTTTTATCTTGACCATTTAATTTATGCAGGCTATCTAATTTATAATTCACTAATTTATAATTCACTATTCTGGTATTTATTATGAAAGTATCTTGAATATTAGGATGTGGTATAATTGTAGATGATGATGAATTAAATGAATGTAATTGATTCTCTATATTTTCTGTAAAATTAAATGATATATTTTTGCGCAAAAATGCGTTTAAAATAAGGTATTTGTGTATTATTTTATTTGTAGAAATTTGTATTTTTTTTTTCAAGGTTTTTTCATAATAATATTTTTTCATATCATATACCGATTCCATAATATATTATTTAATGATAATATATTATTTTATTTCAATAATCTTCATTTAATAATAACCGATAACTGCACTAAAAGTACCAGAATGTGGATTACCATTATATGTGATGGTTGTGTAAAAAGAATCGAGTGCTGCAAAATTAACCGATTGCGACGTCAAAGTAACAGTACCTGTAGCCGTTATTGGCAATGTCATTACCAATGCACTTGTGCTGGTTTTATAAACATTAAATGTAATCGTACTATTTATTGTAGTTAAACTAGAAAAACATATTGCTATAGAAATAATTGTTGATGCGTGAATAAATATAAAAGGTGCTGGCTGAGCGGGTAAACTAGCAATTGGAATAGATCCTGGTGCCAAATAATATATTTTATTACCATTTGGTAGATCTCCTAAAATACCATATTGAACACTAGAAGGAGCAACTGTTGGTGTGAATGAAAATACATTTGGATTATTATTATATAAATCTGTTGCACCAATAACCATATTCCCATTTGTTCTGCTAATATCGTGAAATGATCCAGAGGCATCTGGTGATGTTGTACCTTTTACTAAACTAGACCCATTTATAGTACTAGTTTTAATTTCTATATAAGCTTGAGGATTGTTTGTTTCAACTCCCATAATGTCAAATCCTGTAGTTGTTGTTGAAGCAGGACTAACATATACAACTATATCACGTACAGACATATGATTTGGTCCATTTATATATATACCTCTAGTAACACCTGTGCCATTAGTGACAACATTAATAGTAGAACGTTGTATTGCATTTGGGCTAGCATAAGTATTTGTTGGTTGAATACTTGTAGAATCTCCGTCTGCTAAAACACCTATTACATTATTTGGACCAGTAGCACTGGAGTTGACTGTCCAGACACTATTTCTCAATTAGCGACATCTATTATATAAATAATATATAAATAAGTATTCCAAATATATTATCACAAAATAAATGAAACTAAAAATTTATTTTGTATTTTGTAGTATTTTTATACTTCAACTAGCTCCTGTGAAAGTTTGTCCCCCATAATTTTATAACGTTCATTCGCCAAAGTTTCTTCCAACAAAGACCACGGTGTGCGAGATTGTAAGGCTTCCAACCCCTTCTCGCAAAACATATTCAATAGTGAAGGACTAAATCCAGACATCATTGAAGCATTCGCTTGATTAGACAAGGTTGGGAACCCCGAAGTACTACGCAAATTCCAAAAAAGAATATGTGGCGGCTTATATGGCTTTCCGTGAACACGAATACCAGCCTGGGCATATTTCTCCTTCATAACGTCATACAATGATCCAATATCACGAGAGTCTCCAGAATCCATTTGCATATCGGATAAAATTACTAAAATCATATCCTGCACATCCTCGGGTGCCATCTTGTTCTGTTCAATAGCATCCAAAATCACTTTCAATGCTGCGTGAAAATTGGTATTCATTCCCCATTCAGCATTTTTCAAAACACCCACTTGAGAAACAAAATCATCGTTCCCTTCCAAATTTACCCACTTTGGGCTGCTACTAAACGTCATTACACGCTTACCTAAAATGGACTTTTCAGCAATCCGAATACCAAGCGCAATAGCTACATTCAATGGGTCTCCATTCATAGAACCAGAAACATCCACCATTGCAATCATCTTACCTAATTCGGCATTCTGTGTAGAATTATCACGCCATTGAGAGTTCAATAAATCTACCTCACATTGGTTTGGATTACGAAGCAACTCTAATGCCTGATTGGTGAAATCTGCCAAACCGACCCGCAGCCCCTTCATTTCAACCTCTCCACGAACTGCCTTTTGTATATGGGCGTTGAAATGTTCCGCACATTCCACTCGGTCAGGGTCATCGGGATAACGGATGCTTCTATCCTTCTTGATGTTAAGCAATGCCTTCTTTTGTTTGGAAAGCGTAATCGACGTTATCTTTGTGCAATCAATAGACCGCCAATCCTTTCCACACTGCTTGATCTGGGTGGTATCAATCTTCTTGTTGATATCAGACAAAAGCTTACGATATTCTGTCTTGCATTTTAACATAGCTTTCCGTCTTCTTTCGTCAGTATTAGCAGTAACCAAATATTGGCTAAAATAATCACTTGCTAAAGCATCGTACAACCAACCAAAGGATGACTTCTCTCGGGGTACCCATTTTGCAGTAAGAGAAATATCATTCGAGCCAGAAAGAAACAATAAAGCATCTTTACTCAACTCTGAATTCACTAAATAAATAGCGTGCTGGATCAATGGATGATGAACCGTTTCTCCTTGAGTCTTGCAATAATGACAAAAATACTTGATATCCTTCCATGATCCGTATTGATGTGTGTTTTTATCCCCAAGATCAACGAGACATTGTAATGCAAATTTTGCCAATTCTGGATAAAAAGGATACCAAGTATGAATCATCATATAAGTTAATGTATACTCACCCTTTCCATCGACAATATCACGCGTATGTCCAATCATTCTGTACAAAAGGGATAGATAACCACGCGCGACTTCCCTTTCAGGTAACGTCGAATTCCAAACACGAAATGATAATGTAATAAGAATATCATTTAGAATAGTTTTCAGCCTCTTAACTCCTGTATCATCAGTTCTTGTTAGTTGAAAACTAAATTGTAGGATCTTTTCTTGAATACTATTAGTCCATCCATATTCTAAATGACCATTTTCACCGATTTGAGTGGGAGTATAATTATCAATTGCTTGTACGAGTGCTGCCATTTGTTTATGTTACTATATTATACAACGTATTCTTTATATTGGTTTTTAATTGTCTTTTTTTTGGCACTTAAACGTAGGCGAATTTTTTTCGTGAAATTTCTCGAATTATCTTTTTTAAATTCGCAAGATTTTTCATAAAATACAAAGATTAACTCATTTAAATCATTCATCATACTAATAGATTTTTCAAATTTTATGGTATCAATATTTTTGACTATTTTCATAAAATTTCTCTCTTGCCCCGATGAAACAATATATTTTTTAACCTCCGAAGGCTCTAATGTAAAGTTATATTGTAGGATAGATAAGAGAGAATATATATTATCAGTTTCGTTAGAAGATCGTTTAAGTATTTGTAAAACTTCTTCCCTCGAAACAAAATTTGGAATAGACATTAAAAATGTTTCTTGTTTAATTTTTTCAATCGAATTTTCTCTGTTTACATATATGTATTTTAAATTAATGTAATATAAATCATCTTTATAAAAATGTTGATATAGTTGGTCTGTCTCTTCAAAATGTTGAATCCAATCATCCGTTAACGAATTATATTCATCATACCCACTATTTTTTTTATTATCGTTGTATTCTTGAACTCTTTTACTCATAATGTACTATAAAAAATACATAAAATACATTATGATATTAAACTCATTCTCAAAAATCATATGTATCTTCATAACTTTCACTGTCTTCATTGTTTTCACTATTATCAATACTATTTTCTCTATATAATTCATCCAATTTATCAAAATATTCATAATCATAATTTGGAAACATAAATGTTTTTTCCCATTCATCATACCCCCAACTATCTATATATTCTTTTCTTCTAGTATGGTTTAATTTGGCTAAAGTATCTAATATATCACAACCTACTTGGTAATCGGTTTTAGCAGGTCGTTGTTTTATGTATCCATCTTTATATTTAGTTATTATATTTCGAGTAGATTTGTCTTTTTTTAAAAGAACCCAACCAGGTTCTAGTGTATCATAATCTACATCAATCAATCTACAATGTTTTTTGTAATTTGTCTTTAATTTTTCAGAAAATTTAGTAGGATTTTCTTGTATATTTGTTGTTGGAAGAGTTGGTTTATTATTTGACACATTTTTATCTAAAGATATAAGTTGTGGAAATTTTTCTATTTGTAATTCTATTTCCAATTGTTTCTCCTTTTTAAGATTTAGTGTGGTTTTTGATAATTCATTCTCATTTTTGTTATGAGTTTCTCTGGAATGTTCATAAGAGATATGTTTATTTTTAAATGAATTATCTTGTATATTGTCGCATTTATATGGTTTATTTTTTATACCGATTTTACTTGAAATATCATCATTTAATACTTCAAACCGCGAATTTTTCTTTAAAGCGTTTTTCATACTGCTTTCTAATATACTGTTTTATATGATAATATATATATTAGATACATATATCTAAATAGTTTTTATTTATATTATAATTAACACCGTATAAAGCAATTGTGGAAAAAGTATTTAAAGATAAATAATTAATTACAATTATCTCCTTACAGCAAACTTGTAGATTTAGTTTTCCATCAAAAACCTTTCCAACTTTATATATATTTACAGGAGGTCGAAAATTTTATTATTTTTGTGTAATTTATTTCACATTATATTACAAAACAAAAATAGTTTTGTAATATATTTATCGTATGTCATTTTAGGTAGATTATGTTAAATGTCATAAACAGTTGTTAATTTCAGACAAAAACTAAAGTCCATATTATTTAAATTTACTATCCGTCCATATTCATCAAGCAATTGAATATTTAAATTTTTAATATTTACTGGGCCAAAATATTCTCGTGGGGTTGTTATTAATTGAAGATTATTTTGTTGTAATAAACTGAAACCTCCTGCTTGTAAAGATATACGAGCTATTATATTTTTGTTCAAAATAGAACTATTAAATGCACTATAGTAATTATTATTTACACTGTTATTGTAATCATCTACAACTAAAAAAAGGTAATTTGAACCACTAATATTTAATATTCCTTCAGAAACATAATTAACATTGTTAGAATATATTCCATTGCGAAAACCTAAAATCCACCCAAGCTTTAATGGTAAAGGGGTGTTATAATCAGGATTTCCATTGATGTCTGCTTGAAAATTTAAATCTAAGGTTGCGCTTGTCGATAAGGTTGTAAACCCAACTATTGTTTTTGAATCTCCGGAAATATTCGACGATAAATTATTGATAAAAGTAACTTTGTTAAATGGGGATCCTAATATTGTTAAATTATTATTAATAACATACAATAGGGATATACTATCATAATTCCCGTCTGGTATAGTAATTAATGTAAGAGATGAGTCTACTGTTATATAAAAAAAGTTGTTACCGTAATTTTTAGATATATTATAATATGTAGTAGGCAATTCAATTGAATTAACTTGCATTTCTATGACATCATTAATATTTATTGGTAAATTTACATTATAATTGGTTGATAAAGTACTATAATAGTTTTCTCTAAATCTACTATCAATTGTTAAATTTTTTTGAATTGTTCTTTTTTTAAGAGGATTAATAATACCAGGAAAATAATTACTATTGAAAGAAGATACATAAGGTTGCTTTTCTTTAATTTGAACCATATGTTCTTCTGACTCATTTAAATGAATATTTTTTAAATAATAATTTGAGTTGTATACTTCTTCAATTGTTTCTTTACTATTTTTTGTATTTGATAAACCATTTAAAATAATATTTTTTGCCTTTACAATAAAATTTATGGTTTTTTTTTGTGTTTCTTTGTCAATGTCTGTATTATGAATAATGCTATCTATCATTTTTGATTGTTTTGTTTCTACAATATTCACGTCAAAATTTCTTGGTAATTCAAATATCTGTATTATTTCATCTTTTGTATAATTATCAATATTTAAATCAAATTTCATATATTATATAAAGTTAAATTATTTAAGACATTATAATTGAATTTAATTTTTGGTTTTTATTATAATATTTATATATATGTCATATTCACGATCGTTATATAATCAAACAGGTGGATTAGTAACAACTTATAATACAAATATTTTAACATATCAAGATTACGGAGGGGGTTCTGTTGGAGGAACAGGTTATACCGGCCCAGCTGGTATTGATGGTAGTACCACAAATACTGGAGCTACAGGTTATACTGGGTATACTGGTATAACTGGTCCACAAGGTAATCCTGGAACAGCTGTAAATACTGGATCTACAGGATATACAGGGCCAACAGGATATACAGGCCCAACGGGGTTAAGGGGATATACTGGATATACTGGTTTATCAGGCTCTACAGGCGTAACTGGTCAGAAAGGCCCAACCGGGTCAACTGGATTAACTGGAATGACTGGCCCTCAAGGTAAACCTGGTACAGCATCCGTTACTGGAGCAACTGGACCAACTGGACCAACTGGAAGAACTGGACCAACTGGAATGACGGGTGAAACCGGACCTCAAGGCACACCCGGCACAGCATCCGTTACTGGAGCAACTGGACCAACTGGAAGAACTGGACCAACTGGTATGACTGGTGCAATTGGTCCACAAGGTAATCCTGGTACGGCATCAAACACTGGTGCAACTGGACCAACTGGACCAAATGGACCAACTGGAAGAACAGGGATGACTGGACCACAAGGTGCGCCTGGTACTGCATCAGTTACAGGATCAACTGGTCCAACGGGACCAACTGGAAGAACTGGGTCAACCGGAATGACAGGTCCACAGGGGATGGCTGGTACTGCATCTCTTACTGGTGCAACAGGACCAACAGGTTATGGAGGTACCGGATACACAGGTCCCACAGGCCGTGGAAATACAGGATTTACTGGTCCAACTGGTTTCAGCAGTACAGGATATACTGGT
>Ga0209550_10000950_pt1 | contig 28036 bp, 26 predicted proteins | sample LauGreSuBDMM15SN_2_FD_187567 | JGI IMG/M metagenome (GOLD analysis project Ga0209550, IMG submission 187567) | Freshwater lake microbial communities from Lake Michigan, USA - Su13.BD.MM15.SN (SPAdes) (version 5) | ecosystem: Environmental > Aquatic > Freshwater > Lake | place: Lake Michigan... | reverse complement strand
TTATAGATATGCGGCAATAGCCCCATGGTGGTTAGAGAATACTTTTGATCCGTTTTGTTTAGAATCCTCATCACAACCCTTTCTCCATATTGACAGGGTATAGTTGAAACACGGATATCTATATCTTTTCCAGCTAATTTTAACTTAATTCTACCATCTTGAGGAAGACGATTTTCTGCTATGTTTAAGTTAGACATGATCTTTATTCTGGAAATAATACCTGCTTGGTACGATTTTGGAGGACTTAATACTTTGTGTAGAATTCCATCTACTCTGTATCTAACTATGACTGTTTTTTCATAAGGTTCTATATGGATATCAGAGGCTCTTTCTGTTACTGCTTGGGATAGTATTACGTTTACCATTTTGATAATAGGTGCTTCGTTAGATAAATCCAAAGCATCCGAATCAAAATTTTCACCGAAATCTCCTAACTCCCCCTCCACCATCTCATCCATCATTTCTTTTGTATCTGCTGTGGTTCTGTCAAAATGTGAGTGAATGATTCTATCTATTTCAGTTTCTGGACTGAGATAAAATTTTACTTTAAAACCTTTTAAAAATATTTTGATGTCATCCATAGGATGCAGGTCTGTAGGATTTGTGATTGCCACATGTACTACTTCATCTTTGAAGTCAAAGGGAACTATTTTACTTTTTTGGATAAGTTTTAAAGGAATTTGTTTGAAGAGTTCTTCATGATTATTGAATTCAATTTTCTCATAAAATTCTAATCCGTGAAGTTTGGAGAGAGACCTGAGTATGTCAAACTCTCCTGCTATCCCTTTCTTTTGGATGATTTGTCCTAAGGGAAGATGACTTTTTGATTGCGCTTTTAAGGACTCGGATAGTTCTTTTTCAGTAATTATACCATCTTCAACAAGTATTTCACCGAGAGTCTTTCTCATCTCAACAATTTCTCTCTTTCTTCTGCAGTTCTTTCTTGGTCCATTCTTTTCTCAGCTGTGATACGATCTGCTTTTGAGCGATTATCAAAGATATGGGGTGTTAGAAATACCATTAGATTAGTTTTTACCATTTGTGTGGTAGACCTTCTAAAGAAGGATCCAATAATAGGCAAATCACCAAACAAAGGAATTTTGGTTACCTTTCTCTGTCGATCAGTAGAAATCAATCCTCCTATAACAATAGTTTGCATATTATCAACAGTGATAGTGGTTTTAACATCCCTCTTATTAAAAGTAGGGTTACCACCTTGCGTGGAAATCCCAGCTATATTTTTTACTTCTTGGTAGAGCTCTAAGTTAATTTTGTCATTTTTGTTTATGTGGGGAGTAAACTTTAATTTAATTCCTGTAGGTCTATACTCATAATTATCAACTGTTACAGCATTGGAACCACCCAGTCCAGCATTTCTACTTTGGGTTCTAACGGGTACATCCTGCCCCACATTGATCTCTGCTTCTTGGTTGTCCATTGTTAGGATTTGAGGAGCAGAGAGAACATTGAAATTTTCATTGGTTTGGTTAGCATTTAAAATACCTATAATTTGGGGAGATCCAGGTCGTAAAAACCCCAAGGAGAACCCTGAGAGGGTATTTACCTGTGTGGGTCTACCCTTACTATCTATGATCCCCCCTTGGGATGCTAAATTAGAATTGAATTGTGCATTTGCTTCCCTTCTTAATCTCCAGTCTATCCCAAAATCATTCAGGTCAGTTGATGTGAGTTCAACAATAAGAACTTCTAACAAAATTTGTTTTCTTGGAAGGTCTAAAATTTTTATTATTCTTTGGACTTCCTGCCATTCTTCTTTTGTGGCGGTTACAATGACGGAATTGGAATCTTTGTGTGCTACGGCTTTTATCTTTTCCCCTTTTTGGGATTGTTGGGGTTTATTTGGGTCTACAATTTTGCTATCTACAACAGGAACATCTAATTTTGTTAGAACAGCTGTAAGCTTTTCAGCTTCATTGTGTTCAAGTGTATAAATATGTATGTCACCCGCAGAGGAGACTGCCCCGGGTCCCTCAAATTTTTGGTCTAGTTTTTCAATCATTTTAACAAGTTTATTTACATCGCTAGAAGAACCTGAGATAACCAAGGTATTTGAATTTCTATAAACTATGATATCGGTATCCTGAGATGTAACACGCTTTAAAAGTGGTTCTAAATCTTGGGCACTACTTTGGTAGATTGGAACAATTTGGGTGATTGTCTTATTTTGCTTAAGATCTTCTTCTGGAATGGGATCCCTACCAACTCTAACGATATTTGTTTTGGCGAGTGCATCTTTAAGCTTAACAACTTTTATCAAATCATTTTCTTCCACCAACCCAAAACCTTGGGCTTCTAACACCGATTTTAAAAATGAAAAGGCATCTTTTACGTCTACTTTCTTTTGTGAGATGATAGTGATTTTTCTACCCTTTATAGATTCATCTACAAGGATATTTTTTTTAACAATTGCACTCATTCCTTTTAGGAAGTCTTTTAATTCTGTGTTTCTCCAATCCGCAGTGAAGTATGCTTTTCCATCCTTTCCTACATTAACCTTTCCAGCTTGTTTGTTGTTTTTTTCATCTTCTTGGGTTTCCTTGGTTTGCTGGTCTGAATCCTGAGTTTTTAAATGGGAACTCCCTATAAATAGAGAGAGGGTAAGTAAAAATGAGATGATTTTCTTAGACAGATTCATTTATTCCTTCTAGGTAAACTTTAGTTTCGAACAGTGAATTCATAGGTCAAGCATTTCCCTTTCCGATCAATATCAATTATTATCTTATTAGAGTTCTTTATATTAGACCATAGTTCCATCATTTTCTCAGTTTCATTCAGGGGCATCCCATTTACTCTTCGTATCACATCGCTATTGCGTGCACCAAGGGCATAAAAGATATGAGTAACAGGAACCTGGTAGATTTTATATCCATCTATTTTTCCTTCGACAAGGTTTGGGCCGAATCTGGCATCTTTATAAATATCCGCAGGATTTTTAAGAGTTCTCTCAAAATCCATCCTGGAAACTATTTTCTTTAGAAGCGGACAGTTTCCGTCAATTGGAGAGTTGGCAACTACCTCTGGTGCTCTCTCTATAATTCTTTTTTTTGCTTCTCCTATGGTCTCACCAATTTCTACTCGAACATTTATACCATCCTTAAATAAGACAACATGGTGTTGGGAAATTTCCTTTACCCTATATCCAACTACCTTTTCACCAATTCCATATTCCTCTGCTTCTTCTTTGTCCTTTTCCTTTGCCGTCATCCTAGCAAATAAGGGAGAACCAGAGATTGTACCAGTTACTAAAAATTCTTGTGCACCCTGAACTTCTTCTGTAATAGAGGGAGCTGCACCAGCCATAGCTGGATCTCCTGATTCAGGAGCAGCCATAGCTCCCCGAATCATATTACCAATTACAGTTTCTTCGTAAAGACTCACGGGTTTTGGGGAAAAGTTTGAGGAAAATGATCTGTTATTTTTAGTTTGGATTGACTTTGGGGAGGTTACCAATGAATCAGAGGGAAGTAATTGGATAATTCCAACCCTAACTATATACGCTATAGAATAAGATAAAAATATAACAATAGGTAATAGGGAATAAAATGGATATTTTTGAAACCGAATGAGGAGAGCATTCATCTTGTTTCCCCTAGATATAATTTTGTTATGGGAAGAAGCTATTCCACTCTCAATAAAAAATCAAGAGATAAAAATAATAACCTTAAGAAATAGTTAAAATTAACATTTTACTAAATAGAACTATATTATCTATGATTTAGTATTTTGTGGATCTTTAGCAGTTACAATTTCAATTTTTTGAAGTGCAGATTCAGGATTAATAAACTTTCCCCTTTGCATAACTTCAAAATGAAGATGAGCTCCTGTAGCAGTTCCAGTTCTTCCAACAGAACCAATAACAGTTCCCATTTTGACTTCTTGTCCAACATCCCCTATGGTGGTGGAACAATGTGCATACACTGTTTTGTATCCATCCTTGTGACGTATGATCACTGTATTTCCATAACCTCCATTTCTTCCACGAAATTCAATGACTCCATCTGCTGATGCAATTACAGGTGTTCCAACTGGTGCAGAGAGATCAAGACCTGAATGGAAGTTATTAATATTTGGATTAAATGGATCTCTTCGGTAACCAAAACGAGAGGATATTTTTGCTGTGACAACAGGTAGAGCGAAAACTTTCATTTTATAAATTGTGCTAGCAGTTTGAACTTTAGGGACACTTATATTGATAACTTGGTTTACTCGAATGCTATCTGATTTGAGATTGTTGAGTTGTTTAATGACACTAACTTTGGTACCATAATTTGCGGCAATTGAGCTTAGGGTGTCTTTTGGCTTAACTTTATAAGTAGAATTACTTTTCTTTTCTGCTTTTACAACAGTGGTTGAGATCAACCTGGATACTTTTATGTGAGATGGTAACTTAAAATTGGTTCCTGTATTTTTTTTGTAAGAAAAATCATCTTCTGAATCAGGTTGAAACAAATCCCTCAATTCAGGATCTAGTTCACTGTTTTGGTTATTTTCTGAATCTATGTAATCTTTTAGTTCATTTTCAAATGAATCAAAAGGATTGGCATATAAAACAGAAGAGAAAAAGACTGCTAGTAATAAGAATAAAAACATCCACCATTGTAAAATCATCTTTTAAAAACTCAAATCCTTATTAAATTATGTCAATCTACTTTTTTACACTTTTTGGTTTTTCTATCTCTAAGGAAGAATAAAAAACCAGTTTTTCATCTATCAAACTTTCTATAGATTCTAGAGTAAAGTCAGAACTTCGGATATCATCATTGATAATATATGTAACCATCTTACCAATTGCAATTTCTCTGTCAATATTACTAGGGAAACATTTTAATTTTAAAATAGAGGGAGTTGATTCTATCCATATTTTAACAAGTGTCCCTTTTTCTAGAATTTCTTTACTACTGATCGTCAGATTTTCTTTTAAGTAGTAGTTTTTATTTTTATAATACTCATTTAAATGAAAGACTTCGTTCTTTTTAATTACCCTTCTTTGGCAATGAAAAAAAGAAAATCCAAGTACAATTGGAAAAAGATAAAAAATGAGCTTATTTTTTATCAATAGCAGAAGCATACTCTGTAATATAACCATCCAAATTGACTACTGCTTGAGGTCTCCATTGGAAAACCCCAGAACTAGAATCAAAATCACAGATCTTCTTATCCCTCCAAGACGAGAGAAGATTTTTAGTTATTTCTAGGATTTCTGAATTTTCAGAAAAATAACTATAGATATTAAAAGGATAAAATAGTCGAAAAACATTGATTGGAATTTCTGAATTTGGTTCAATTTTGTCGTACTTTCCTGAAAATTGATTTCTTAGGTATTGGTAGATATTCCTTTGGTTATTGTATCTACCTTTAGGAATCCAACCATGTGCCCCAGGTCCCAAAGAGAGGTAATAGTCCATTGCCCAGTATCCCATATTGTGTCTACATTCATAGCCTGGAATTGCATAATTGGAAACTTCATATTGTTTTAAACCATAGTGGGCAAGAATCCCTGGAAGATCCTTTAATAAGTCAGATTGGAGCTCTTCATTGGGTGGTAATTTTTTATTTTCTAAAACTTCCCTACTATAATTTGTTCCCTTTTCTAGGGTAAGAGCATAACAACTCAGGTGTTTGAGGGGGTATTCCAAGGCATGTTCAATATCTTTAAGGAATTCTTCTCTAGTTTGACCGGGAATTCCATAGATCAAATCTATCCCAAATCTTTCAATAGGACTGTCATGAAGAATTTGCATAATTTTTGAATACTTCGAAGGATCATAATATCTATCTAACATTTTTAGGTGTTGTTCATGGAAAGATTGGATGCCTACATTTATCCTATTGACTCCCAAGTCATTGATCTGGTGTAAAAAAGCTGTGGTTACATCTTCAGGATTTGCTTCTAGGGTTATTTCTAATGAAGATTTAAATTTTAAAGTAGTTCTTAGATATTCTAGAAAGGATTCAAATTCTTCTAGATCTATTAGAGAAGGTGTACCACCTCCAAAAAATATAGATCGAAATTCTAAATCCAAAAGGGATGGATCATCCTCAATTCTAATAGAAAGCTCTTTTTTAAAGATAGTAAATATTTCATTTTGGTTGATGTTTGCATTTTTACCAATTCCCTCTGAGTAAAAATCACAGTAACCACATTTGTGAATACAGTAAGGAAAATGAATGTATAATCCCGCCTTATCCGTCCTTTTGGTGAGAGGGGATATGGCTGCAGAGGAGGAAATTTTTATTTTTTGGTTTTCAGAATCAGATTGCATGGTTGTACCTTTTCTTCGGGAGAAGACTGAAAAATTCTTCTAAACATTGAAATTTGTGATGCTTTGGTAATTGAAAATGACAGAATCATAGAAATATTTGGACTATCTGGAAACCTTAGGAAAGGTGAACCAGTATGGAGCAGAATAAATTCACTGTCAGGAGTTTGCTTCATATATTTTGATATTTTATCTAGATCTGCTTGTGAATTTGAATCCAATACAAACCTAAACTTTCCACCTTTCTTTAGTGCCTTAAGAAACTTTTTTTCAGATAATACAGTAAATCTATTTGTTTTAGCTTCTTCAATTAAATATTTTTTAGTGAGAAAAAATTGGTAAGTAGCTGAAGATTCAGGTAAAAGAGGAGTAAATGGAGCATTCAATGATTTTATAGAATCGGAAGATATTTTTAAATTGTATTCTTTGATATTGATTTTTTTGTACTCTGCTATTTTTTCTTTTATTTTATTTTCCCTAGTTTGTAAGGCCTGTACGATATCTGGTTCAACAACTTCGATGGGTGAGTTAGAATATTGAAACAATCCAAATTCAATTTTTGCTGAAATTTGCCTTACCAATGCTTCTATGAGAAAGTCTTTGTCCCCTACTACAAATTCTTTCTTTTTAATACCATCCAAAATCATATCGTAGTACTCTGCTGTTGTCTTTCCCCAGCTTGTTAGTAGTACAATGTCAGCTCCTGATAAAATAGCAAGGTTGCCTCTTTTTTCTTTCTTGTAACTTTTTGAGATTGCATCCATTTCCATGGCATCAGTCATAATTATCCCATCAAATTTAAACCTTTCTCTGAGTATTCCAGTGAGTATATCTTTAGAAAGTGTGGCTGGGAAGTTTGGATCAATTTTTGGATACACAATGTGAGCACTCATCACAGCTCTAGCACCATTTTCAATTGCTCTTTGAAAAGGTATCAGTTCAAAATTTAATATTTGCTCGAGATCTTTTTCTATGATTGGCAAACCGAGATGGCTATCCACATTGGTATCACCATGTCCCGGAAAATGTTTTATAACAGGAAGAGCTCCTCCGTCCCTAGCACCCTTTTCGTACGATGTTGCTATTTTATTAACTGTATCTAGATCTGATCCAAAAGATCGTGTGTTAATTACAGGATTGTCGGGATTGTTATTTATATCTAAAGAAGGGGCTAAAAGTAAATTGATACCGAGTCGACTGAGTTGGTAAGAGGTGATAAATCCAACATCATAGGCATATTTTTCATTTCCTGTTTGACCAAGTGCCATAGCTCCAGGAAATTCTGTAACACCTTTTTTCACACGTATTACTCTTCCTCCCTCTTGGTCTGTTGAGATAAAAAGTGGAAGAAGCTTTTGTTTTTTTGCCTGCTCTTGGAGTGATTCCGTTAGATCAAAAATCTCCCTTGACTTTCCTAAATTTGTACCAAAAAGAATTATACCACCTGGTTTGATTCGTTTGATTTCAGAGATTGCTATTTCGTCTAATTCTTTGCCTGGAATAGAGATATGTATTACCTGACCAGCTTTTTCTTCATCACTCATTTTTAGCACTATTTCAGTTGCTAATTTTTGGATTTTATTCCTTAATTCAGTTTTATCCTGTGGAAAAGTTGGTACTACAATTAATAGAAAAATTAGGATTGGTAAATGTTTAATTTTTTTTTTATAATTCATATAAATGTATAACTATATTTATATAAAATATCGATATTTGCAAGTTTTTTATAAAAAAAATGAAATCTAGAATTGGAAAAAAGAAAGGAGTTTAAAGTGGTATGGGAACGAATTTTTTAAGTTCATTCCCACTGTAATTAAATGTTGTTATTAAATTCCACCTAGGCTATTAACTGTTTTTCTATCTAATTCTAATGCATTTTTTCTGAGAATAGTGTCAACTTTAGTAATAGCAAGTCTAAGTTGATTTTCAACAAGCTTCAATGTGTAAAATCTAGTTTCACCACTAAAATCTTTGTACTCACTTTTTGTTTCTTTATCAATAGTTCTCACTTCTACAATTGCACTTTCTTCCTGACCAGGAACTATGCTTAGAACTTTATAATCGGTCATGATTCTATTGTAATAGTTTTCTTTTTCGTTTACATGACGGATATTTTTGATCTTTCCGGAAGCAAACTCATACTCTGTGTAATTAAAATTATTATATACCTGATTTCCATCTACGATATCACCACGATTGTCATTGAGGATGATTATTTTATCTTTTGCTCTATGAACTTCATTTAATTTTAATTGGATTGGCATAGAACTGAGTCTTGCATATAAGTTTTCTAACTCAGCTGCTTTTTCAGCAATTGATTTTTTAACTATTTCCAAAGACTTTTTATTAGCAACTATTGGGTTTCCTGAAAGGTAATTTGTACGACCGGAATCTCCTACAGGCTTGTCTTGGCCGAAGACATTAGCAGAGATAAGAAGACAGACTGCAACCACTTTAAAAGACATAATTTTCTCCTAGATTGTATTAAACTAACTTTTAAGAAAAGGATTTACTAAACTAAAACATCCTAAATATCAAAAGTTTTTATGCTTATTAGCATTATTAGTAACGATTTAATAAAAGTATCGGTATTGAAAAGCTTTTTCTTTTGTTGTGAGGTCTTTTAAAATTATAAAATATAAAAAAAGTAAGTTTTTTTTAAAAAATACCAAAAGATTCCCTTGTAAACTCAAATTATCTGGTTGGGTATATTACTTGGTAGGATTCAGGTTTTAGTTGAAGGTATTCCTGGAGTTTTACAAGATCGCTTGTGAGCTCTTGCGGAGGTAGTGTGAGTTCAATTTCACCTATGTCTTGGAATTGGTTGTCGATTGTTTCTGGTAAAGAATCGATCCCTATTTTATTGGATACTTCCACCGGATTGGAATATCCCAAATTTCCAATTTCATCTGAGATATAAACTCTAGTTTTTCTGCCAGGAAAAGCTAGGATCGTAAATTCTTTACCGCTAATCCACTTCCCTATGTAAGTTCTAGAGTCATCTACTCCAATGCTCTGGATATGAAAGGAACTAGATGGGTTGATATCCTCCCCTTTGAATTTACCCTTGAGTACCACCATGTCCCCTGAGGGCAATCCAAATCCCCACCACCCTTGAGAATTCATTTTAAATTGTCGAACACCTATATTTTTTTTACCATCTACTATAGCTTCAGGGACTGGAAATTGATCATAGGATCCAAATTCATTTTTCTTAATCCAGATTCCCTCAATATTGATATAATAAAGGTTAAATTTTTTATCAGGAAACAAAAGGGGAAAATCTACCAAAATTGGATACTCTCCTGACATTCTAAGCCTAGTATTTCCCTGGAAAACTTCAAATTTCATCATACCGCCAAGTTCCAAGTAAGAGCTCGCTTTGTTACTTTCGTTGTAGATATGATACACTCCCGATACCATGTAATCTAAATCATCAATTACTTCATAGAGGTGAACTGTTGCTGCTCCCTTAGCTGTGAGGTAATCAGAATATTGGAATGTACCGGGGGATATAGTAATACGAGTTCCTTTTGCTCCTATTATTACATTTCTTTTGGAGAGATCAATTTGTTGCGTAGTTTTTTGGATTACTTGTGTTGCGAAAAATTTTCCTAGTTTTTGTCCATCCATTTTATCTTTTTTTGGTTCAGATAGATTAAATTTCATTTTTCTGTCTGGATAATTTAAGATTCCAAAATCTGTGAGTTTATTATTTATTTTACTTTGAGAAACTAATGGAGTAAGAACTAAAAGGGAGTGTAATAAAATACTAGATTTAATTAAGAAAAGTAAAATTTTATTCATATAAATTTTTCTGAATTATTTTTACCTTCAATTCATATATCATGAAAATAGAATTATATAATTTTTTAGATAATTGTAGTACTTTCTTTACTTTTTTTTTGATTACTTCATTTGAATAATTCATATTTTGCCACTGAGTTTAATTAGTTTTCTTAATTCTTGAACTTTTTGTTCATTGAAAGGCATATTTAATTTCTCTAATATTTTAAGATCATTGATAGAATTATTATATTCTCCTTTCCTATATAATAAAAGAGCTCTATAGTAGTACAGATCTGGAAAATCAGGATTTATACCTATAGCTCTATTATAATGTATCAGAGCAGAATTAAATTCATCTTTGAAGTAATGGGCTACTCCTATATAAAGTTCTGCATAGTACATAGATTCATTTTCTACAATCACAGGATAAAGTATATCTTTTGCCCTCTGGTACTTTTTATTTTTAATCAAATACACCCCATAGTTTATTCTAATAATTGGATTATTTGGCATTATTTCTAGAGCTTTTAGATGGGATGTTTCTGCTTTTGTGTAATCTTTTGATTTGGTGTAACACATTGCTAAATTAGAATAACCAGTTGCAAATTGGGGATTTATTTCTATTACTTTTTCAAAACTTTCTATGGCTGCTGGATAGTTAGAATTTTCCATATATGAAATTCCTAATTCATTGTAGCACTCATGAGTATTAACTGTCTTACATAATCTTATGTATAATTGAATAGCGTCCTGAAATGCTCCTGTATCTAAATATAATTTTGCTAATAAAATTTCAGATTCTGTATCTCCTAAAAATTTAGAGGATTTGACTTTTTTAATTGCTTCTTCATACTTTCCTTGGTATCGAAGTGTGTAGGCTTCTTGGAGTTCATTTGGAAATAAGTTACTAAAGAAAAAGAAAATAAAAAGCAAAGATGGTATAGTTTTAATAAAAAATATGTATAAAGTTGTATTCATTTATTAAAGGATAATTTCACTTTTTATTCTTACTCGTACATATCATATAATATTTCATCCAAATTGAAGGTATTCTTGAAAACTCTGAAATAGGAAGTAAAATTAATCAAGAAAGTTTCTGAAAAAAGATGAAATTATATTATTTTAAACTTATAAAACAGACAGGAAATTAAGGTAAAACTTCAATTTACTTGCTTTTTAGGAAGAACCAAAATAATTAGAAGGATATGTCAATAGCCTTAGATGAGCTTGTGAATTTATATTGGACCAAAACAGAAAGAATTATCAAAGAGGACAATGAAATAAGTCCTATGATTTTTGGTTTGAAAATAAATCAAATAGGAACATACCAACCCGTCGATTTGAGCTTGAACTTATCCTATTATGATTGGGGGAGTCCCAATGATCGATTTGACCTTTACTATCGTGCATTTAAGGCTAAGAAAAATATGGATTTGGATGGAATCATGTCTATTTTTGAATCATGGGTTACAACTTTAGATGTAAAAGAAATGATGAAAATGGGACTCTCCCCTGAGGGAATCCAATCCCAAGAAGATTTCCTAGATCTTAGAGACAGGTACCCAAATTTATTTACCAAATCAGAATCTCTCTCCATTTACGTAGATTGGTGTGGAGAAACAAAATTAGTTTGGGGACGTATTTTTAGAGAAAATAATAAAATGGATGGTCGAATCAAACATATTTCAGAATTCGTGGAACACAATGAAGAGTCTATGGATGGTATAATTAAAGAAGCAAAAGAGAAAGCATATTTAGAAAATTAAATCCATATAATATCTCCATTTGGATTAATTTCAGAAGTTTTATCCTGAGTGATAACAATTGTATGACATTTTTTAAAAAAATTATCTTTGTCGAATATAATCTCAAATGATTCTTCAGGGCTAATATTAAGTAACTCTTTTTTTAAGAGACTTTGTTTAGTCCTAAGATTCATAGATAAAAGTGGAACCTCTGTTTCAGAAGATAAATGTAACCAGGATGCATCCCAATGCGATTCAACATATTTGTAATATTCGATCCAAAACTGTACTCCATAATTTTCATGATTTGATTCTAAAACTAAGAGCAAATAATAGTTAGTGTCCCCTTCTTCTGAGGATGGAAAATAAACAAAAGATATAAGATCTGATTTCAGCCATTTATTGATATTTTCGGAAAGAGTGTTAAGTATTTTTGATATCTCTGATTTCATTTTTTCTCTCAATTTTATTTGGACTCTAAGTTTAGATGTAAAAATTAACATTTTTCATCTAAATTAAGAAATGATAAGATGATTTTATATCCAACTTAACAATTAGATTTTTCAGGTTAAAAAAAATTGTAAACAATTTCTGTGTTTTAGTTCGTTTATTTTATTTAATATTTTTCCCACTCTACCAAACCTTTAATGGCTGAATTTCCCATGGAGAGAACGGCTTCAAATGCATTCCCTCCAATATGGGGAGTAGCAAAAAGATTTGGAAGTTTTAAAAATTCATAGGACAAAGGGGGTTCGTTCACTAAAACATCAATGGCAGCTCCTATGATAGTTGCACTCGGATCACTTTGGAGGGCCAAACTAAGATAGTTCTTCAAATCATCCTCAATCACCACACCTCCCCTACATGTGTTGATTAGATAGGATCCTTTTTTCATTTTTTTTAAGAATTTTGCATCCACAAGGCCTTTTGTTTTGTCTGTCAATGGCAAATGAAGCGAAATGATATCTGCGTCTTTTAAAATATTTTCCAATGAAACTTGTTTGGCTCCTAAACATGAGACTATAATAGATTTATCCAAAATATCATGTACTAATATATTACAATGGAATGGTTGGAGAAGTCTGATTAGATCTTCTCCTATAAACCCACATCCTAAAATTCCAATTGTCTTACCAGATAGCTGAAATCCTCCATTTTTTAACCATTGGTTATTTCGTATTACAGCATTTGTATAAAATAAATTTCGGCTCAAACCAATCATAAAGGCAAGAGTCATTTCAGATACCGATCTTCTATTGACCCCACCTTCCCAACAGAAGGATATTTTTTTTTGTTTCAAATGATCAATATCTACATTGTCATACCCTACCCCATACTTTGATACAACTCTGAGATCGGGCAGTTTTTCAATAATTTCTTTCGTAAATTTTTCTGTTCCAATTATGACTGCATCTGAATATAAAAAATATTCAACCAAATCATTACCTGCTAAATGAACTCCTGATTGGTTGGTTTGAATTTCTGTTTTTGGAAAAGATTTATATAAATTTTCAACAAGAGTCTCATTTTTTGAAAATGATGGAGAGGAGACTGAAATCTTATTAATTTTTTTTAGAATCATAATTTAATATCTAGATCTAAATTGTCTATGTTAATTTCTACCTTTAATACTTTTTGGATGGATTTAATTTCTAAGAGCACAAAGGTTTCATTTTTAACTTTATCGATTATAGCACTTCTGCCGGCAAAAGGCCCCGATTTGATCATAACCTCTTTGCCTTTCTGTAACATTTCTTTTTCCATTACTTTTATTTTATCCGGAAATTCAGAAACCATGGATTGGATTAATTCAATATCTTCAATAGGAATAATTGCCGGTTTACCGTAGGATTGGACGAAACCCACTGCATTGGGTACATTTAATACTTTTACATACATATTTCTATAGTTTATCCTCACGAAAATGTAAGACGTAAATAAGGGAGTTTCAATAGTTTTAAATCTATCCGACCATTTTTTTTTAATTGAAATCGTTGGTAAGTAATTTTCAATGTTGAATTTTTTAAATAAATTGCTAAGTTTTTTTTCTGAACGTGGCTTTGTGTAAAGTGCAAACCAATTATCTGAATTTAAAATATCTATTTTATTTTCATCCATTTTTTTTATTTAGATTCCTTTTCTCCAAAATGCCAAACAAACTGCTAATGAATGTGAGACATTTAGAGAATCTACTCCATCATACATGGGTATATATACAAAAAAATCACTCTCTTTCTTTAATTCTTCTGAGATTCCAAAAGATTCATTTCCAAGTATAAGAATAAATTTTTCAGGAAAAGAAAATTCACCAATTTTTCTATAATCATAAGTCCCTCCCTTTTCCGGCAAAGAAAGACAAATAATTTTAAAACCATGGTCTTTGTACAATTGGAGATCATTTTGGATATCCAAAGATTTTTGAATGGACAAAGAAAATATATTTCCCATGGAAACGCGAATGGATCTTCGCAAATATGGATGAATGCATTTTTCATCCAATAAAATTGAACTCAATCCAAAAGAGGCTGATGTTCTTAGAATTGAACCCATGTTTTCTGAATCTACCAATGAATTGCAGAGTAAAATTTGGTTAGAGGGAGGCAATTGGTCTATTAAATTTGGAGTGTATCCCACTGCCATAAAACCTTGGTGAACACGAAAACCTATCGTACTTTCAAAAATTTTTTCTGATGCTACAAAAATGGAATCATTCTTAAGTTTAGAATTTATCAATTCAGCATGCTTGGTTATGTATTTTGGTGTACCGAATATACTTTTTATTTTAAGTTTGGAGTACAAAAGTCTGAGAACAGTTTTTTCGTGGTCTGTAACAAAGGTAAAAGTGTTCTCTTCTTTTGCTTTAAGAAGAGAATAGTCTGCAACCCTGGAATCCCGAAAATCTAAAATTTCTATCATTGTCGTATTGCAAAGTATCTGAGCCCCTCTTTCCAACCATTGTATATCATTTTGTGGATCTTTTGTTTTTTGGTGGTTGCAATTCCTAAAAATGATTCTCCATAAGGTTGGATGATGGTCAATTTTATATCTCGTGGTGGGTTAGCCATGATTTCTTTGGCTCGGTTATAGGCTATGTGGTGAACAACCCTAACTTTTTGCCTGAATTTTTTTTGAAATGGATAAGCAAACCTGGATAAAAGTTTTCCAATTGGCTTGGATAAAAGATTGATTGGTTGGTTTAGGACTACTGTGATATCTTTGTATCCCAGCTGAATAATTGTTTCGAGTGGAATGGGATCTAATGCTGCTCCATCCCCGTAGTACGTTTTTTCAATCTTCTCTTTTCCCCTTGTTACAATTGGAAGTGATGTGGCAGCTTTTAGTAGAACATTTATATTTTCAGAAGTAGCACGAATGTACCTTGGTACCATTTCGGCAAGATCACTTACAACAATATAAAGGGGAGTAAAATTGGGAGATTCCAATCTCTCTTTGATAATGGGATATTTTTCGCCCATTAAATAATCTATTAAGTAAGATTGGTTCATAATTTTTTTACCTTTAAAAAAATTTCTAAAAGAAATAAATTTATTTCCAATTATCTCTTGCTTCCATATCTCTAAAATTTTTCCAACCGACTCTCCCCTGTTAGGTGAATCCGTAACATAAAATGCTAGTGCACATGAGCCTGCGGATACACCAATTGTCAGATCATATTTTTGTGCTGGAAAATACTCACACATTGCAGCAATCACACCTGATGCAAAGGCTCCTCTCATACCACCACCCTCGACGAGAAGAACTTTATCATTTTCAGACTTTGGTTTTGGTAATTCCATTGTAGATCCAATCTTTCAATTCCATTCTATGGGTAAATAAAATTGACTGATTAGATTTACAAGAAACTCTGTCTCTATGCAATCAATCATTTTAGATGGAAAAGCTCTTTCCGACAAAATCAAACAAACATTAAAAGAAGAAATATCTATTATTCAGAAAAAAACTAATAAAATACCAAAATTAGCCACAATTCTTGTAGGGAATAATCCTTCTTCTCATACTTACGTCAATATGAAGGCTAAAGCATGTTTAAATATTGGTATGGGATCTGAAAAAATAGAGCTTCCGGAAAATACCACAACAGAAGAGTTGTTGGCAACCATTGATAAATTAAATGAAGATCCAAATGTTCATGGAATCCTACTCCAACACCCAAGCCCCAAACAAATCAATGAGAGGTTGGCATTTGATAGAATTTTACCCGAAAAGGATGTGGATGGAGTGACTACCCTTTCTTTTGGAAAACTATCCATGGGAGAGAAAACATTCTATCCATGCACCCCTTATGGTATCATACTTTTATTGGAAGAATACAAAATTCCAATGAGTGGGAAAACAGCTGTGGTTGTGGGTCGATCCGCCATTCTAGGTAAGCCCATGGCAATGCTTCTTCTAGATAAAAATGCTACGGTTATAATTTGTCACTCACACACAAAAAATCTTCCCGATCTTGTCCACAATGCAGACATTCTCATTGGTGCTGTTGGAAAGCCTGAAATGATAAAAGGAGAATGGATTCGAAAAGATGCAGTTGTTGTAGATGCGGGTTACAATGCAGGGAATGTGGGAGATATAGAACTAAGTATTGCATCTTTGCGATCAAGTTATCACACACCAGTTCCTGGAGGTGTAGGCCCCATGACAATTGCTGTACTACTCCAACAGACCTTTGAATCTTTTAAAAATGGTATATAGGAATGCCAAATCCTATTTATATTTACAATTCATCTAAAGGAGAGAAAGAACTTTTTCATCCTGAAAATCCAAATAATGTTAAAATATATTCCTGTGGACCCACCGTTTACAATTATAACCACATAGGTAATTTTAGGTCTTACATCTTTGTTGATATTCTCAGAAGAACTCTAAAATTGCTTGGATATACTTTAAACCAAACTATGAATATAACAGATATAGATGATAAGATCATAAACCAATCCATTGAGAAAGGCATTTCAACGGAAGAATTTACAGAGCCCTGGATCAAGGCTTTTTTTGAAGATTTGAATACCCTTAACATTGAAAAAGTAGAACACTATCCTAAGGCAACAGATTCTATTGAAGAAATGCTCCACATAATTTCTCATCTCAAAGACAATGATCTAATTTATGAAAAAGATGGGAATATCTACTATTCCATCTCCAAATTTGAATCTTATGGTAAATTGAGTAAAATTGATACTAATGGTATGAAAGCAGGTACGAGATACGATGCAGATGAATATTCCAAAGATGATCTTCGTGATTTTGTACTATGGAAATCCCCAAAGGTAGCAGGAGAAAAGAGTTGGGACTCTCAATACGGTAGGGGTAGACCCGGATGGCACTTAGAGTGCTCTGCTATGATACGAAAAGTTTACAATAGTGGAATTGATATACATACGGGTGGGATTGATCTTCTCTTCCCGCACCATGAAAATGAAATTGCTCAGTCTGAGGGTGCCTATCCAAAAGAAGTATTTGTTAAAAATTGGATGCACTGTGAACACCTTTTAGTGGAAGGACAAAAAATGTCCAAAAGTATAGGAAATTATTACACACTAAGAGATCTCTTGAAAATGGGGCATAATCCAATTGCGATACGATATCTCCTTTTATCCTTTCACTATAGAACAAAATTAAATTTTTCATTGAGTAGAATTGAAGAAGCGTCAAAATCTATCACAAGAATCCAAACTACCCTAGATCGTGTTCTGGAATTAACGGATATTACCTTACCCAAAAAAGATCCGTCCTTTTATGCTTTGGTGAGATACAAAGAGTTTTTAGATGCACTTGGTGACGATTTAAACTCTCCTAAAGCTATAGGATCCCTTTTTGATTTTGTAAAAGATATCAATCATGCAATAGATTTGGGTAAAATGAGTCCTAGTGATGCGGAAGATACGGTAAACTATTTTTATAAAATCAATTTATTTTTAGGAATTTTACATTTCGAAAATCCTAAATCAATTGGTGATGAAGAGATAGATTCCCTGATAAACCAAAGAATAGAAGCAAGAAAAAATAAAGATTTTAAAACTTCAGATGAAATTAGAGATATTCTACTAAAGAAAGGAATTATAATTGAAGATACCAAAAGTGGAATTAAATGGAAAAGAAAATAAATACAATAAAAACATATGGAAAAAGAAATGTATTGGAATTTATAAAAAAAAATATAAACTCTAATATTTCTCATAAAGAATGGGGAATCAAAGAAGTTCTTGTAAAAAAAAATCCATCTAAAGATATCCAAATTGAAATTTTAAATCTAATTCCCTCCTCTATAAAAATTACCTATGTTTCCAATGGTGACTTAGATAGCCTTCTTCCAGGAAAAAATCACCAGGGCATACTTCTTCTCACCACTCCAAGAAAGGAATCAAAACTTTATAAATCCTTAGATGATCTTTTAGATGATATCAGTTTAGAAAAAAAAACATTATTAGTTTTAGATCGTATAATGGATACTGGAAATTTGGGAAGTATATTGAGAACTGCAGAGTGTTTTGGTATTACGCATATCATCATTCCCGAGAGAGATATGGCTCCCATCAATGACACCGTGGAAAGAATTAGTTCAGGTGCACTTCATCACATCCAATTGTTTAGGGTTACAAACCTAAACCAAACCTTAGAATTGCTAAAAGAAAAAGGATACTGGATTGTGATAACATCTGATTCTGGATCTGAAGACTGGTCCGGACTACCAGAACCTAATGAATTGGCAATAGTCTTAGGAAATGAAGAAAAAGGTGTAAAAAGACTATTAAATGACAACTCAGATTTTAATTTAAGAATTCCCATGCATGGAGAAATTTCCTCACTAAATGTTGCTGTTTCGTGTGGAATTGTTTTAGATAGAATTATCAATCGAATCTAAAAAGTATAGGTTAATATAAATAATTATAAATGGCGTTCCTGCAAAAAGTCAGTTTTTGCAATTTTATTCGCAACAATCCTAGGCTTTTTTCCGCCTCCCGGCGGAAAAAGATAGTTATTGCAGTTGAGTCATAAATATTTCAAAGTATGAATTTATCTATTTTATTATTATTTTTTATTATATTTTCTTGTAATAAAATAACAAAAGAAAGTATTCCAACACCAATTGGAAATAGTAATGATTCAAATATAATTTTCTTTTTAAATGATCCAATCTTACTCAATACTCACTTGTTTGACTCAAAAAAAATATTGATTAAATTAAATAAAGTTGATCTATCTGAATTTATAAATAAAAAAATTGATAATGGAGAATCCATCTTTTGTAGTAAATTAAATAATGGTTTTCAAAAATTTGAATTTAATATCACTCTAAATAAAAAAAGATATTTTTATGGGAGAGAGACTATTCAATTGAATGATTCTGGTTTTTTAAATTCATACCATACACAATTAGTTTATTTTAATCCAGAGGATTTATATATTCTTTACCCAGAAATATCTCAAAACTCGTCTTTGGATAAATGGAATAACCTAATTAATTTTTTTTATTTACCATTTTATCCACTGGGATTGTACCCATATTATGAAAAAAATTTATCCATTAAATTTATATTAGTAAATGATATAGACAGTAAGAAAAAAATTATGAATTGCTGCTCTGTGGATAAAATCAATCTTAAATGTTTAGATAGTATCCAAACAATTATAAAGGAGAGAGTGGTTGAAAATGGAACAAATTAAAATACAAATTATGAAATTAAAAGATGATGCGATTTTACCATCACGACAATCTTCAGGGGCTTGTGGGTATGATCTTTACTCCTATTGCCCGAATGGTTTAGAAATTCCTGTTCAATCGAGAGTTTATATCCCAACGGGAATCTCTCTGGCAATACCTTATGGATTTGATCTGGAAATTAGACCTCGATCGGGATTGTCAACAAAGAACCTACTCCTTTTGCCGAATAGTCCTGGCACAATTGATTCTGATTATAGGGGAGAAATCATGGTATGTATGGTTAATTTTGGAACCCAACTATTTAATGTTGAACATAAAATGAGAATCGCACAAATTATAGTTAGAAGATCTTTAGAAATTGACTGGGAAATTTGTAAGCAATTAGATAGCACAGAACGGGGGACGGGTGGATTTGGATCTACTGGATTATAATATAGAAAGAAAAATTTCAATTTCTAGAAAGCAATTTGTATTTCTTTTTACTGGAATTATAATAACTTCCCTTAGTAAATGTAAGGATAATGAAACTGACATGAAAAATTCTCTGCGATTAGGTTCCTTGGATTCCACAATAAAACTCTTGGATACACTAGGAAACAAACCCAATTTTAAATCCACAGGCCTTTGGGATGCCAACAGTGTATTTCACCACTGTGCACAAAGTATTGAATATTCTATCACGGGCTACCCAGAAAATAAAAGCATACTTTTTCAAAAAACAATTGGAAAGGTGGTCTTAACAGTATTTTTATCCCGTGGATTTATGAAGCATAACCTTGCGGATCCTATCCCGGGGGCTCCCCCATTGCCTGTTGCATCCATTGATTACTCTGGTGGTTTGGAGAGGCTAAAAAATGCAATTAAATCTTTTTCAAACCACACTGGAGAATTTGCTCCTCATTTTGTTTATGGGCCTGTAAGCAAATCTGATTATGATAAAATCCATGCGATGCATGTAGCAAATCATTTTAACTTAATGGAAGGTTTATAATATAATTTTTTTTAATAGTTCGTGTAAATATAAAATCATACGCTCTTGGTTATTTTTAGGGTATAGAGTATCGTAGAGTTCTGAATCCGCATAGGTGACTTCACTTATTTTATAAAAAACAATATGGGAAATGATGGTGAACGCAATTAGCTCTGCAGGCTGGGAAAATTTAAATTCTCCCTTTTTTTTTCCAGATTCTAAAATTTCAATTATGATTTTGAAATCAGGAATCCAATATTTATCCCGCATTTTTATAAAAATATCGCTTTTAGAAACCATTTCCCGTGCAATGATGGAGCATCTTTCAACTTTATTAGATTCCATTTTTTCATAAAAGAAAAGGATCAACCTCTCTAGCTTAGCAAAATGAAAATCTTGGTCATCTGAATCTTTTATTAGATGGAGGCTGTCTTTTGCAAAGATAGAGTCTACTACCGCATCGTACAGATCATCTTTGCTTTTGAAGTGGTAATAGATCATAGCCTTGTTTACATTGGCTTCTTTTGCGATTTGGTCTATTCTAGCACCATTGAACCCATCCCTAGAAAAAATAAGTTTAGCAGCATTGAGAATTTTTGAATGTGTTTCATTTTCCATTAAGGGCATCATTGCTTTTTTTAACTATCTCATTTACAATTGATTCAGAGTCTATTCCATATTTTTCAAACAATGAATTTTTCACTAATTCGTATCGAATGAGATTTATATTAAAATTGACTCTATTTTGTATTACACCTAATTCAGATTGTGCTAATGTATCTAATGCATTTTTTAGGTTTGCTGCTGTATATCTTCCCTGTGAAAATTTCTCGGTAATTCCTTTGTAATATTTATCTACTTCTATAAAGTTTTTCTTGGAAATTTCTAAATTCTTGTGGGAGACAAAGATTGCATCATGTCTATTTTTAACTTCAGTTTCTATTTCTTTGACAAGATCTTTTTCTCTCTGTTTTAATTGTGCTAAATTAACTTTTGATTCACGAATAGTTTCTTTGATTCCTTCATCCCACAAAGGATAGGCAATGGCTACCTCTCCCCTTGTTTCGGGATATTTAAAGGTTGCAATTCCATAACTATTGTTTAAGTAAAAATTTTCAATCGGTGAATAGAGAGTTTGTGCTCTGGTGGCATAAGTCCCAGAAAGTTTAATAGATGGGTTGTCCTCTTCTTCTGCATTTTCTTGGATAAGTTTTGCCGATTCCATAGATCTACGAATAATTTTTAAATCAACCCTGTTTTCTAATGCGTATTGTAAATCTTTTTCCAAATCAATATTCAATGGAATAGTTTCATTCAAATCTGTAATACCTGCAATTTGTATTTTAGAATCTACACTCAAAATCCTCTTTAAATCCCTGTTTGCAATTTCTCTATCTGTTTTTGCTTTTTCTAATTGGGATTCTAAATTGGAAACAACACCATTCCATAAATTAACTTCATAGGGCTCTGATAATCCTAAGTTTCTTTTTCTAATTGTAATATCTTTTATAAAAATTGCATTTTTAACTAATTTTTGGAGGGCAAGTTCTGAGGACTCTTGGATGGAAAGTGCCCAATAATCAATCAAAGTTTTTGTAACCAAATTTGTAAGTAAAAAGACTAACTGCTCTCTATTAATCTTAGCTTTGACCCTTAGAATTTTTTCTGTATTACGATCAACCTTCCCAAATGAATATTTCCATACTTCTTGAGAAATCTTTAGTGTAAGTGCACTAGTATAAATAGGATCAATCGCGAGCCTAGAAAAAGCAGGATTTAGAAGACCAATAGTTCCTTCAAATGCACTCGAGTCAAATCTTGTAGAGGATCCTTCAAAATTTAGATAGGTTCCTGACTCAAATTGCTTTTCAATAGCTGCTGAAATTTTATCTTGAGAGATTTTATTTCCTGAAATGACTGTGGTATTATTTATAGGTAGTACATTTTGGAATACAGTTACATCACCTATTAATTTCCAAACATACTTAGATGAATTTTTATATGTAGGGGAATCGCTTTTTGCTATTTCCATTTTAGCATTTTTAACTGTGAGATTGTTCTCTAAAACATTTTTAACAGCATCTTCAATGGTGAGATTGACTTGGGCTTCGCCATACAGAGAAAAAAGGTTTATGGAGATGAAAAGAAGCACTACTAAAACTTTGGAAGTTGACTTCTTGTATTTTGTTTTTCCCATAAACACCACTGATTAACTATTTAGTTAAATGTATGATTTTTGTAAATTAAATTCATTTTCAAGGTTGTTCTACCAAATCACTCTGAGTGGCACATTTAATATTTAAAGTGAGTGGGTTATTTTGTGTGGTATGCTTGTAGGATCAAAGAAAGCTCCCCCTGCTGGGCTCGAACCAGCGACCCAATGATTAACAGTCATTTGCTCTACCAACTGAGCTAAAGGGGAATTTGCTCGTTTCCATACTTATTTTTAGTTTGAGGGTGTCAATGAAAAAAGTTAATTATTGAGAGGTGTAGAGATGCACAATTTTTCCATCCAAGGAAATCACCTTTTAAGAAAAAATCACACTTAGTTTCTTTTTTTGTCCAGGAAGGATGTTAGACTATAAAAAAAATAATCTTCGATTCATATTTTTATCGCAGAATTATTCTTGGAAAGATATAATGACAAGAGACATAATAAATAGGAGCAACCTATGAAAATTAACAGATATTTTACCCGTCAGGACGGTGTTTTGTATCCTGGACTGGAATTCGAGAAAAGAAATTCCAAAATTTCAAACACAGATGGTTCAAAAGTATTTGAAGCCACTGATATTATACTCCCTTCGGGATGGTCACAAGTAGCTACAGATATCTTAGCCCAAAAATATTTTCGTAGAAAAGGGATTCCAAAGTACTTAAAAAAAGTAGAGGAAGCAGGTGTTCCCGAATGGCTACAAAGATCTATCCCTGACGATGAAAAACTCGCCAATTTACTTCCTGAAGATAGGTACTCGGGTGAGTCTGATTCCCGCCAAGTTTTTCATAGGTTGAGTGGATGTTGGACATATTGGGGTTGGAAATATATGTACTTCACGGATGAAGATAGTGCTAGAATTTTTTATGAAGAAACTATCCATATGCTCGCTTCCCAAATGGTTGCCCCCAATTCACCCCAATGGTTCAATACTGGTTTGCATTGGGCGTACGGTATCGATGGTGCATCCCAGGGGCACTTCTATGTTGATCCAAGTTCTGGAATCTTAACCCGATCTGCATCATCTTATGAACACCCGCAACCCCATGCTTGTTTTATACAAAGTGTAAATGATGACCTTGTGAATGAAGGTGGGATCATGGATCTTTGGGTTAGGGAAGCAAGGTTATTCAAGTATGGTTCTGGAACTGGGACAAACTTTTCCAATCTGAGGGGGGAAAATGAAACCCTTTCTGGGGGTGGAAAAAGTTCTGGTCTCATGAGCTTTTTAAAAATTGGAGACAGGGCAGCTGGTGCAATCAAGTCGGGTGGTACTACAAGAAGAGCAGCAAAGATGGTATGTCTGGACTTAGATCACCCCGATGTGGAAGAATTTATTGATTGGAAGGTTGTGGAAGAGAAAAAAGTTGCTTCTCTAGTCACGGGATCTATGCACAACAATAGAGCTTTGAACAAAGTGATGAAAGCCTGTTTTGATTTTGAAACCTCTGAAGAGGGGGCAAGGTTTGAACCTTTAAAAAATCCCCTTTTAAAAAAAGCAATTTCGGAAGCTAAAAAGGCTCTATGTGCAGATAATTATATAAAACGAGTGATTGACCTAGCAAAGCAGGGTAACAAAGAAATTCTCTTTGAAGAGCTAACAACCGATTGGCAATCTGATGCATACGCAACAGTATCAGGTCAAAATAGTAATAACTCAGTTCGTATTACAAATGAATTTATGAATGCAGTGGAAAAAGATCTGGATTGGAATTTATTTTTTAGAACTGAGAAAGAAAAAGCTAAAAAACAAAAAAGAAGCCCTAAGCCAACAAAATCTCTTAGAGCACGAGATCTTTGGGAAAAAATTTCCTACGCTGCTTGGGCTTGTGCTGATCCTGGAACTCAGTATCACACCACAATCAATGAATGGCATACATGTCCACAGGATGGTGATATCAATGCATCCAATCCATGCTCCGAATACATGTTTTTAGACAACACCGCCTGTAATTTGGCATCTGCCAATCTTCAAAAATTTTTAAAAGAAGATGGTACTTTTGATGTAGAGGCTTTTAGGTATGTTTGTTCCATCTGGACTATGATTTTGGAGATATCCGTAACAATGGCCCAATTTCCTTCAAAAGAAATTGCTGAATTGTCTTATAAATTTAGAACTTTAGGTTTGGGATTCGCAAATTTAGGATCAATTTTAATGATAATGGGAATTCCTTATGATTCAAAAGAAGCATTGGGTATTACAGGAGCAATCAGCTCCATCATGCACATGACCGCTTATAAAACATCAGCACTTATGGCAGAAGAATTGGGAGCATTTCCTGGATATGAAAAAAATAAAGAAGATATGCTACGTGTGATTAGAAATCACCGAAGGGCTGCTTACAATTCTCCTGCTGAAGAGTATGAAAATCTTACTATCAAGCCTATGGGTATTGATTCTTCTACATGCCCAGCCTATCTTTTAAGTGCTGCAAAAGAAGATTCTGACCTTGCCCTCTCACTTGGAGAACAATTTGGTTATCGAAACGCCCAGGTTACAGTACTCGCCCCCACGGGAACCATTGGTCTGGTTATGGATTGTGACACAACTGGAATTGAACCTGATTTTGCATTGGTGAAGTACAAAAAACTTGCTGGTGGGGGATATTTTAAGATTATAAATCAATCTGTTCCCTTAGCTTTAAAGAAACTTGGGTATACTTCTTCTGAATTAGAAGCCATAGTAAATTATTGCAAGGGGTATGCTACTTTCAATGGGGCACCCTATATCAATACACAAACACTCAAAGAAAAGGGCTTTACAGATGAAGCACTCGAAAAGATTGAAAAGGAATTACCGTTTGCGTTTGATATCAACTTTGTATTTAATAAATTTACTCTAGGGGAAGATTTTCTCTCCAAAAATCTAAAAATCCCCAAAGAAACTTACAATTCCCTATCATTTAATTTATTGGAGTACCTTGGATTTTCAAGGGATGATATTAGAAAATCGGGTGACTATGTCTGTGGTACAATGACAATAGAAAATGCTCCTTTTTTAAAAGAAAAGGACTTACCTGTGTTTGATTGTGCAAATAAATGTGGTCGGTACGGAAAAAGATATCTCTCCTACCAGGCACATATTAGGGCTATGGCAGCTGCACAACCTTTTATCAGTGGGGCAATTTCCAAAACAATCAATCTTCCAGAAGATGCATCTATCGAAGATGTAAAAGATGCTTACCTACTCTCTTGGAAACTAATGATCAAAGCCAATGCATTGTACAGAGATGGATCCAAACTTTCTCAACCCTTAAATTCTGTGATCGATCTCTTGAATGAAATAGAAGAACAGGAACCTGTACTACCACTTAAATCAGGTGCCGCAGAAAAAACTGCCGAAAAAATTCTATACAAGTACATATCACAAAGAAGAAAGCTTCCAAGCAGACGGGCGGGGTACACCCAAAAAGCTATGGTGGGAGGTCATAAAGTTTATCTACGAACAGGGGAATACGAAGATGGTCAATTGGGTGAAATCTTTATAGACATGCACAAAGAAGGGGCTGCATTTAGGAGTCTTATGAATGCATTTGCAATCTCTGTATCTCTAGGGCTCCAACATGGGGTTCCATTGGAAGAATTCGTAGAAGCATTTACATTTTTTAAATTTGAACCCAATGGCATTGTCTCCGGTAACAACCATATAAAAATGAGTACATCGGTTATTGATTACATTTTTAGAGAATTGGCTATTACCTACCTTGGTAGATATGAATTGGGACAGGTCCAACCGGAAGATCTCCAGGGAGATGAAATTGGATCTCAAAAAGAAACACTTAGACCACCCATACAATTAGTTCCAGAGCCTGAAAAAAAAACTAATACTTTCCAGCCACTTCCCATTTCCCTAACAGAGGTAATCACACCTAGGATGAAACAAACACAAACAATAACAAAAGTTTCCCCCACTGCCATTGCCGATGCTAGGGAGACAGCCATCATCCAGGGTTATACAGGAGATTCTTGTATTGAATGTGGCTCCTTCCAAATGGTAAGAAATGGATCCTGTTTGAAATGCAACTCTTGTGGTTCTACAACTGGATGCTCCTAAAAGATAGGGAAAGCTTTGAGCAATTTAAAATTTGCTCAAGGCTACTTCACCAGGAGATTTCTAGAAAGTGACCCTCTAGAGAACGAATGTTGATGCCCCCATGCTCAAACAATAGGTATTGCCCTTTGATGCCAATTAGTTTGCCATCTAAGGGTTTTAATGGGTCTGGCTTGAGAGAGCTTTTTTTTAAGGGATAAGAATGGATGGGGTAAGTGATATGGACCACTTCTTCATCCATAATTTTTATGGATTCTCCAAAGGACTCCCAATCTATTTTTGTTTTTAATTCCATAAACTTTTCTTTAAGATCTACAGGCCCAGAATCCTCTGAAATTAATTTTTGCCAGGAAGATTTGTCTGATATAAATTTAGCAAACTCTTCCTCTATTTCCCCACTTTGTTTTCTAGATTCTACCTCGAAAATAGGAAGTCCAGAAATTGCACCCTGGTCTACCCAGCGTTTTGAATATGGATTTTCTTTTGTGATACCCACTTTAATTCCTGTTGAATTTGCGAGATATACAATGTGTTTTTTAAAGCAATTGTTTTTGCCCCAATTTGGCTCTCTACAGGTTCCATTTTCATAATGGCAGAGTGAGGGTTTAAGAATACAAAGGTCGTTGGAGGCTAGAGAAATAAAACATTTATAACAAGATCCTCCATTGAAGGATTTTTTTGTGAGCTTTCCACAATCTACACATCGTATTTCTCCACTAAATTTTAGGGAAATTTTTGTTCCCAACAATTCATTTAACTTAAAACTAGATTGTACAATTTCACCAATATTTTTTTTTGTGAAGTTAGGGTAGTTGGTAAAATTAAAAGTGTACTGCACTGGGGAAAGTCCTGTATGACTCATCATTCTAATGTAACCACTAAAGACATTAATCATCAAATCTTAGCCTCCTGATTGATTTGATTTCATTTTTTTCATTTATCCTCAATTTGAATATTTCTGTAAGGGAACGTGTTTCTTTTCCCACCCATTGGAATAAAAGAATCATATTTTTAAATGTATATGCCAATATGTAACCATCTTTTGAATAAAATAGCTTTAGTTTAAATTCTTCTTCCTCTCCGGAGGAAACCTCAAAAACTTTTCCACCAAACACATTTTTACTCTTTGCTTTTTGGACATACACCGTACCTCCAGGAGAAGATCCAACAGAGAGTGACTCTGTAAAAAATTCATCTGATAAAAAACTACAGGGAAAATTTCCTGGCAATTCTGGAAAGTCAGAGCCACAGTTTGAATAGGATATATTCTGTTCTGTATCATAATTAGATTGGAATATAAT
>Ga0209550_10000949_pt1 | contig 28038 bp, 31 predicted proteins | sample LauGreSuBDMM15SN_2_FD_187567 | JGI IMG/M metagenome (GOLD analysis project Ga0209550, IMG submission 187567) | Freshwater lake microbial communities from Lake Michigan, USA - Su13.BD.MM15.SN (SPAdes) (version 5) | ecosystem: Environmental > Aquatic > Freshwater > Lake | place: Lake Michigan... | reverse complement strand
AATAGCAGCTCCACCATTATAAGCTGGTGCAGTAAAAGCAACGGTGGCGCTCGTACTTCCCGTCGCGGTTGCCGTTCCGATAGTAGGTGCGTCTGGAACTGATATCCAGACTGCAATAAACGTTGTGTTGTTAGCAGGAATTGTAAATGTTGCACCACCTTCATAATTAGCAGTATAATCTGACCACCCGGAAAATGTATAACCGGGTTTTGTAAGTCCAAATCCGAAATTAAGGGTTATTGTTGATCCATATGGGACATCCGCTTGGGTCGGGACTGTTCCCATGCCGCCATTAAGAGTATAGGTTACTGAGTAATTTATTACTGTCCATTGTGCATACAAAGTTACAGCATCATTAATTACAAATGTACTGCCTCCTACATAATTGGTTCCAGAACCATTTGACAAATTATTCCATCCATTGAATGTATAACCGGGTCTAACAGCTGTTTTAAGTGTTACGGTTGGATCACCAAAATTGTACGTACCGGCGGGATCACCACTCTCCGACAATGTACCACCATTAGATACATAAGCTAGGGTGCGCGTCAGTTGATCCGTGGTGTAACTGATGACGGAATAGGTAGGATAAATGGACTCAGGATCGTCGGGAATTAAACCGGACGGTAATCCGGCCGAACTTCCCGTTTGATAATATGAAACCGCGAACGGTAGTATGTTCCCACCCGTAAATGGCGTTGTACCTAGTGTGATATCTGCATTTGGTTTGGCCCAAGCAATCGCCATTTGCGTGTTACAATTAGCGAACGCTGTATTGCCTACATTTGTTACACTCTCTGGAATAATAACGGATATCAAGCTTGTACAACCATTGAACGCACTTTGGCCTATAGTTGTTACCCCATTTGGAATCGTAATAGATGCTAAATTTACACAATTATTGAACGCTTCAGTACCTATAGCTGTAAGATTACTTGTACCACTAAAGGTAACGGATGTTAAACTTGCCTTGGAAATGAACGCAAAATAACCTATACTTGTCACATTATATGTAACACCGCTTAAAGTAAAATTCGAAAGAATATTTGCAGTTGTTAATGCCTCATCACATCCGGTTACGGATGCAAATGCAACACCCGTCATGTACGTATACGTATACACAATCCCTCCGTAAGTATATTGGGACATTTATAACATAACAATACAAATTAATTTTTGAAAAATATTTATTTGTATTTGATACATGACTTATCTATTTTTATTGTGGCTCCTTTTGTCCCTTGCGGTACAATATTTATCATACATTTCGATTTTTTTCCGTAAAGTGGTTCAGTACATCCGATCTCTTTTTTCTTAGTGAACTTCTTGAATGTAAATAGTTTAGGCGTTTCATCGACACACCTTGCTCTAAAGTGTTCATATCTTTCTCTCACTTGGCAATAAGTTAAATTAGACTTTTTGTTTAGCATTTTATTCACAAGTTCGTGTAAATTATAAACGTATCTAGAAAATGTGTCGCGATTCTGCATATCCTTGTTTGTAAGCGGCAATTGTTTGAAATTCGTCTTTAAATTTGTACGACAATGCTTACACGGTAACACATATTCCATATCAGTTACAAATCGTTTATAATTCCGCTTATCATCTAATGTTGGCCGAACGGGATAATTGAAACTCATAGTATGTAGGTAATGCCATAAGGCGGGACCCCAAACACTGGTAATCATGCCATCATTCGCCATATAATCCTTTTTGGTAAAAACGCATTTATTTTTTTTGGTTTTATTATTTCTATTACTAGTTTTCTTCTGTGTTTTCTTCTGTGTTTTATTACCATTTTGTTTTACCCCCATATAATATAGTACTATATAAAAATTTGTTATTTCCAATTGCTAGTTATATAAAACGAATTAATTTATATAACTAATATAAATAAATGGGTGATTTAGTGATGCAAAACATTGCCACCAACACAACTAAAATAAATGTTTTTATATTCCTCGCCATAATATTCGTCATTTTGTTTTTATCTCCGCCAATGAATACTTACTATAAAACTGGTTTATTTATTAAACTATGTTCTGTCCTTTTTCTGTTATATTCTATATTTTTAATTAGTAAACAAATTACGTTAATTAAAGAAAGTTTATCCAATAGCGATAACGACGAACACCATTCGTATATTAATTCCAGCGTTTGGAGCAACTACATATTAATTGTATTCTTGTTTGTATTATTATATCTGATAGTTAAAAGCTGCTTTTCTTATACCGTTGTAACAGTCGTATGATTTCTAAAAAATACAACTTGTCGTTTTTGAAATCGTATTTGTTAATTACATGCAATATGCCATTACTATCTCGGATGACCATTACTATTCATAATAAGATATTTTTATATTCGTTAAAACATTAATGATATTTTAACGTTTAGTATATAAATGAATAGTTTTTATAATATGAATAATAATATTTTAGGTAATTTGAGCCCCCCGTCTCAAGAAAGTTGGTTTTCGAGAATACAAACCGCCGGAGGGGCCATGAATAATTCTACCATGTTAATCGTATTTGCCGTTATATTGTTTATGTTAGTAGGTGTAGCATATTATTATTTTTACATAATACCAAGCTCAAAGGCAATGTATAGAGCAAATAAAGAATTGATTGACGGAAACAATACTGCAAACAGCGACGGAACAACCGACGGAGCAACCGAAGTAGAACTTTTATTCTTTTACGCAGATTGGTGTCCTCATAGTAAACAAGCCAAACCGATTTGGGAAGAATTACAAAAAACATATGCGCATAAAACGATAAATGGATATACTATTTTGTTTACTGAAATCGATAGTTCCAGTGAAAATGCGCAAACCGAGAAAATGATGGACAAGTATAACATAGAGGGATTTCCGACGGTAAAGTTAATTAAAAATGGTCAGGTAATTGAGTTTGATGCGAAACCTACCAAAGATAATCTTACCCAATTTTTGAACACCGTGTTGAATTAAACCAAAATGTAAAATAGAAACTGTAAAATACAATAAATCACGACTTTATTTTATTTTATTTTATTTTCAATATATTTATTCGCCGTATTTTCTCCTTTTTCCACCAATTGACTACGTACCTTTATATCACTAATACATTTTTTAATACTTTCAAAAGAGAGAGGAACAGTATCAAGCACAATTTCATTTTCTATGTGTGAATTATCGCCGTCTTTGTTCATGCTTCTAATCAATTTCAAAAAAAAGTGTAAAAAGTATTCAATAAAGTTGGAATCATCGTTCACCTTTTTATGTGGCTGTGAAGAGGTGGTTCTTATTCCAAATATTTCGTCTTCTTTTTTGCCATCATTCATACAGTATCTCAACGGATAATTACATACAATACCGCCATCTATAAAACATTTATCTTCTAAAACAACTGGACAAACTAAAATGGGTAAACAGCAAGACATTTGAATCGCCGTTAATAATTCAATATCCGGGTGGGTTAAATACGATACATCGACTAAATTAAAGGTATTAATATCAAAGGTAAAAAAGTGAAGTTCAATATTAGAATGTTCTTCATAATATTGTTTCAAGGTCACATTTAAAGGTATGTTTTTGGCATCAAACAATGATTTGAAGCTTCGTTCAAACGTTTTTTTGGTGAAAAATCCCTTATTGTTATAAGCTTCTAAAAAACTTTCGATTCTGAAGTTAAATACATCGTCCCATGGTCGTTTGATCATAAAATCATATATGGTATCCCAGTCGAATTTTAATGATAACAAAAAACCGATTATTGCGCCAGCGGATGTACCATAAATGCTTTCTATTTCATCTAAATGGATTACATTATTCTTAGTTAATATTTTGAATACACCTAATAATTGAAAAATAGTAGGACCACCTCCAGCTATTACTATATGTTTAATCCCCATTTATAATTAAATAAATTTATTTTTTTGGTTTTTTTTCTTTAATAAAACAAATGACCAATATATTTAATCTTGAAAACATAAGTGATTTTTCAGAGCAAATAAATATCGACGATTTGTATGAAAAGAAGAAACAATATGATCTTAATAAACTAGAATTGTTCAATAAAATATTAAACCGTATACATGTTAAAATTAAAACAACGTCGAGACAATGTTTAGATGTACAATATTGTTGGTATGTAGTTCCCGAAACAATAATAGGTGTTCCGAAATATGATCAGGGCGCATGTATTGCTTATTTAATAGATAAATTGAAAACAAATGGATTCAATGTACGTTACATACATCCAAATTTGTTGTTTATATCATGGATGCATTGGGTTCCCTCTTACGTGAGAACGGAACTAAAGAAGAAGACCGGTATTGAAGTGAATGAATTTGGTGAGCGGAAACCCGGGACAGCTGATGTATCACGTGACGCCGATAATACAAACAATAATACCCTAGTATTAAATCTAAATCAAAATACTCAGAAAGAAAAGCCCAAAAAGGAATATACTTCCATTAAAACATATAAACCATCTGGGAATCTCATTTACGATGAGTCGCTCATTTAAACAAGGAATACCCAAAATATTATTCCTAAAGTATCTGGCTTTTCAGAATTTAAACGCGATCTGCAAATTTATTTTTTCCCAAAAGTATTTGGGATTCTCAAAAATGGACAAAAAAAATGTCCATTTTTTGATTATGCGAAATAAACCTGGAAAAAAATTGCGAAAATTCACATCAAAGCATAATCGTCACAATCCGAAAAACTGGACTAAAATGTTCGCTGCATATTTTTTTGAAAAATTTATAATTTATTTTTAAAAAGATTTAGGGATTTTTTCGGTTGCTAAAATAAAGGCGAATGGCAACCGAAAAATCCCCAAAAATCCCTAAAATATATCATTGCGAATTATGTGACCTTATTACGTCTAGTTTAAAGGACTATGCCCGACACCTCTCAACCCTTAAACACCAAAAACGTCGTTTAGCAACGAATGGCAACCATTTAGCAACCCAAAAAATCCCTATTTTAATGTATCAGTGCGAAAAATGTAATAAAAACTATTGCGACAAGAGCGGATTATGGAGACATAACAAAAAATGTAATATGTCTTTAATAACGCAGGATAATAAGTCTGCTAATACGTCGGATAAACCTAATTATGTAGTAGATAAAGAACTAGTCATGTTACTTATCAAAGAAAATAGTGAATTGAAAAACATGATGATGGAAGTCATTAAAACCGGTACTCATAATACAATCAATAACCATAGTACACATACGAATTCACATAACAAAACATTTAACCTACAATTCTTTTTGAATGAAACATGTAAAAATGCGATGAACATCATGGATTTTGTGGATTCTTTAACGTTACAATTGAATGACTTGGAGAAAATGGGCGAAATAGGCTTTGTAAACGGAATGTCTAATATCATTATAAAGAATCTTCAGAACCTGGATGTTACCGAGCGTCCTGTTCACTGTACCGATAAAAAACGAGATATTTTGTATGTAAAAGATAATGATAAATGGAATAAAGAAACCGAAGAGAAACCCAAAATTAGGAAAGCTATTAAACATGCCGCTCATAAAAACGCGAAATTATTACTAGAGTTCAAAGAGAAACACCCCGATTGTATCAAATCCACCTCGAAGCATTCAGATATGTATAACAAACTAATGATTGAGGCAATGGGAGGTAATGGGGATAATTGTTTGGAGAAAGAGAATAAGATTATACGAAACATGATGCAAGAAGTCATTTTAGAAAAAGAAAAGGGAATATTTTCCTAAAGTATCTGACTTTTCAGAATTTAAACGCGATCTGCAAATTTATTTTTTCCCAAAAGTATTTGGGATTCTCAAAAATGGACAAAAAAAATGTCCATTTTTCGATTATGCGAAATAAACCTGGAAAAAAATTGTAAAAATTCACGTCAAATCATAATCGTCATAACCGGAAATTTCTGTAAAAAATGTCCGCTGCATATTTTTTAAAAAATTTTATAATTTATTTTTTAAAAAGATTTAGGAACTTTTCTCACTAGTCATTAAGACTAGTAAATGGCTAGTAAAAAAGTTCCGGAAAATTGCGAAAATTATAAATGTTTAATTTGTGACTATGTTACGTCACGAAAAAGTCAGTACCAAAGGCACATTTTGACAATTAAACACCAAAAAACGGTAAATGCTAGTAATTTAGTTCCAAAAGGTTCCACCTATAATTGCAGTTGCGGAAAAATATATAAACACGAAAGTAGTTATTACAAGCACAAAAAAACCTGTAAATATTTGATAACCGATCAACGCATGAACAATAAGGAACTTGTCATCCTTTTGATGAAAGAGAACCACGAATTAAAGCAAATGATGACAGAAACTCAAACCCAAGTAATGGAATTACTTAAGAATGGTACACATAATACAACGAATAGTCATAACAAAACGTTTAATTTGAATTTCTTTTTGAACGAAACATGTAAAAATGCCATGAATATTATGGATTTTGTGAATAATATACAACTGCAATTGAGTGACTTGGAGAATATGGGGGATGTCGGATATGTGAATGGAATGTCTAATATCATCGTGAAGAGTCTGAAAGACATGGCGGTTACCGAGCGCCCCGTTCACTGTACCGATAAAAAACGAGATATTTTATATGTAAAAGATAATGATAAATGGGATAAAGAGACCGAAGAGAAACCAAAAATTAGGAAGGCTATTAAACATGCCGCTCATAAAAACGCGAAATTATTACTAGAGTTCAAAGAAAAACACCCCGATTGTATCAAATCCACGTCAAAGCATTCAGATATGTATAATAAACTAATGATTGAGGCAATGGGTGGTAATGGGGATAACTGTTTGGAAAAGGAGAATAAAATTATACGAAACCTGATTCAGGAGGTTATTTTAGAAAAAGAAAAGGGAATACTTTCCTAAAGCAATGCGTTGGAAAAAGAGAATAAAAGAATGTTTCGAAAGAAGTTGTAATAGACAAATAAAAATCTAACAAATATATATGATTGACAAAACGATCAAAAATAAAAATAAAAACAGCAAAAACAAAACGTGTAAAAATTACGAACCATTTGAGAAACAGCTGGGCCTTGATTTTAAGAAAAATAAATTAAATGATGAACTGATAATACCTGAATTAAAAAAACAGCTGCTCAAGGATCTCAAAAAGGCGGTTAATATACATAACGTCAAACCAAATGATAATTTTTATGATTATATTAATCAGCGGTGGTTAGATAACTCCTTTGATGATAATAATTATAAATATTTAATTCAATACGATAATTTTAGGGTGGTTCAAGAAAAGGTTTATGGAGAGTTATTATTAATAATAGACGATTTTATAAAAAAGGACACAGATAAAAGCAAATTTAAACAATCGATGGTTAACTTTATTAGCTCGCTCGACCTTACAAAGAAACATCGTACAACCCGGATTATCCTTGGCGATTACATAACAAGAATACATAATTTACAAAAAAACAAAAACAATCTTTGGAACCTAATTGCCATGTTGAATGAAAATGAAATTATATCGTGGGGGGCACCCTTTGTTTGGAAAGTTATTCCCGATGACAAAAATCCCGCCGTTTTCAAAACATATATAGGATGTCCAAAACTAACACTTAATAATATAAACTTATATTTTGAAGTTAAGACGAATAGTGATAAGAACTATTTGCACCAATACAATAAATATATAAGTGGATTGTTTGAGAGTTCATTGGGGGCCGGGCATAAATATAATTGTAAAGACGTCTATCTATGTGAACAAAAAATAGTAAACGCACTAGGCTGTGTAGACGAAAAACTAAAAACAGTTGGTACATATAATATCGTCTCAACTAGTGACGCATTAAATAAATTTGGATTCAATTGGGATGAACTCGCAAAACGAATCGGATATAAGGAAACGCCGAAATCATTCGTAACGCCTAGTTTGCTTTATTTAAAATGTATGACTAAAACGCTTCAAGATGAATGGAATAATAAAGAATGGGAGACCTATTTTGTTTATATTTATATCAGACAAATGGAGAGATGGACAACAAAGGGGCGAATCATAACTCACGATTTCCAAACAAAATTTGTTCAAGGCGGACAATATCCCGTTCCAGATGACGTATTAAATATTACGCCGATCGGTTATGCTTTTCCTATTTTTTTCAATAACGAATATATTAAAAAGTTTAATAATATTGACAACATAATCTATGCAAAAGGATTATCAGAAGACTTGAAAGAAGTATTCAAGCGAATGGTCAATTCTAGTAATTGGTTACAAAAACAAACAAAACTAAAGGCTCTAGAAAAATTGGATAAATTTAAAATTAACGTGGGTTCTGAACTACAAAAAGAGTTTTACCCGGTCTTTGATTTTGAAGACAAACACCCCTGGGCAAATATTACACTCGTTTCAAAGTGGAGAAACAAAATGTTCATCGAATTGGACGGTAAACCACGGCGCGATATTCCCATGATTGATTGGTCGGTGTTTCCTGCGAAATTCTTGGGAAACCAGTCGTTTATTGTCAATGCAATGTATACACCAAATAAAAATGCGATTGATATTCCTTTAGGATATTTACAAAAACCATTTATTGATTTGGATGATCGAGGAATAGAATATAATTTGGCTCATATTGGGTTTACGCTATCTCACGAAATGTCTCATTCTTTAGACGATTGGGGTTGTCAATATAATGCGGACGGGAAATTACAAGATTGGTGGACAAACCAAGATCGTGAACACTTTAAAAAACTTCAAGAAGATGTTCTAGACCAATATAAAAAATTTGCAAGTTATGATGGAATCGACTTTGACCCAACATTAAGTATTGGCGAAGATTTAGCAGATATTTCAGGATTGGCTATTTGTACAAATTATTTAAGCGATTTTCAAATGAAAAATAAAGATATTCTTCCTATTAAGTCATTGTCGTTTAGCGTGTTTTTTGTTTATTACGCATTTCAACAAAGACAAAAATTAAACAAAAAGGTTATTAAGGCACAATTATTGACCAATCCGCATCCTTTAGACAAATACAGAACAAATGTTCCACTTTCTAGGAACGAGGTGTTTAGGGGAATTTATACGGTTAAAAAGGGAAACAAAATGTGGTGGCCGTCCACAAATAAAACTTGGGAAAATTAAAAAAATAAAATTTTAAAAAATTTTTTTGCTAACTATATATATAAATGCCGACAAGAACCAGACACCGAAGAGGACGCAAATCCATGAAACGTAGCCGCAGCCTTATGGGTGGAAGGCCGAGCGCTTCCAAAGCTCGTGCTTCTCGTAAAGCATCTGCTGCGGCCGGTCGTGCGGCTTCCGCTGGCGCCGCTGCCAAGTCTGCTGCCAAAGCGGCTGCCAAAGCGGCTGCCGGTGCTAATGCCAAGCTCGCGGCCAAGGCCGGCATGAAAGCCGCTGCTACTGCCAAGGCTGCTGCCACCGCTTCTGCCAAGGCAAATGCTGCCGCCGCTGCTGCCGCCGGTGCCGCTTAAACAAATCATCTGTTAATAAAATTATTTTATTGAGTTATTATATTAACAATGCCAGGATATAATTATAGCCGTAAAAGGAAAAGTAGTAAGTTGCGTCGGAAAACCCATAAATCTATTAAAAATCGAGGTGGGGCTAAAAAATCGAAAAAGTGGACGACTGCTTTTGATGCGGCCGATAGTACGTATAGGAAAACAAAATCGCTGTCCAAGGCGAGAAGTGTCTTAAAAAAACAAGCACTAGTAAATGCGCAAAGATTGTTTGGAAACGTTGGGTCATAAATGGGATTCATAGATTATATTATTTAGAGTCGCTCAGTAAATAATATAAATAATACAAATAAAATAAATAATATAAATTAAACAGAAGGGTTTAAGGCGGGTGTTATAACGGGTTTGTTATCCGTTGTAATATTTTGCGTAGATTTTATAATATCCTGTGATCGTTGTTTTAAATGTTTAATTTGATTTTGCGTGGTTTCTATTATTTTTTTTTCAACGATTGCTTCGTATATTTTGATGCCATTTACATAGTCCAATTCACACTTAACGTAAAGATCAATAATGAACTTTCTGGTTTTTTCAATACTATCTTGTAATAATGGTTCGGTTAATTTCGGATTTACTCTTACCTGTTTTTTTTTCGTATAGGGGTTAGTTGTAAAACTAAATAGGGTGTTAATAATGGACAATAATTTTTGTTGGTTTTTAGAGGCGTTGTTGATCATATTATTGATATTTTCTGCATATTTTACAAAAAGATCTTCGGTAGAAGATATTGTGTTGGGTGTTTTCAAAATACCATTTATACAGGTCTGTTTATTGTTATACTCTCTTAGTTTAACGTCGCTGAATTTTTGAATATTTTCGGGCATTTCTGTATTTCCGGTAAAGGCGGTATAAAAAGTCTGTAAATCTCTTTTAAACATTTGTTTCGTTTTGTCGGACATACCCTTAAATGTACCATTAGAGTAATCGTATTCATCATCTAAATACAAGGTTAATAATTCATTTATTCCGGGTTCTTCGATTAATGTTTTACCTTGTCCATTCTTATTCAAATTCATACCACATATGTTGGGGAAAAGGGTGGCTTCTTTCGTGGTTTCGTCGATATTTAACCCATGTCTGAGTGCTTTAATGCGATTGTCGCATATATTTAATTTATCCAATTTTCGGTTTACATTTTTAGGTATTTTATCTTTTTCTAGTAATCCAGATTTAACTACATTACCATCGGCATCTTTATAAGTATACACCGGATTTATCGTCATCACGATAGCCGCAAAAACGTGGGCAATTTTAACATAAAATTTAGCAATTCCAATACACATTCTTTTTTTGGTAATTGATTTTTGTTTGTCATTGGAAGCATCTAGTCCTTCCAACGTATCTTTATTTACAAAAATAACGTTTTTACTCTTTAATTCATTTACTTCAGTACCGTCTTTAATTCTTTGGGCCAAATATGTAATTTGTTGTTCATTAAAATGATTTTTGATTATATCGGCAGTTAATATAACCATTTTATTACAATACTCTTTATTAGATAGGTTACTTAAACTTTTGAAATTCATCGTAAGGATATAATAAGTTGCAATAAAATCAATCATTTCATAAAAATTCGCGAATTCTCCGTTTTCTCCTGATTGAGGTTCTTTTGAATAACTGTTGGCGTTGCCCATATATATCTTTTAATATTTAAATATATAAATAAAAATGAAATTAAATATTAAAATAATTAGGTAATCAAATTACACAATGATAAAGAATACTGATCAAAGTAAAAAAAAAAAGGAAAATAAAACAGATAAGGTTCAGTTGTGGAAATTGTTTGATGAAGAAATAAATAAAGAGAAGAGTGATAATGCCTTGGAATGTTTATATCGTAGTGTAGGCGACCGAGAAAAATGTGAGCGATGTGAGGATATGCTCGCCTTTTCGGAAGAAGGTTTTCTGGTATGTACTAATTCAAAATGTGGTATTATTTATAAGGATATTATAGATCATAGTGCCGAGTGGAGATATTATGGCGCCGAAGATAATCATAATAGTGATCCCACCCGCTGTGGTATGCCGATAAATCCGTTATTAGAAGAATCGTCCTATGGGTGTAAAGTATTGTTGAATGGATATATGAGTTATGAGATGCGAAAAATTAGGCGTTATACCGAGTGGCAATCAATGCCATATAAAGAAAAGTCGCAATATGACGAATTCCAAATAATTACTACCATGGCTCATAATGCCGGAGTTCCTAAAATGATTATTGATGATGCAATGAGATATCATAAGAAAATATCAGAGTATGAGCAAACATTTAGGGGAGATAATAGAGATGGTATTATAGCCGCCTCCATCTATATCGCATGTAGAATTAATAAGTTTCCTCGCACGGCGAAGGAGATTGCGAGTATATTTCATTTGGATATTACCAGTTCAACAAAAGGATGTAAAAATGCATTATCCATAATAAATACTATAGAGAAGGATTTAACCACTACGGACAAAACGGATTTTGGTCGCACTACGTCTACGTCTTTTATTGAACGGTACTGTAGTAAACTAAACATAAATAAGGAATTAACTCAGGTTTGTAAGTTTGTGTCTATCAAAATCGAAAAACTGAACTTGATGACGGAAAATACTCCTCATTCTATCGCGGCGGGAGTTATTTATTTTATATCACAAATTTGTAAGTTGAATATATCAAAGAAAGACGTGAAGAACATAAGCGAGATAAGTGAAGTAACCATTAACAAATGTCATAAAAAACTAGAAACTATGCAAAACGAATTATTACCTAGCGCCATATTGAAAAAGTATTCGGACTAATTGGTATAAATAAGTTTGAGTGAAAAATATAAATTATAAGAAGTCTATAATTTATATAAAATGACGGAAGAATTGAAAATTCCCAAAAAAGTATTTATAGTTCCTTATAGAAATCGCCCCCAACACAAGTTTTTTTTTAGTAAGTATATGAGTTTCATATTAGAAAACTGCGATGACTATGAGATCTATTTTTCTCATCAATGCGATCCAAGAACTTTCAATAGAGGGGCCACGAAAAACATTGGGTTTTTAGCAATAAAAGAGAAATATCCCAACGATTATAAAGATATAACCTTTGTATTTAATGATGTAGACACTATTCCGTTCAATAAAATATTTGACTATCAAACTACCCCCGGAATAGTAAAACATTATTATGGTTTCAACTATGCCTTGGGGGGAATAGTAGTAATGAAAGGTTCGGATTTCGAAAAAACGAATGGATATCCTAGTTATTGGGGATGGGGAATGGAAGATAATGTTTTGCAAAAAAGGTGTGATGCGGCAAATCTTAAAATAGATCGTAGTGTCTTTTATAAAATAGGTAGTCCGGAAATACTACAATTGTTTGACGGTATTTCACGTATTATTAGTAAAAAAGATCCGTGGCGAATGGATAAAGATAATGGTACGGATGGAATATCGACAATACATAAACTAGAATATACCATTGATGACAAATCATTAAATCCAACCGATAATTTATTTTCGGTTCATAATTCTAGGATCTTTTATATCAATATTGCGAATTTCTTGACGAGTGTTCGTTTTGAAGGAGATACCTATTATCACTATGATTTAAGAGAGCCGAAAAGAAAAATAATCAATCCAGATAGACTACGGGAAACAAATCAAACGGTTGTTAGTACAGATAATTGGTCTAATATTCCTCATTATCCTACAACGTTAGAGAGAAAAGAACAATATGTAAAACAATTAATGTCGTTAAGGAGACCGGTTCCGCCACAATTAATTGCGGAAATTCAACATATGAAGAAAACGGAAATTCAGACCGATACCTATAATACATTTCATAAGCGCGATCCGCAAGCTCATCCGCAAGCTCATCCCCCGAATAACCACCCGGCATATAATATGCGACCGCCTCCGCCTCCGCCACCGAATAATAGAGTTCTGAGACGACGGTTTTAAGGCTTTTCTAAAGTTTCAAGGCTTTTTCCAAACATAGACCATTTCCTGGTAATTATTTTGCCTTGCACTTTTTTTATATGGATATGCGTCATCCGGTAGTCCAAAGAGTTCAAATAATACATTTTCGTAAACTTCTTTACAAACATTTATTATAAAGTATCCCTCTCTCTCTAATCCATCGTATACTTTTTTAAAGAGAGGTTTATAAAACAATTCGTTCATATCCTTTTTATCTTTATAAACCGGATTATTGGCGTATTTCTGTATGAAGTAGTAAGGCGGAGAAGTGAATACAAAATCATAGTAGATTTCATTATAGTCCACCTTTAATGCGTCTTCAAATCGCATGTTAATATCGGTGGTCGATTTTGTTTTGAGAAAAGTAATCAACTGATCATAGGGTTCTTGCAAATCACTGTTTATTTCAATCCCGGTATAACTAGGAATATTTAACGCAGCACTTGCAACGGCCGCCCCACCCCAGCCAGCACAAAAATCGAGTATGCTTTTGGGTTTGTATTTGTTATACATTTCCATGTAAACTAGAGGCCGAATGATATTAATTGCGCTTATACATATATTATAAACTTCTTTCAAGACGATCAACTGGTGCTTTGTATTGTTTTTGTTTTTGACCGTTTCATAATAATGTAACATATTTTGAATAAATTTTTTCTCTCTAAACTGTTGATCGAACTGTTCGACAAATTCATAAAAATTTACTCCGTATTTTCCTTTTGTTTCTAATCTTTGTTCAAAAGTATAATAATCAACGATATTATTTCCAATACGAGATCGTTTAGACTGAAATTGTGCATTTTCGCCTATTGCTTTTAACTTGTCCATTTCTTCGACCACCTTTTGAAAGGGTATATTTTTGATTGTTTTGGAAATTTCTTTCTTATCATCGTTATTCTTAGACATTTATTATTTATTTTAATATAATAATATCGCGATTTAATTGCATATGATATAATGTTTTTCTTCTGTAGATATTTTTTCTTTGAATATTATAATGCAAACATTTAAAATACCCAAACATCCTTGTAAAATTAAAAAAAAAACATTAAAGAAATACAGGCAAAAAATGCACAAGTATAATGACACCCATGATCTATTTTTCGAATCAGACGCTGACGCGGCAAAGGTAATAGCGGTTGACGAAGAAAAAACGATAAAATATATAAATAATTTGAAAATACATAGGAAGGGTACGAAACGCGTCATCCCATTACATATAGTACAGGTGTGGCATAATAAAAAGGAACTACCCGATAGTGTCAATGATAGTATTAATCTAATAAAAAGTCAAAATCCGGAATTTAAACATACTCTTTATGACGAAAAGGAATGTAGGGAATTTATAAGCGATAACTACCCAAAGGAAGTATTAGACACGTATGATAAAATAATCCCCCATGCGTTAAAAGCCGACCTATGGAGATATTGCTATTTATACAAGAATGGCGGGATTTACTTGGACGCAAAATATTATTGTGTGAATGGATTCAAGTTAAAATTATTAACCAATAAAGAGTATTTTTGTAGAGATATTTTGCAATCCTTTAATGGTATCTATAATGCTATTTTGATATGTAAACCTAAAAATAAAGTAATGAAAAAGTGTATTGATATGGTGGTGTTAAACGTACAAAAGAGTTATTACGGTAGTGATGGATTATGTTCGACGGGACCTTTAATGATAAGACAGTTTTTTACACCTACGCAAATAGACCATTTAGTGTTGAACCATGAGATGTTGAGTGAAAATATGAGGTTTATAAAATATTATAAATACCGGATTTTAAAGTACCACGAGAAGTATAAAAATGAAAAATCTCAAAAACACAAACATTGGAGCAAATATTGGGAAGGAGGCAAATTATACAATAATAATTAAAAAAATAAAAATATAAAGTCTTTTTATTTTTTAGAACATAAGACAATAATGAATTCGTTTCAAGACATAAAACACGTATTTTATATTAATCTCGAAAGCCGCGAAGATAGGAAACGGCATGTGGAAAATGAATTATCCAAATTGGGACTAAAAGGTACCAGGTTTAATGCCATAAAATTGACAAATGGCGCAATAGGGTGTAGCATGAGTCATTTAAAGGTATTAGAGTGCGCGCAAAACAACAATCTAGACCACGTGGTAATTGTAGAAGATGATATTACTTTTTTGCAACCCGAATTATTCAAGAGTCAACTAGATTGTTTTTTAAAAAATAATACACATTTTGATGTAGCATTAATTGCGGGGAATAATTGCCCCCCGTTTAAAGTAATAAACAATACTTGTGTAAAGGTATCCAAATGTCAAACAACCACCGGTTACTTAGTCAAACAACATTATTATAAAACGCTAATTGAAAATATTCGCGAGGGAATATCCAAATTATTGAAAGAGCCGGAAAAACACGTTTTGTATGCTATAGACAAATATTGGTTTCGTTTACAAGAAAAACACAATTGGTTTTTGATTACCCCATTAACCGTTATACAAAGAGCGGATTATAGTGATATAGAGAAAAAATCAACTAATTATGCAAAGGGGATGTTGGATCTCGATAAAGTACAATATTTCAAAGACCAACAAAGGCAATTTGAAAAATATAAATCAGTTCATATGAGTATGCATTTGGGCTAAGATCAAAGATTATTTAGAAAAATCAGATAATTCAATATCCGTAAAAAAATCATTGGTTGCGATGGACAGCATATTTCGTTTGTATTTATTATCTAAATTATAGCCAATCGCGTAATCTTCAAGGCATTCTTTACAAATATTGGCTTTCTTTAATAGTAGATCGGTGACCGCGATAATCGAAAGAAAGTAAAATCTACCGCTACAGTATTCAGTGGCTAAAATAGGAAGGTAGCCAGGTAATTCGGGATGTATTTTATTATATTGCGACAAATAAGGTTTATCTACCTTGACGACATATCCGCCGTAATGACTTTGTTTTCCTTCTATTAATTTAGGTAGCAAATTAAAAAACGCCGGTTTGACTAATATCTGATCGTCGTCGGTTTTGAATATATATCTGAATTTAAATATATGGTTTACCGCTTCGAATGCGGCTACTACTTTTTTCGGCAACGAAACGTAATCGTCAGGGGTTTTCACTTTTAGTACATTATCAATATCGTTAAATTCGTATTCATATTTCATATCAGGATCACCAATCACATGATAATACTTTAAATAGGAGGGCATCGTTTTTAACCAGGTTTGTTTTTGATAAAGCGCTTTTTTGAAATACTTTTTACAATTCATAATTAATAAAATATAGTCTTGTTCCGATTTGCTCATATGTGAAATAATCAATATTTATATTTAATAGAATTTAATATAAATATAAAACATAAAATATATAATATAAAATACAAAACATGTCCATCACGTTTTCAAGTTGTTTTTATATATTAAAATCAAAATTTGACAAGGAAAAATACATAGAGTGGATGAATAATTTTATATCCATTGTTCACCATTTTAATCTGGTTATTTACACCGATAAAAATAGTTCCAAATATATTGAAACGAGAGAAAACCAAAATATAAAAATAGTTATAAAAGAATTATCCTCGTTTTATAATTATAAATACAAAGAATATTGGATAAATAATCATAAGAAGAATCTATCTTTAAATGATAAATCCTCGTATAACACTGACTGGAAATTAAATATGTTATGGTGTGAGAAAGTATGGTTTGTGAACGAAACGTTTACCAACCGATATTTTGATACGGAATATTATGGCTGGTGTGATATAGGATATTTTCGTAATGGCAACCAAGATATTCATACTCAGTATTTAAAAAACTGGGCTAAACAAGAAACCATACATAATTTTAATAAAAATAAAATACATTATGCTTGCATACAAAATAGCGATGGTTATTTATCATACTTGAAAAAAATAATAAATAATCGAAACTTTATCGACTTACCGAAAGAACCTATTCCGCCCCACCAACAATCTGTAGGAGGCGGATTTTTTGTCATTCATTTTGAAAAAATAGAATGGTGGGCGATTACCTTTGATATCAAATTAAAGACCTATTTACAAAACGATTGTTTGGTAAAAGACGACCAGATTATCATTATTGATTGTATTTTTACCTACGAAGAACATTTTGCTTTATATAGAGAGAAAGACACAAGATACGATAATTGGTTTATGTTTCAACGTATTTTATCTTAATTAAATACAATACAATGATAACCATTTTAATGCCCATATATAATGGTATTGAATTTATACATGATGTCGTAAATTCTATAAAAGGTCAAACATATCCGCACTGGGAGTTGCTTATCGGCGTAAATGGTCACGAAGAAAATTCAAATGTATATCAAATTGCCAAACAATATGAAGGGCAAAAAACGAAAGTATTTGATTTCTTTCATTTAAAGGGAAAATCGGCTACCCTGAACGAGTTAAAAACGTATAGTAGTTATAAGTTTCTCTCTTTGATAGACGTGGATGATATTTGGAACATTGATAAATTAAAAGTTCAATCGAAATATCTGAATAAATATGATGTGATTGGAACTAATTGTATTTATTTTGGTGACTTGCCTGGAATAATACCAACCTTACCTTTAGGAAATATAAGTGCGTTTGATTTTAATAGGGTTAATCCGATAATAAATTCGAGTTGTATAATTAAAAAAAAACTATGCCATTGGGAAAACAATTTTCTAGAAGATTATACATTATGGAAGCAATTACACAAAAAGGGCAAAACATTTTATAATTGTAAAGAAATATTAGTATTACATAGAATACATAAAAATTCGTTTTACAATTCAAGAAACAGATTACATAATTTGGTGAACAATATTTAAATTTTTATTAATATTTATATTATCATAATATAGATATGATGACCTTATTAGCTACGATTGAGGCTACGCGTGATACCGATATACGTCGAAGGTTGTTACGACGAAGACGGTTACGTTGGTTTCAGCTGTTGAAAAATAAAAAACGAGTGACAAATAAAAAACGAGTGACAAATAAAAAACAAGTGACAAATAAAAAACACGTGAAACCCGTCGCCTTTCAAAAACAAAACTACGAAAATCGAATCAATTATTATTTGGGAGAAGTCTTTAAACGAAATCCTCCATTAAACATGAAAGAAGACCCGAATTCTAAAACATTTACAAAGTTATCATCTAACAAAAAAAATACTGGCCTATGGAAAAATTATGCCGGATCTCTTTTGCATTTATTACAAAAAACGAATAAAAAATCCCAGTCATTTAAACTACTTATGGGAGACACCGATTCGCCGAAACCACTAGGAACATTAGTTAAAGCAAGAGATAACAAGGATAAAGGTTCCGTCATTTTAAGGTGTCTCGACTTTAATAGACATTGGGAAAATTATTATAATAGACCAGGCGATATTCCGTTTGATAGAAAAATAAGCGCAGTCATTTGGAGAGGAACTACTACAGGAACGGAAGCAGGCGCAAATCGGTTTAATTTAGTCAAAAAATGGTTCAATAAACATCCTAAAATAAATGTGGGGTTTAGTTTTATATGCCAATCTAGAGAGGCATATAATAAATATGTAAAGGGCACCAAACCAATAAGCGACCTTCTAAAATATAAATACGTATTATCGGTGGAAGGTAATGATAAGGATACTGGGATAAATTGGAAATTGAATTCAAACTCCGTAGTATTTATGGCGAAACCATCAGTGTCTTCATGGTTAATGGAAAGCACCCTAAAACCAAATGTTCATTATATTTTATTAAAGAATGATTTTAGCGATTTACTAGACAAAGTAAGGTGGTGCGACAGTCATCCACACAAATGCAAAGAAATCATTAAAAACGCGAACATTTTTATGAATCAGTTCAAAAATCACGCGATCGAAGAAAACATTGAAAAAACGGTAATAAACAAATATTTTGAATTAACCGGACAATAATACTATTATGGTGAATTGGAACAATCGATTTTGTTCCATTCAGGCGGAAACAGATCACTGGTATCATGATTTATAGACGGACCAAACCATTTTGCCGGATAACATACTATTTTATGGTCATTTTTATTAAAAAACGCCCCCCACCAACTAAACGAACTATTTGCAATAATATTGTCACCACATAAGCTCATAATTAACATTTGTTCGTAGTCCTCCAATTCGGTCAAACATCTTTCGAATACAATATCCGGATGTTTATTTTTTAAACACATGATTAACTCTTGAACATCGTCAATATCGTCCTCTTCGCAAAAATACAAAACGGTGCATACACTCGCTTTTTTAGACAGAATGAAATGTAAAGCATCCTCGTAGTAGTTTATATCCATTAATGGGTGACATTGTTGTATATTTTTATAATCGCCCAGTCGGAAATGCATAGAAACCGAATTTTTCAGAATGTCGTTACGATATCCTGATTTTTGTAATGCATCAAAGGTTAACGCGCTCAAATTAATTAAATGACAAATGGTATTGAATTCATTTATAAAATACTTGTAACTTTGAAAATAACCATATAACATAATGTTTTCCTTGTTTTTGATTTCGTTATACAACTCATTATCATACGTAAATTGTTTCTCTCTTATGATATCTAGGCCATATAAATATTTAATAGTAAATGGTTTCAATTCTTTAAAAAAGGTATCCCAGTAAGTGTGGCGAATGGTAGTACTTCCACCGCCGAGGGTTTCAACATCCGAGAAGTTATATATTTGTCCACACTTGATAGCATAAGAAAGGGTTGTAAATATTTGAAATATTTGGTTGCCCAAACCTCCCATTAGATTGCAGGTGATCATGTAATAAATAAATAACCAAATGAATATTTAAACTATTTTCGACGGATTTTATTATTTGTTTGTAAACTTGTTAAAACTTATTATAATCTAGAAATCATCGACGAATGTAAACGTATCTTCACTTTTGGTCTTGTTTGCCAAACCATATTCGCCTACTCTTTTTTCAAAAAAGTTCGTTTTGCCTTCTAAACTAATTAGCTCCATAAAATCAAAACTATTTGTAACATTATATATTTTGTCACAACCCAATTGAACACATAATCTGTCGGCCACATATTGAATATATTGGGTCATCAAAACGGAGTTCATTCCAATCAATCGACACGGCAACGCCTCGCATATAAACTCGGTTTCGATTTCAACTGCCGTTTGTATGATTTCGTGAATCTTGCTCTTTTTGAGTTTATTTTGTAATTTGCTATACAATAATACGGCGAATTCCGTATGTAAAGCCTCGTCTCTAGATATAAGTTCGTTCGAAAAAGTAAGACCGGGTAACAGTCCTCGTTTTTTCAACCAATATATGCTACAAAATGCACCGCTAAAAAATATTCCTTCGACACATGCAAACGCAATCAATCGCGTGGCAAAACTACTTCTATTATCGTTGATCCATTTTTGCGCCCAGTCAGATTTCTTTTTGATACAGGGATAATTATCAATCGCATTGAAAAGCAAATCCTTTTCTGAATTATCTTTGATATATGTGTCAATCAAAAGACTATATGTTTCAGAATGTATATTTTCCATAGCGATTTGGAAACCATAAAATGCTCTTGCTTCCGATAATTGAATATCTTTCATAAATCTGGTGGCAAGATTTTCCAAGACGATTCCATCACTCGCTGCGAAAAAAGCCAATATTCTAGAAATGAAGAATTTTTCGTCTGTATTCAATGCTTCCCAGTGAGTTAAATCTTTGGATAAATCAATTTCTTCCGCGCGCCAAAAGCAATCGACTTGTTTTTTATACATTTCCCAGATGTCATTGTGTTTAATTGGAAACATTACAAATCTATTATCGTCTGGCGTTAAAAATGGTTCAGTTGTTGTGCGAGACATCCTAAATAATATATAGTGAATATTTTAAATTTGTTTTTTAAATAATAAAACAATAAAATATATAAAATGAAAATAAGAAGTTTCAATTATGACGAAAATTTGTTCATAAAAGACGACGAGTTAAATAAAATAGAGGAATTGATATATTATAAAGAAAAAATGTTATTGGAAAAGCATAAACAGTTGGAAACCGTGCATTTAGAAAATAATTATTTAGAAGGTATACAAAACGATTATAACAATTATTTTGCATATATTTTGAAGCAAAAAGAAGCACAGATTACCTCTTTAAAAATATTGAATGATTATATAGAAAAATTAATATCATCGGGTGAACTAAAGAAATACGACACTTTAGACGCAAGAATGGAGCAACAAAAAATAAAAAACGAAATAGCTAACATAAAAAATAATTTAGACAAAATAGTCGGAAAAGCAACCAATACAAACAAAATGGTGACTTCTTATTTAAAATAAATTTATCTATAATATATATAATAATTATAATATGAGTTCTTTTTTATCTGAATTTAAATCTAGTTTAGATAAATTGAATCAGTTCAATACTGATTTGAACACGGCAATTTCACAGGATAAAAAAGATAAAGATGATTTTTTATCATATGTCAATACGGAATTATCTCAAGTAAACGATAAGATAAAAAATTTGGAATCGATTATAGACAAAATAAATGAAGAATTAAATGGTTTGCGAAATGCTAGCAAAAGCAACACCACAATTATAGCAAAAAACGATAGTGAAAAAGCATTGTTAGAAAAACAGTTGGAACAATTAAAGGTAAGTGAAGCTCAACTTAAACAACAAATAGAAGAATTACAAAAAGGAACAAATGTAAACGCCGCTTTACAACAACAACTGGATGAAAAAGAGGCGCAAATAGTTCAGTTAACTGAAGAAAATAAAAAGGCTCTTGAAAACCAAGCGGCTGGAAATCAATCTGCGTTAGATGCTCAAACCGCCGAAAACAATAAACAGATTGAGATTTTAAAAAACGAGATTAGCGAAAAAGAGGCACAGTTAAATAATTTACAATCCGAACAAGCCAGTCGCGCATCATCCCTTCAAGCGGAACTAGATGGTTATAAACAGAAAGAACTAGACTTTCAAAAAACAATCAGCGAATTAACTGCGCAAAACAATAATTTAACCGAAGAAAATGAAAGTTATAAAGAAGTGATCACCAATGCAACGACTACTGTTAACACGGTGGTTGCTTCATTAAACGAATTACTAAAACAGATACCGTCTGCACAAGATAGAACCGCGATTAGCTCTCTTTTCAAAGAGATTAACGCCGAAATTGAAAAACTAAACGCGATTTTAACGGGAGTTTCTTCCACAAATGCGGAAGTATCGAATCAAGAACAAGAACAAGAACAAGAACAAGGATCTATGGAAAATATGACCGAATCCTCGCAATTGGATCCATCTACGCCTATTGAACTTCCGGGAGGAACTCTATCTTTAGGAGATATAAAGGCAATGTTAATAAAAAGAATAGGACAAACAAAACGTATGCCATCAGACCAAAACAAGTACGTTCAGGCCTATAAAAAAATGGGTGCTGCGGAAAACCCGGCGCAAGTAATAAGCGGGTTGTCTGAAAGTGGGGTGCAAGTGAAAAACAACGCAATAATGGGAGGTAAGACGCGAAAAAGAGCTAAGAAAAATAAACAGCGCGGAGGATTTACGTATAATAAACAAAATAATTTTTTCAAGTCAAATAAATCGTCTTCCTCGAAAACATCCAAAACAAAATCGAGCAATACGAAAGGACGAAAAACGCGTAGAAGCACAAGGCGGTAAGGCGATAGAAGCACGAGGCACTAAAAAAAGCGATAGAATACTAATTTAATAATATCTAATTAAATTACTATTTAACATGACTAACTTTGACAAATTTACGATTTTTGGTGAAAGATGTAGCGGGACAAATTATTTAGAACATGTGATGACAACCAACTTTGATATTAAATACTCAAGTGATATGTGTAACAAGCATTTTTTTTGTTTTAATGATTACAATAAGGTTGACGCCAGCAAAATGTTGTTTATAGGAATTGTGCGTAATCCAATATATTGGCTGAATTCATTTTCCAAAGAACTTTATCACGTACCCGAAATAAACCGTCAGTCTTTAAACAACTTCTTATTTAACGAGTGGTATTCTGTTTTAGATGAACAATCGGATAATAAACCAACCAATCATTTCAATGAAAATACGAGTTTATCAAATAAACGACTCATTCGATCCTACCCAATCAACAAAAAAGATTTAAATTATAATACTGGTAAGAAATGCAAAAATATATTCGAATTACGAAAAATCAAAAATAAATATTTGATGGAAAAAATGCCACAGATGTTTCCTAACAATTATATTTTAATAAACTATGAAAGCTTACTCTATAAATTTGAGGAGACAATGCATGAAATACAACGACGATTTAACCTGAAGCTACGTTATTCACAATTCGTCAATACAAAAAAATATAAAAAATCGGATAAGTATTCGTTTGTAAATCAAAGAACGATTACGTTTGATCCGCCAACCGTTGATTTAATATGGAAGCATTTATGTGTAGAACAAGAAACTAGTTTAGGTTATTTTAAGAATGATAATAATGGATATTTTAAAAATAGTCAACCCGATCAAAGGCTGGATAACATACCTTTTAAACTTGGAATCGCGGAACAACAATCCGGCCAATGACCGTTTATTTCCCTATATCTGATTGATTTGCTAGAAGACCTTTTTCTGATTATTTCGACCCGTTGTTTAAAAATCCGCTTCCACCTTTTTTGTATTAATTTGATCCATATTGTTTTCTTGATACATACAATTTCGCCCGAGACTAATTGGTTCGTTTCCACAATATCTGGACTCATTTTATGAAATAGTTTTTTGTAATTTCTAATAGTATCGTGTTCCAGGACCGATCGACTGGATGATATATATTCTAGCATATTATAAACGTAGTTCAATATACATAGATTTATAAAACTCATATTCAATGATTTTAACCTACATAACAATAGGAAGGTACCATTTAGGTCTTCAGATCCGTCTATTTTTGCATTATATATTTCACAAAGGGCTAAATTATATTTGGTGGTTGAGGGTTCATCATGTTCAAATATTTCGTCGAGGTCGTCTTCTTCATTGTTTTGCCAATTATCTAGTTCTTCTCTCCAATTTATATCTTTATCATTATTTAGAAAACTGTTTTCTATATATTTTGAAAGGTGATGTTCTACAAAACGATTATACATTATTTTACTATTCGCTCTTTTTATAAGAATTGTTCATTTTTATTAATAATTATTTAAATATTTAATAATATATATATATGAAATTTAACAAGGGGGTAAATAAATTATTAACAAATCAGATAGTTTTACATATTGTGTTTGCGACCGCTTTTATAATGATGAGTTGTTTTACAATTACAGGCAGCATTGACAAATTAGTTTATTTCATATTTATAGCGTTGATTGCTCACTACTTTAGTAAAAATATGATAATTGTACTAGGTGTCCCTATCGTTTTAATGAGTTTTCACTCGATGACTATGGGTCTAACCTCTAATGGATCCGAAGGATTCAAAAACGGGGATAAAGATGACAAAGATACCAAACAAAAAGTTGTACGTGAAAAAACCGTCAAAAAAGTTAGCGAAAATATGGCTTTAAATAGTGAACCAATAGGTGCCTCTGTTTCTAGCGAAATGAGCGAAACAAAAAAGGGTAAAAATAAATCGGGGTACAATATTGATTATGCGTCAACTGTGGAAGATGCATATGATGAATTGAACAAAATTATTGGGGGAGATGGTATTAAAAAATTAACGGGTGATACGCAAAATTTAATGAAACAACAACTACAGTTGGCGGAAGCGATGAAAGGTATGCAACCATTAATCGAAGGAATAACGCCGATAATGGAACAAGCCAAAAGTATGTTAGGGGGAGATGGGGCGGGAGGTAATTTGGCTGGAATTGCCGATTTAGCAAAACATTTTACTGGCAATAAATAACCGCTCTATTTTTTATTATGATTATAATATATGAAAAAATGTCCACCAGGAGTAATGTGTATTAACCATTATGTTATTACATTTATTTTTATTATAATCATAGGTTTGTTTTTTATGTTTAATGGTTTCACTCAAACGATCATTTTGAACAATCAACCAAGAGAGAAGATTGTTGTCAAAAACGAAGAAAATACAAACGGTGGCTGGATGTCCTCATGGTTTCCAAATTATCCATATACGAACATGCCAACCGATGTACTATTGAATCCATATAGCGCGCCGTTACGAGACGATCGATACATTATGGGTCCATTAACAGTACCACCTTTATCAGTACCTATAAATGTTTCCACTAATGTCGGGGCAGTAAATACGAGTTATAGACAGGTTGGATTTTTAACGTCCATTAATCCTGAAAAGGAAGAACGTATCCTTCCTTTATTAGGGCGACCATTATATACAAGACGTGACAAATGGCAATATTATACAATTAGTGATCAGCGAAACAGCATAAAGTTGCCGATAATTAAAAATGGAAAAAATTGTACAAACGAACACGGGTGTGATAGTTTATATAATGGAGAGAAGGTTTATATAGAGGGTATCAATAAATACTATAAGGTTACTCTTTATGAAAATAATACAATACAATACTTGCCCTTTTTCTAATGTTCGCATTTGAAACAATATAAAAAAGTATTTCAAAAATATTATAATAACAACAATGAATGCAATGGAAACCTATATTTCTGGTTCAAAACTAAATATAGATAATTTTATACGCAAAAATGAGTATAGAAAAGCATTTGGGTTATTCATTTTATTTTTAGAAAGACTTGATGGTAAAGAAAAAGCGGAGGTTATTGATTATTATAGTAAAAATATAGCCGACATGGGCATTTTTAAAGATACCTTACCAAGTAGATAATGTGCGCGATTATCTACGTTTCCGTGTTTTTTTACAATGACAATCAGAAAATAATCCGGGGACAAACTTTCTCGAGTGAATATGTCTAATATGTTTTGTATGAATTGGTTTCTTAACAGAACTAATTTTCTTTCCTTTGTGATATTTAGTAACACTTTTATAACCCTTTCCGTTTTTTATAGATACTTTTCGCACAACCTTTTTACCTCCGCCCAGAATGGTAGTATCTGTGTTGTCATAATTAAACATTGTCATTATACATTATTTGAAGAAAATAATGTGTAACATATTATATGAATAAGGAAGCATTAGTTCATTTGTTTCATATATTATTTGTTGGAGGATTATTTATGTATGTGGGAACACAACGAACAAAAATACCTAAAGTAATGTTCCCGTTTTTGTTAGGTCTAGGTATAGTGATCATTTTGTATCACACGTTTAAAGTTTATACTTATATGAAACAAGGAAAAGGATACTGGGTTAATTTGATTCATATTCTTCTGGTAGGGCCGTTGTTAATATATATTGGTTATCATGGAGAGAAAACGGCTAGATTATATTTTGAACTCTTGTTAATGTTGGGGTTCGCCGCTATTGGATACCATGGGTATTATCTATTAAAGAGTCAAACTAGTGGATGAACGTCCTCCTCGACTTTTTTCCTTTTTTTAATCGGTATTTTCGCGTCTTTTTCTTTTTGCCGCCTTGTGTTATGTCAGATACACGCGTTTCGGAATCATTTTCATCAGGATCGGCGTTATCATCACTTCCAAATTTGCGCGAGGCCTCAACATTCGCCTTAAACCCGTTTTGATTTTTGTAGGTTGAGTTATTATTGTTAACTCCGCCGTTTATTTTGTCAGCGATCTTGTCCGAAATATAGTCTACCAGGGTGTCGAGTGCATCATGAATTTTATTTTGGTCTGATGTAGTGTTTTCTGTACTTTCTGTTACCATGCTGGAATTATCACTGCTTTCTACGTTTGTCTCGGATGGGCTACTTTCCGATAATTTATTAATCATACCGTTAACTGTTTTCTTGTCTTTTACAGAAAGCGTGATTGAATCTTGTTTACCAATTTCATCTAGGACTTCCTTTTCAGACGGTGACAATGAGGGGGTATCGTTTTCAAATTGTAAAAGTAATTCTTTATCGGAAGGACTCAATGAAACACTATCTTGGTTGGAAAGTTTACTAAGTAGGGATAAGGTTGTTTCTTTATTAACGGAGGGTTCTTCTGTAGTAGCCGATTCTTCTCCGGTGACCGGTTCTTCTCCAGTTGGTTCCTCTGTGGTTTGAGATTCAGCAGTAGATTCGGCAGTTTGAGATTCAGTATCACTACTTGGTTCTTCTGCTGTCGGTTCTTCTCCTGTCGGTTCTTCTGTAGTTTGAGATTCATTATCAGTCGGTTCTTCTGTATTACTCGGTTCTTCTCCTGTCGGTTCTTCTCCGGTGACCGGTTCTTCTGTAGTTTGAGATTCATTGTCAGTCGGTTCTTCTGCACTAGTGGCCGGTTCTTCTCCGGTGACCGGTTCCTCTGTAGTACTTTCAGATTCAGTAGTAGTTTGAGATTCACTACTCGGTTCTTCTGTAGTATTCGGTTCTTCTCCGGTGACCGGTTCCTCTGTAGTACTTTCAGATTCAGTAGTAGTTTGAGATTCACTACTCGGTTCTTCTGTAGTATTCGGTTCTTCTGCA
>Ga0209550_10000948_pt1 | contig 28042 bp, 19 predicted proteins | sample LauGreSuBDMM15SN_2_FD_187567 | JGI IMG/M metagenome (GOLD analysis project Ga0209550, IMG submission 187567) | Freshwater lake microbial communities from Lake Michigan, USA - Su13.BD.MM15.SN (SPAdes) (version 5) | ecosystem: Environmental > Aquatic > Freshwater > Lake | place: Lake Michigan... | reverse complement strand
GTATTGACTTGGGCACCACCAACTCGTGCGTGGCCATCATGGAAGGCAACACGACCAAAGTGATCGAGAACGCCGAAGGCGCTCGGACCACCCCGTCGATCATTGCGTACCAAGAAGACGGCGAGATCCTCGTCGGCGCCTCGGCCAAGCGCCAAGCGGTGACCAACCCCCGCAACACTTTGTACGCGGTCAAGCGCCTGATCGGCCGCAAGTTCGCCGAAAAAGAAGTCCAAAAAGACATCGACCTGATGCCTTACACCATCGCCAAAGCCGACAACGGCGATGCGTGGGTGGAAGTGCGTGGCAACAAATTGGCCCCGCCCCAAATCAGCGCCGAAATTCTGCGCAAGATGAAGAAAACCGCCGAAGACTACCTCGGCGAAGAAGTGACCGAGGCCGTGATCACGGTGCCCGCTTACTTCAACGACGCCCAGCGCCAAGCCACCAAAGACGCAGGCCGCATCGCCGGTCTGGACGTCAAGCGCATCATCAACGAGCCCACCGCTGCAGCCTTGGCCTTTGGCCTGGACAAGCAAGAAAAGGGCGACCGCAAGATCGCCGTGTATGACCTGGGTGGTGGCACCTTTGACGTGTCCATCATCGAAATTGCCGACGTCGACGGCGAAAAGCAGTTCGAAGTTTTGTCGACCAACGGCGACACCTTCTTGGGCGGCGAAGACTTTGACCAGCGCATCATTGACCACATCATCACTGAGTTCAAGAAGGAATCCGGCGTGGATCTGGCCAAGGACGTGCTGGCACTGCAGCGCCTGAAAGAAGCCGCTGAAAAGGCCAAGATCGAACTGTCCAGCTCGGCGGCCACAGACGTGAACCTGCCCTACATCACGGCCGATGCCACTGGCCCCAAGCACCTGAACATCAAGCTGACCCGCGCCAAACTCGAGCAGCTGGTAGAAGAGTTGATCGAGCGCACCATCGCCCCTTGCCGCACGGCCATCAAAGACGCTGGCGTCTCCGTCGGCGAGATCGACGACATCATTTTGGTCGGCGGCATGTCGCGCATGCCCAAGGTGCAAGAGAAGGTCAAAGAGTTCTTCGGCAAAGAGCCCCGCAAAGACGTGAACCCCGACGAAGCCGTGGCCGTGGGTGCTGCGATCCAAGGCCAGGTTTTGTCCGGCGACCGCACCGACGTGTTGCTGCTGGACGTGACGCCTTTGTCCCTGGGCATTGAGACCATGGGTGGTGTCATGACCAAAATGATCACCAAGAACACCACCATCCCGACCAAGTTTGCACAGACCTTCTCGACCGCCGAAGACAACCAGCCGGCCGTGACGATCAAGGTCTTCCAGGGCGAGCGTGAAATCGCCAGCGGCAACAAGGCGCTGGGCGAATTCAACCTCGAAGGCATCCCACCCGCATCGCGCGGCACGCCACAGATCGAAGTGTCGTTTGACATTGACGCCAACGGCATCTTGCATGTGGGCGCCAAAGACAAAGGCACCGGCAAAGAGAACAAGATCACGATCAAGGCCAACTCGGGTTTGTCTGAAGCCGAAATTCAGCAGATGGTGAAAGACGCCGAGCTGAACGCGGTGGAAGACAAGAAAAAGCTCGAACTCGTGCAGGCCCGCAACGCCGGTGAAGCCGCTGTGCACAGCGTGAAAAAGAGCCTGACCGAGCACGGCGACAAGATCGAAGCGTCCGAAAAAGAAGCCATCGAGACCGCCGCCAAGGCCCTGGAAGAAGTTTTGAAAGGCGAAGACAAAGACGCCATCGAAGCCAAAACCGAAGCCCTGATGACCGCCAGCCAGAAGCTGGGCGAAAAGGTCTACGCCGACATGCAAGCGCAGCAAGCTGCCGCCAGTGCTGGCGCTGCCGCTGCGCCCGATGCCAAGCCACAAGACGACAATGTGGTGGACGCGGAAGTCAAGGAAGTCAAAAAGGGCTGACCCGTTTCAGCGAACAGCGTTGAGCGTTCAGCGTGCGGAATTACCGCGACCTGCTGGCCTGGCAAGTTTCTTTTGAGCTTGCCAGGCTTGTCTACGAGTTGACCGAATCTTTTCCCAAACACAAGATTTTTGGGCTGACAGCGCAAATGCGTCGAGCCGCTGTGTCGATACCCAGCAATTTGGCTGAAGGCGCAGGTCGTGGTGGAAAAAAGGACTTTGCGCATTTCGTTACCATGGCTAGGGCCTCGTTCAACGAACTTGAAACTCAGCTTTTACTGGCCCAAGCATTGGGTTACTGCGAATTGACCAATGCACTTCAGCAACACATTGAACGCTTGTTTGCCCTCCTGAACGGTTTACGCAATTCGCTCAACGCTCAACGCTCAACACAAAACGAACATGGCTAAACGAGATTTTTACGAAGTGCTGGGCGTTGCCAAAAACGCCACGGACGAAGACATCAAAAAGGCTTATCGCAAGCTGGCGATGAAGTACCACCCTGACCGCAACCAGGGGGAAGACGCCAAGGCCAAAGAGGCCGAGGCCAAATTCAAAGAGGGCAAAGAGGCCTACGAGATGCTGTCGGACGCGCAAAAACGCGCGGCCTACGACCAGCACGGGCATGCCGGGGTCGACCCGAATATGCGCGGCGGGGCCGAAGGCTTTGGCGGTTTTGGTGATGCCTTTGGCGATATCTTTGGCGACATCTTTGGTGGCCAAGCGCGGGGTGGACGTGGTGGTGGTCGTCAAGTCTTCCGAGGTGGCGACTTGAGCTATGCGATGGAGATCACCCTCGAAGAAGCGGCCAATGGCAAGGACTCGCAGCTGCGCATTCCGAGCTGGGACGAGTGCGACACCTGCAACGGCACCGGGGCCAAACCCGGCACTAGCGCCAAGACCTGCGGCACTTGCCAAGGCCAAGGCCAAGTGCAAATGCGACAAGGCTTTTTCAGTGTGCAGCAAACCTGCCCGCACTGCCGCGGCACTGGCAAGATCATCCCCGAACCTTGCGTCACCTGCCAAGGCCAGGGCAAGGTCAAAAAACAAAAAACCCTGGAAGTCAAAATTCCGGCCGGCATCGACGACGGCATGCGCATCCGAAGTGCGGGCAATGGCGAGCCGGGCACCAACGGTGGGCCACCGGGCGACTTGTTCATTGAGATCCGCCTGAAGAAACATTCAATTTTTGAGCGCGATGGCGACGACCTGCACTGCGCGGTACCCATCAGCTTCAGCAAAGCGGGCCTGGGCGGCGAGATTGAAGTGCCCACGCTGGGCGGCAAAGCGGCGATCGACATTCCCGAAGGCACCCAGACCGGCAAGCAGTTCCGCTTGCGCGGCAAGGGCATCAAGGGCGTGCGCGGCAGCTACCCGGGCGACCTGTATTGCCACATCACCGTAGAGACCCCGGTCAAGCTCACCGAGCACCAGAAGAAACTGCTCAAAGAGTTTGAGGAGTCGCTCTCCAAAGGCGGTGGCAAACACCAGCCCAGCGGAGAGAGCTGGACGGACAAGCTCAAGGGCTTTTTCGGAGCTTGATCACACAGCATTCAAGCTCAAGCGGATGGACCCCGGATCAAGTCCGGGGTGACAACCAAGTCCGGGGTGACAACTAAGTCTAGGGTGACAACCAAGCCCAGGGTGACAACCAAGTCCGGGGTGACAACCAAGTCCGGGGTGACAAACCCAGGCGACTTGCGGAACTTGCCAACGAGGTTGTGAATCAAGTGTGTATTCCCGGCACACCAGCGTCATCCCGGCCCCCGAGCCGGGATCCAGTGCATGCTACCGGTCTTTGCAAAGGGCTTGGGTGCGCATTGGATCCCGGGTCTTCGCCCGGGATGACAAAAATTTCATGGCTGTTTCAACTTCTTCATGGCTGTTTCAACGTCATCAGGCCGGATCCAAAGGAGCAGCTCAGAGAAAACGATCCAACAATTTGCGCGAGTGTTTGTCCATGGCCGCCAAATCACGAATCATGTACTGCACACCATTGGCGTCGTTGATCAGCAGCACGGTGCCGGTCAGGCGGCGGATGTCTTCCTCACCTTTGAGCATGAATTGCGTAGTGCCCCGATCGGTCTGCACCGTCCAGGTGCTGGGCGTGAGCAGGCTGCTCACCGTGTCCAAGCGCAGGATTTCTGGCAAAAATTCGCGCTCCTCCAAAGCCTCGCGCAGCGTGGCCTGCAGGTCAGGCGCGAGCGCCAACAGGTCGGGCACCCACTGCAGCTCGTGGCCGTCGGCGTCCATCAAGGCGGCGCCTTGGTCCGGGGCCGACACGGGGTAGGCGCGCACAGCCGTCACCGGGCTGTGGCGCGTGCCATCGGCCAAGACGAGCACCCAAAGGCCAAAAGCATCGCGTTGCAAATCAAACGGGTTCATGCGCTCACCTTCTTGTCCTCGTCGCTACCGCCCAGCACCGCCACCGCTTCGGCCTGGCGCTGCTGCGCTTCGTACAGGCGCCAGTAAGCGCCCTGTGCCTCCATGAGCACGTCGTGCGTGCCTTCTTCGACCACCACCCCTTTGTCCATGACCACCAAACGGTCGGCCTTGCGCAAAGTGGACAAGCGGTGCGCGATGGCAATCGTCGTGCGCCCACGCACCAGGTTGTCCAGCGCTTTTTGAATCTCTTTTTCGGTCTCGGTGTCCACGGCCGAGGTGGCCTCGTCCAGAATCAAAATGCGCGGGTTGATGAGCAAAGCCCGCGCAATCGAGATGCGCTGGCGCTCACCGCCCGACAGGCCCTGCCCGCGCTCGCCCACCAGCGAGTCGTAGCCCTGGGGCATGCGCAAAATGAACTCGTGGGCATGCGCAGCGCGGGCTGCGGCCACGATCTCTTCACGGGTGGCTTCAGGCTTGCCGTAGGCGATGTTGTCTGCGATCGTGCCGAAGAACAAAAATGGCTCTTGCAGCACCAAACCAATTTGACGGCGGTAGTCGGCCACCTTGAGCTGGCGGATGTCGGTGCCGTCAAGCTCGATGGCGCCTTCGCTCAGGTCGTAAAAGCGGCAGATCAAATTGACCAGCGTGCTCTTGCCCGATCCGCTGTGGCCCACCAGACCGATCATCTGGCCGGGCTGGATGTCGAGGTTGAGCTGGCAGATCACGGCGCGGTTGCCATAGCGAAAGCCTGCATCGCGCAGCCTGATGTGGCCCTGCACATGGGGTGGCAAAGCCACGGGGTTGAGCGGCTCGGGAACGCTGGAGACATGGTCCAAAATGTCAAATATTCGCTTGGCCCCCGCAGCTGCTTTTTGGGTGTTCGAGACGATGCGGCTCATGGCATCGAGGCGGCTATAAAAGCGCCCGATGTAGGCCAAGAATGCCGTCAACACACCGACGGTGATTTGGTCGTCTGATACCAGCCAGATACCAAAGCCCCAGACCACCAGCAAGCCGATTTCGGTCATCAGCGTCACCGTGGGTGAGAACAGCGACCAAACGCGGTTGATCCGGTCGTTGACCTGCAGGTTGTGCGCGTTGGCGTCCTTGAAGCGCTGGGATTCGCGGTCTTCTTGCGCAAAGGCTTTGACCACCCGGATGCCTGGAATGGTGTCGGTCAGCACGTTGGTCACCTCGGCCCAGACGCGGTCGATTTTTTCAAAACCGGTGCGCAGTTTTTCGCGCACCACATGGATCAGCCAGCCAATGAAGGGCAGCGGCAACAAGGTCACCAGCGCCAACGTGGGGTTGATATAAAACAAAATGACGGCCGTCATCAAAATCATCAGCACGTCAGTGGCAAAGTCCAGCAGGTGCAGTGACAAGAACACGTTGATGCGGTCGGTTTCGCTGCCGATGCGCGCGATCAGGTCGCCTGTGCGCCGGCCACCAAAATACTCCAGCGAAAGCTTGAGCAAATGCTCATAGGTGGTGGTGCGTAAATCGGAGCCAATGCGTTCGGACACGAGTGCGAGGATGTAGGTTTTGGCCCAACCCAGGCCCCAGGCCAGCAAACCCGAAGCAAACAAACCCAGCAGGTAAAGAGACACCAGGCCCGGGTCGATGTCGGCCCCATTTTGGTAAGGAATCAGCACCTCGTCCATGAGGGGCATGGTCAGGTAGGGCGGCACCAAGGTGGCGGCGGTCGAGGCCAGGGTCAGCAAAAACCCGATCAGCAAAGAGCGCTTGTAGGGTTGTGCAAAGCGCCAGAGCTTGAGCAAGGTCCATGTGGACGGCGGGTTCAGGTCTTCGCGGCTGCAGACGGGGCACTCGTCATCGTCCTCGGACAAGCTGGCCTGGCACACCGGGCACACAAACACATGGGCCGCCTGCAAAGGCCGCCCTTGCGGGTCGGCGGGCACACTGTCCGGGCTTTGGGCACGGTGGCTTTGCTGCGCCTCGAACTGCGCCACCCAGCGAAACACCGCGTCTTGCAGGCCCAAGGTGAAACGCCACACCGCCAGGCGGCCTTGCGCATCACTCAACTCCAACTGCCCGACCCCGGCGTGGTCCGTCAGGCGCAACCGCTGGCCTTGAGCCAAGGACCAGCTTTGCCAATTTTTTTCACTCAAACTGGCGGTGAGGATACGCCGATCGGTCAAAATCAAAGCGATTTTGTGGAACTTCAGTGCCGCATTCAGGTCAACCAAAACCCAGGCTGTTGCGTTCTCATTGTGTTGCAGCCTAGCTTGCACTTCTGCTTGCCACTCGTCCGGCACGACCGAACGCCAAGATGCAGAAGAAAGTACTGAAGACATGAAGGCTGAACCCCAAAGAACCCGTCGAGCCCCAGTGGCGCGACGAAAAAAACACACTTCGAACCCGGTTGACACCGCCTGCCCAAGCCATGCCCCTGTTACACCTTGAGCTTTCCGCCCAAACGCTGGACATCCCCGCGATCGAGCGCCGATTCTATCGCTGCACCCCACAAGCATGAGCGCACACCCCACACCCCACCACATTCAGTTCCTGCGCATGACCCCATTGCGCGGCCCCAACATCTGGACTTATCGCCCGGTCATCGAAGCCCTGATCGACATTGGCGACCTGGAAGACTGCCCCTCCAACACCCTGCCCGGCTTCGCAGAGCGTCTGGCCGCCTGGCTGCCCGGCCTGGTCGAGCACCGCTGCAGTGTGGGCGAGCGCGGCGGCTTTTTGAAGCGACTGGCAGAAGGCACTTGGCCCGGCCACATCCTGGAACATGTCGCGCTCGAGCTGCAATCCCGCGCCGGCATGCAAACTGGTTTTGGCAAAGCCCGCGAAGCTGGGCCCCGGGGTGTTTACAAAGTTGTCATCCGCACACGCCATGATGCGGTGAGCCGTCAGGCCCTGCACAGTGCACGCGATTTGATTCTGGCCGCCATCGCCGACCAGCCCTTTGACGTGGCCAGCCACATCGCTCAACTGACCCAAATGGTGGACAGCCTGTGCATTGGCCCGAGTACCGCCAGCATCGTCGATGCAGCCGCCGACCGGGGCATCCCGAGCATTCGCCTGAACGATGGCAACCTGGTGCAACTGGGCTACGGCCAGCGCCAGCGCCGTATCTGGACCGCCGAGACCGACCGCACCAGCGCGATTGCCGAAGGCATCTCCAAAGACAAGGACCTGACCAAGCAGCTGCTGAGCATGTGTGGTGTGCCCGTGCCCGAAGGCCAGATCGTCGACAGCCCGCAAGCGGCCTGGACAGCGGCCCAGGATATTGGCCTGCCAGTTTGCGTCAAGCCCACCGATGGCAACCATGCCCGGGGCGTGTCGCTCGAGCTGTCACGCCGGGAAGACATCGAAGCGGCCTATGGCATCGCGCTGGCCGAAGGCAGCGAGGTCATCGTCGAACGTTTCATTTTGGGTGAAGAGCACCGATTGTTGGTGGTGGGTGACCAAGTGGTCGCGGTCAACAAAGGCGAAACCGCCAGCGTGGTGGGTGATGGCGTGCACACCGTGCAACAACTCATTGAACTGCAGATCAACTCCGACCCGCGCCGGGGCGAAGAAGAAGACTTTCCCTTGGACACCATCCGCTTGGAAGACCACACCACCTCGGTGTTGGAGCTCAAGCGCCAAGGTCTGAGTTCCGAGAGCGTGCCCGAGGCGGGCCGCAGCGTGCTCATCATGCGCACCGGCAACATGTCGATGGACGTGACCGACCTGGTGCACCCCGATGTGGCCGCGCAAGCGGTGCTGGCCGCGCGTGTGGTGGGGCTGGACATTGCGGGGGTCGACCTGGTGGCGCAAGACATCGCCAAGCCCCTGGGGCCGCAAGGCGGCGCGGTGGTCGAGGTCAATGCCGGCCCGGGTCTGCTGATGCACCTCAAACCCGCCACAGGCCAGCCCCGCCCGGTGGGCCAGGCCATTGCCAACCACCTGTTCAAGCCCGGAGACAACGGCCGCATTCCGGTCGTGGGCCTGATGGGCGATGGCGACACCACAAAACCTGCGCAATTGCTGGCGTGGTTGCTGCACCTGATGGGTCTGCACACCGGGCTGTCGTGTGCCAACGGCTTGTTCTTGAACCAACGCCAACTGCCCACCCAGGATGGCATGGACTGGGCGCAAGCGCAGCGTTTGCTGATCAACCGGGGCGTTCAAGCGGCCGTGTTTGAAAGCGATGCCCGCCACCTGCTGGCGCAAGGTCTGCCCTATGACCGCTGCCAAATTGGCATCGTCACCCGCATGCCCCGCGCCGCTGGGCTGGACGATCTGTACCCCGGTGGCGATGAAAAAATGCCCAGCTACATCCGCACCCAAGTCGATGTGGTGTTGCCCGAGGGCACAGCGGTGCTGAATGCCGCCAACCCCGAAGTGGCTGCATTGGCGGATTACTGCGATGGCAGTGTGCTGCTGTATGCCGACGATGAGCACAACACCCCCCTGCAAACGCACCGCAGCGCAGGTCACCGCGTAGGTTTCTGGCGCGAAGGCCAGCTGGTGCTGGCCCAGGGCCCCAAAGAGCACCTGGTGTTGTCGATCCATCGACCGGCCGTGGCACGGCTTTTGAAAACGGGCAGCCTGAACACCAGCGACATGCTGGTGGCCGCCTGCGCAGCCTGGGCGATGGACATTGGCACCGATCTGATCAAGGCCGGGATCAAAAGTTATGGCAACTTGCCCACCGCTTGAATCATCGCCCCTCGCCACCCTTCTCCCCCCTGGAAACACCCTTCATGCAAGTTTCTCGTATTCGCGCTTTGCGTGGCCCCAATCTGTGGAGCCGACACACCGCCATCGAAGCCATCGTCAGCTGCAACCCCAAAGACAGCGGCCTGTCGGCGCATCACCCGATCGAGCAGCAGCTGCGGCGCATCTTTCCAGCGGTCGGGCCATTTGACGGACAGCGTCCGGGCGAGGCCGTCACGCTGGCGCATGCCCTGGAGAAAGTGACCCTGAGCCTGCAGGCGCTCGCAGGCTGCCCGGTGTCTTTCAGCCGCACCATGCCCACCGAAGAGCCCGGCGTGTTTCAGGTGGTGGTGCAATACACCGAAGAAGTGGTGGGGCGTTTGGCGTTGAGCCTCGCCGAGCAACTGTGTCAGGCCGCAGCAGCGGGTGTCGGCTTCGACCTGGAAGGCGCCATCGCGCAACTGCACGAACACGACGAAGATGTGCGCCTTGGGCCTTCGACCGGCTCCATCGTGGACGCCGCCATGGCACGCGGCATACCGATCCGCCGCCTCACAGATGGCAGCATGGTGCAATTTGGCTGGGGCGCCAAGCAGCGGCGCATCCAAGCCGCCGAAACCGACACCACCAGCGCCATTGCCGAATCGATTGCACAAGACAAGGACCTGACCAAAAGCCTGCTGCACGCGGCAGGCGTGCCCGTGCCCATGGGGCGCCCGGCCAAGAGCCCGGACGAAGCCTGGGCCATTGCCCATGAAATCGGCCTCCCGGTCGTGGTCAAACCCCAAGACGGCAACCAGGGCAAAGGGGTCTCAGTCAACATCACCGCGCGAGAGGCTTTTGACAAAGCCTATGCCACCGCTGTGCGGTATGGCACCGTGCTGGTCGAAAAGTTTTTGCCCGGCCACGATTACCGTTTGCTGGTGGTGGGCGACAAGCTGGTGGCCGCCGCAAGACGCGAGCCGCCGCTGGTTGTGGGCGATGGCAAGCACACCGTGCGCCAATTGGTCGACCTGGTCAATGCCGACCCACGCCGGGGTGAAGGTCATGCCACATCTTTGACCAAAATCCGTTTTGACGACATCGCCATCGGTCGCCTGCATGCGCAAGACCTGGAGCCCGAGTCGGTGCCCGCCAAGGGCCGCCGCGTGATTTTGCGCAACAACGCCAACCTGTCCACCGGCGGCACCGCCACCGACGTGACCGACGAAGTGCACCCCGAGGTCAAAGCCCGCGTGATCGCGGCGGCACAAATGGTGGGCGTGGACATCTGCGGCGTGGACGTGGTCTGCGAATCGCTCTCGCGCCCGCTCGAAGACCAAAACGGTGGCATCGTCGAGCTGAACGCCGCACCGGGCCTGCGCATGCACATCAGCCCCTCGTTTGGCAAAGGCCGGGACGTGGGCAGTGCCGTCATTGACCTGATGTTCCCGGGCGGTGACCATGGCCGCATTCCAGTGATTGCCGTGACCGGCACCAACGGCAAAACCACCACCGTGCGCTTGGCCGCGCACCTGCTCAAGGCCCAAGGCCTGCGCGTGGGCATGACCAACACCGACGGGGTCTACGTCAATGGCCGCCAGACCGACTCAGGCGACTGCAGCGGCCCGCGAAGCGCCCGCAACGTGTTGATGCACCCCGATGTGGATGCCGCCGTGTTCGAGACCGCCCGAGGCGGCCTGCTGCGCGAGGGCCTGGCCTTTGACCGCTGCCAGGTGGCGGTGGTCACCAACATGGGTGCAGGCGACCACCTGGGCCTGAACTACATCACCACCCTAGAAGATCTGTCGGTGCTCAAGCGGGTGATTGTGCTCAACGTGGACCCCAAGGGCATGGCCGTGCTCAACGCCAACGACCCGGCCGTGGTGGCCATGGCCCGGCACTGCCCGGGCGATGTGACCTTTTTTGCGCTTGACGCCAACCACCCCGTGCTGGCCACGCACCGCGCCCAGGGCAAGCGCGTGGTCTATGTGGAAGACGGCGCCATCGTGGCCCAAAAAGGCAAGCAAGTGTTCCGCATTCCCCTCAGCCAAGTGCCGCTCACCCGCCAAGGCCAAATCGGTTTTCAGACCGAGAACGTGTTGGCGGCAGTGGGCGCGGCTTGGGCCGTTGACGTGCACTGGGATGCGATGGCGCAAGGCTTGGCCACATTCATCAGCGACATCCAGGGCGTACCCGGTCGCTTTAACCTGTTTGACTACCAGGGTGCGACGCTCATTGCCGATTACGGACACAACCCGGACGCCATCCAGGCCTTGGTGCAGGCGGTGGAGAACATGCCCGCCAACAAGCGCGTGGTGGTGATCAGCGGTGCGGGTGACCGGCGCGACCAGGACATCCGCGACCAGACCCAGATTCTGGGCAAAGCTTTTGACGAAGTGCTGCTGTACCAAGACGCTTGCCAACGCGGGCGCGAAGACGGCGAAGTGATCGGCTTGCTGCGCGAAGGCTTGCAAGGCGCGTTGCGCACCACCCATGTGCAAGACATCCAGGGTGAGTTCAATGCCATCGACACCGCCCTGTCGCGCCTGTCACCGGGCGACCTGTGCCTGATTTTGATCGACCAGGTCGAAGAGGCTTTGGCCTACATCACCGAAAAAGTCAAAGCCAGCAACGGGGCCGATTGACCCGAGCTGGGACTCAAACCACCGGGTTCATGAACAAGGCCAGTGCCACACTGGCCTCGAACGCTCCCGCCCAAAACCCCCAGCGCCACACCGTCGGTGGTTGCCGCTCCACCCACCGACAAAGCAGGCCACCCAGCAGCAGCGACAGCAGCACGCAGGCCAGAATGCCCATTGCATTGGCCCAAAGCGCATCAGGCCAATGCTGGGTCACAAAAGCACTCACCACCAGGCTAACGCCAAAGTGGATGAGGAACACAGAATAGGACACGCCCGACAGCCACTCCAAGGCCGAGCGCCAGCGAGAGGCCCCAAGCGATCGGCCCCACAGCCAGGCTTCAGGCACCGCCATCAACAGGGCCGCCAAGCTCCACGCCAGCGCGATCCGCACTCGCGGCTCCAACCACCAGGCCACGCCGCCAACGAGCAGCATCAACGCACCCACAATCCAGCGGCGAACCTGGCCTTCTGAAGCGCCCGAGCCAATGAACCGACGGGCCTCCCAAGCGAGCAAGCCCAGGCCATAAGAGCCCCAAAAATACACGCCCCAATCGTCCAGATTGGTGTCCAGATTCCACCACCACAAAGAGGCGCAGACCAGCCCTAACCACAGCACCCAGCGCCTGGCATCTGCCCCATTTCCCACCGGATTCGCTGTCAGTGCACGGGGCCAGGCTTTCAACGCTACCAGGCAGAGCAAAGCCATGACGTACAACTGCAAGTCAATCGCCACGTACCAAATGCCGGCCGACAAGGCCTCCAGTTCCAGCACATGCTGCAGGAGCGCAATGTGCGCCAGCGCCTGCCCCCAACCGGGCGGAGCCGACAGGCTGGCGTGCGCAAAGTCAGGCCTGACCCATTCACTGACCAGCACGGTGAAGCTGAGCGCGGCCAACAAGGGAATGGCCAGGCGCAAATAGCGCTGCCAGGCCAGCTTCAGGGCCTCGGACAGCGCCAGCGATTCATAGCGCGCCAAACTGCCTGCTGTGAGAAATCCCGCACACACCAAAAAAAACTGCACCGCCAATCGGCCATGGTCATAAAACCAACCCACCACACCGGGCCAAGCCGTGGCCACCACATCCGACATGGGCCCGTAAAAAGCCAGGTGGTGCAACACGATCAACAAGCAAGCTGCGGACTTGAACGCATCGATCAAAAAAGAACGCCCCGAAGGGCGCTGCGATGTGTTGGACAAGGGGTTCTCAGGCAGACGCCGTCACAGGGCCAAACGGTTGCGGGCCGCTTGGTATTGCGCCTTGAGTTGGGACATCAAACCGGCTGTGCTTTGCACCGCCTGGATCGCGCCAATGCCCTGACCGCAGCCCCAAATGTCTTTCCAGGCTTTTTTGGCGTCACCGCCAAAGTTCATCTTGCTCGGATCAGACTCGGGCAGGTTCTCGGGATCCAAGCCCGCTGCGCGGATGGACGGGGCCAGGTAATTGCCATGCACGCCCGTGAACAGATTGCTCAAGACGATGTCATCAGAGTTGCAGTCCACAATGGCTTGTTTGTAGTCATCGGTAGCACGCGCTTCAAGGGTCGCGATGAACGCCGAGCCGATGTAGGCGAAATCCGCACCCATGGCTTGTGCCGCCAAAATCGCGTCGCCCGTGGCAATAGAGCCGGACAAAGCCACCGGCCCGTCGAACCATTGGCGGATTTCCTGAATCAAGGCGAACGGGCTTTTGACGCCCGCATGGCCTCCCGCACCCGCGGCCACGGCGATCAGGCCGTCAGCGCCCTTTTCGATCGCTTTGTGCGCGTGCTTGTTGTTGATGATGTCGTGCAGCACCACACCACCGTAGCTGTGGGCAGCCTCGTTGATTTCTTCGCGCGCGCCCAACGATGTGATGATGATCGGCACTTTGTATTTGACGCACATGGCCATGTCATGCTCCAGACGGTCGTTGCTCTTGTGCACGATCTGGTTGATGGCAAAGGGTGCGGCGGGCTTGTCCGGGTTGGCCTTGTTATAAGCCGCCAAGGTTTCTGTGATTTCGATCAACCATTCTTCGAGTTGCGCAGCAGGACGGGCATTCAAAGCGGGCATGGAGCCGACGATGCCAGCCTTGCACTGCTCGATGACCAGCTTGGGATTGCTGATGATGAACAAGGGCGATGCGATGGCTGGGAACGGCAGGTTCGCCAGAACGGGGGGCAGCTTGGACATGAAGACTCCTGAAAAAATATCGACCTATTGTGATAGAACAAACACATCAAACGGTGTCGGCGCGGGGACAGGAAATGGATTTCACCCACGTCGAGTCCAGCAAGGCAAGCCACTCAGAATCGCCCAACATGGGATCCGGGCTGTCATCCCGGTTATCCAGGCTGTCATCCCGGGCGAAGACCCGGGATCCATCCGCCGTTTGATCGACAGAAATGGATGCCGGATCAAGTCCGGCATGACAACGAATGGCACTCGCCAGCAGAACGGCACTACCCAAGCAAGCGGCTCTCGCCCACCGGTCAAAACGCGTCGAGCGCCATCGCCGTCACGCTGCCTGCGCCTTCGACGATGCTGTCGCGGATGCCTGGGGCTTTGGACAGGATGTGGTCAGCGTAAAAACGCGCGGTGGTCACTTTGGCGGCCATGAACGCGGCGTCTTGTGCCTGGGCTTCAGGCGTCAACGCCACCAACAGCGCGCGACCCATTGGCCAGCCCGCCATCAGGTTGCCCGCCAGCATGAGGTAAGGCACGCTGCCTGCAAACACGTCGTTGGGGTGGGCCTTGGTGTTGCCCGCCACAAACTCGACCACGTCGATGAAAGCTTCACGCGCGGCTTTGAGGCGACGGGCCACAGCCAGTGCATCGGCGTTGCCCGATGCGACCAATTCGCTTTCGGTCTGGGCCACTTGCGCTGCCAATGCTTTGGCGGTTTGGCCACCGTCACGGGCCGTCTTGCGGCCGACCAAGTCATTGGCCTGGATGGCGGTCGTGCCTTCGTAGATGGTCAAAATTTTGGCGTCGCGGTAGTACTGCGCAGCGCCGGTTTCTTCGATGAAGCCCATGCCGCCGTGCACCTGCACGCCCAAGCTGGTGACCTCCAGGCTCATCTCGGTGCTGTAGCCTTTGACCAGCGGCACCATGAATTCATAAAACGCCAGGTTTTGTTTGCGCACCTCGGCATCGGGGTGGTGGTGCGATGCATCGTAAGCGGCGGCCGCGGTGGATGCCATGGCGCGGCAGCCTTCAGTGTAGGCGCGCATGGTCATGAGCATGCGGCGCACATCGGGGTGGTGAATGATCGGGCCAGCCGCAGGCAAGCTGCCGTCCACCGGGCGGCTTTGCACACGGTCACGGGCGTATTGCACGGCACGCTGGTATGAGCGCTCGGCAATCGCGATGCCCTGCACACCCACGGCGTAGCGGGCGGCGTTCATCATGATGAACATGTATTCGAGGCCACGGTTTTCCTGGCCGACCAAATAACCCACGCCACCGCCGTTGTCGCCGAACTGCAGCACCGCCGTGGGGCTTGCCTTGATGCCCAACTTGTGCTCGATGCTCACGCAATGCACATCGTTGCGCGCGCCCAGCGATCCATCGCCATTCACAAGAAACTTGGGCACCACGAACAAGCTGATGCCTTTGACGCCTTCCGGTGCGCCCACCACACGGGCCAGCACCAAGTGCACGATGTTCTCGGCCATGTCGTGCTCACCGTACGTGATGTAGATCTTGGTGCCAAAGATTTTGAAAGTGCCATCGGGCTGGGGCTCAGCGCGGGTGCGCACGGCGGCCAGGTCAGAGCCGGCTTGCGGCTCGGTCAGGTTCATGGTACCGGTCCACTGGCCGGAGATCAGCTTTTCAAGGTAAGTGGCCTTGAGCTCGTCCGAGCCAGCGGTCAGCAGGGCTTCGATCGCGCCGTCGGTGAGCAAGGGGCACAGCGCAAAGGCCATGTTGGCCGAGTTGAGCATTTCACCGCAGGCCGCGCCAATGGTTTTGGGCAGGCCTTGGCCGCCAAAATCGACTGGATGCTGCAGGCCTTGCCAGCCGCCTTCGGCGTATTGCTGATAGGCCTCTTTGAAGCCGGGTGTGGTGGTCACGCCGCTGCCGTTGTGAAAGGACGGATTCTTGTCGCCTTCCCAGTTCAGGGGCGAGATCACGTCCTGGTTGAGCTTGGCGCACTCCTCCAGCACGGCCTGCGCGGTTTCCAAACCGGCGTCTTCAAAGCCGGGGATCTGAGCAATCTGGTCGATGCGGGCCAGATGCTCGATGTTGAAAAGCATGTCCTTCAAGGGGGCGATGTAGCTCATGGTTTATCTCTGTTCGTTGAATAAAAAATTACATCCACAAGGCAGGCAGGGGCTTGCGACAGGGCTCGATCCGCCACCCAGGCAGGGGCCTGCGGCGGGGCTCAGAGGCGCTTCGCTTTGCCACATCGCCCCGCCGCAGGCCCCTGCCTGAATGGCTGCATTCAGGGTCACTTGAGCAGCTACCGTTTCCATGGGCGAGATCGAAATGGAGTGCCCATGGGCTTGTCTTTTCGGCATGAGCGCAAAGGGCTTGAAACGAAGTGCGCCGGGTTCGGTGGCCGGGGCTGGCGATGTGGCAAAGCAAAGCGCCTCTGAGCCAGCCCCGGCCACCGGACCCGGCGCACGGAAAAAACGTGGACCCTGTTTCAGCATGAAAGCGTTCCAGGGCCCGTTCAAAAATCAAAGTGCCTGTGTCAACTCAGGCACAGCGGCAAACAAATCGGCTTCGAGGCCAAAGTCCGCCACGCTGAAAATCGGTGCTTCAGGGTCTTTGTTGATCGCCACGATCACTTTGGAATCCTTCATGCCGGCCAAGTGCTGGATCGCGCCGGAGATGCCGCAAGCGACATACAACTGAGGCGCAACGATCTTGCCGGTCTGGCCCACTTGCAGGTCGTTGGCTGCGTAACCTGCGTCCACTGCAGCGCGGCTGGCACCGATGGCGGCGCCCAGCTTGTCGGCCAGGGGCGTCATCACTTCGTTGAACTTCTCGGCGCTGCCCAAGGCCCTGCCACCGGAGACGATGATTTTGGCGGCGGTCAGTTCGGGTCGGTCGTTCTTGGCGATCTCACTGCGCGTGAAGCTGCTCTTGCCGCTGTCGGCTTGAGCAGCTGCGCTTTCCACCACAGCGCTGCCACCCATGGCGGCAGCAGCGTCAAAGCCAGTGGTGCGCACGGTGATGACTTTGGTGCCGTCGGTGCTTTGCACGGTGGCGATGGCGTTGCCGGCGTAGATCGGGCGCTCGAACGTGTCGGCCGAGATGACTTGGGTCACGTCGCTGATTTGCGCGACATCGAGCTTGGCGGCCACGCGGGGGGCCACGTTCTTGCCAGCCGCAGTGGCCGGGAACAAGATGTGGCTGTAGTTGCCGGCGATGGCCAGCACCTGGGCTGCGACGTTTTCGGCCAGGCTGTGGGCCAGGGCTTCGCTGTCAGCGTGAATGACTTTGGCAACGCCAGCGATTTGGGCAGCAGCAGCGGCAGCAGCAGCAGCGTTGTGGCCAGCCACCAAGACATGCACGTCACCACCGCAAGCGGCGGCGGCTGTGACGGTGTTCAGGGTAGCGCCCTTGATCGAGGCGTTGTCGTGTTCGGCAATAACGAGTGCGGTCATGATTTGTCCTTTGGGTTTTTAGTAGGAGCCCACCCCTGTGGGCGATGGATGGTTCGGCCTTTTGGCCTGAGTCAAGCTGGATCGCTCAACACACCATCGCCCACGGGGTGGGCTCCTACAGGGAAGTTGTTCAGATGACTTTGGCCACGTTTTTGAGCTTGTCCACCAAGGTCGCCACATCGGGCACCTTAATGCCAGCGCTGCGCTTGGCGGGCTCGGTCACTTTCAGGGTCTTGATGCGGGGGGCCACATCGACGCCCAAGTCTTCTGGCTTGTAGTGGTCGAGCTGCTTTTTCTTGGCCTTCATGATGTTGGGCAGCGTCACATAACGCGGCTCGTTCAGGCGCAGGTCGGTGGTGATCACGGCGGGCAGGCTGATGCTCAGCACTTCCAGGCCACCGTCGATTTCGCGGGTCACTTGGGCTTTGCTATCCACGATTTCGACCTTGGAAGCAAATGTGGCTTGGGGCAAATCGGCCAAAGCCGCCAGCATCTGCCCGGTCTGGTTGCAGTCGTCGTCAATGGCTTGCTTACCCAAAATGATCAGGCCGGGTTGCTCTTTGTCGACCAAGGCCTTGAGCAGCTTGGCCACAGCCAGAGGCTGCAGGTCCATGTCAGCGGGGGTCTCCACCAGTATGCCGCGATCGGCGCCGATGGCCATCGCGGTGCGCAGGGTTTCTTGGCACTGGACCACACCGCAAGACACGGCGATGACTTCGGTCGCAAAGCCTTTTTCTCTCAGGCGCACGGCTTCTTCAACGGCAATCTCGTCAAAGGGGTTCATGCTCATCTTGACGTTGGCAATGTCCACGCCCGAACCATCTGATTTGACGCGTACCTTGACGTTGTAGTCCACCACCCGTTTGACGGGAACCAGAATTTTCATGAAAACTTCTCCATTGATATCAAAACCCAAGCACCTTGAACGCCGGATGTCGTTGACGTTACGTCAACGTCAATTGTGCCTCAAAACCGTCAAAGAGGCACCTCACATGGCAGAAAAAAGCACGACCGTTCGCATTTTAGAGCGAAATCTCAAATCTCAAATCACGCTAAAAAAATCAATTCACCGGATCTGGACCGCTGTGGGTCACCGCCCCCAGACGGGCTGCTGACACCAGCTTGGCATATTTTTCAAGAACACCCGACAGCCGTGGTCTTGGCCGTGCAGCAGCAGCCAGTGCACGCGCAGCCAAAACCTCCGAACTTAACAGCACATCGAGCGTGCCCGCATGGGCATCGAGCCGGATGCGGTCCCCGTCTTCAAGCCAGGCAATCGGACCATTGTCCGCCGCTTCTGGCCCGATGTAGCCCACCATCATGCCCCGGGTCGCGCCGGAAAAACGGCCATCGGTCAACAGGGCCACTTTTTCGCCCATGCCCTGCCCGTAAACCAGCGCCGTCACGCCCAGCATCTCCCGCATACCCGGGCCTCCTTTGGGGCCTTCATTGCGGATCACCAGCACGTCTCCCGCCGCATAAGTTTGTTGCGTGACCGCCTCGAAGCATTCCTCCTCGTTCTCAAAGACGCGCGCTGGGCCTTCAAACACCAAAGATTTCAAGCCCGCCACTTTGATCAAAGCGCCTTCGGGTGCCAGATTGCCCTTGAGAACCACCACACCGCCAGTGGGACTGATGGCCTGCGTCACCTGCCGAACCACTTGGCCATCCGGCAAAGGGACATCGGCCAAATCCTCCGCCAAAGTGCGTCCTGACAAGGTCAAGGCATCGCCATGCAAGTGTCCGCCTTCCAGCAAAGACTTCAAGACCGAGCGGACCCCGCCAACCCGATGCAAATCGACCGCCAAAAACCGCCCCCCAGGTTGCAGATCGGCAATCAAGGGGGTTCGGGCGAACACGGCCGCCACATCGTCCAAAGTGAAAGAGATGCCGACTTCGTGGGCGATGGCTGGCAAATGAAGGCCCGCATTGGTGGACCCGCCCGTGGCGGCCACAGCCGCGCAAGCGTTTTCAAGGGACTTGCGGGTGATCAGGTCGCGCGGCAAGGGGCCGCCTTCCCGAATGATCTCGGTGATGCGCCGCCCCGCTGCACGCGCCAGAGCCAGCCGCTCGCTGTACACCGCAGGCATCATGGCCGAACCCGGCAAAGCCAGGCCCAATGTTTCGGCCACCATGGCCATGGTGTTGGCGGTGAACTGGCCAGGACATGAACCCACCGTCGGCGAGCAAGCGCGCTCGAGTTCGTGCAGGTCTTGCTCGCTCATCTGACCCGCCAGCACCGAGCCCACCCCTTCATAGGCAGTAAGGATGGTCACGTCTTTGCCGCGCCATTGCCCAGGCAACATGGCGCCGCCATACACAAACACACTGGGGCAATTGAGCCTGGCCATGGCCATCATCACGCCAGGCAGGGTTTTGTCGCATCCGGCAAAACCCAGCAAGCCGTCGTAGGCATGGGCCGTGATCACCGCTTCGATGGAGTCGGCAATGATCTCCCGCGACACCAGGCTCATGCGCATACCCGCGTGGTTCATGGACACACCGTCCGAGACAGAAATGGTGGTGAACGGCACAGAAATGCACTGCCCTGCCGCGACGCCCAGGCGTGCCGCATCGGCCTGCGGCCCCAAAGACATCGAGCAAGGTGTGTTCTCGCCATGCTGGCTGACAATGCCCACCATGGGCTTGCCAAAGTCTTCATCCGACATGCCTACAGCACGCAAAAAGGCCCGATGGGGCGTGCGGTCCATCCCCTCAACGATGCGCGCAGAGGTGAGTTTTGCAGGGGGCGTGAAAACGCGTTTGGGTGTGGGTGTGGTCATGGCCATTTTCTGAAAAAGTTGATGGAGTCTCAAGGGCTCAAGAGGGGCTGCGCCAACTGGCGCACAAATGCAGTCAAATCATGCTTGAAAGTGTGGCGTTCGTCCGTCAGCGCCAGCTGCTGGGCCAGCGCAAAAGACACGTCCAGCGGCCATGCGCCAAACTGGGCCTGCATGGCGGGCTGGGGAGCAAACTGAACACGTTGTGGTGCTTGCGGATCGATTTGAGCCATGGCCTGCAACACCTCGTGCACGGTCACAGGCCAGGCCGGCGCATTCAGGGCACAGGTTCCAGCTGGGCCCATGACCTGGGACCATGTGGCATGGTCCAAGCCCAACAAGCGCATGAGGTGCGCCAGCGCGGCAGGCAAACTCAACAACCAAAGTCGGGCATCGGGTGAAACAGGACACACATAGTCTCGCCCCAACAAGGGCTCGCGGATCAGGTCGCTGTTGAACCCCGACAAGGCCCCATTGGGCAAGACGGGGCGCAGCACCACCCCAGACAAACGCACGGCGCGGCCATCCAGGTCGCCACGGCGGTTCATGTCGTCCAGCATCAACTCCAGCATGCGTTTGTGGGTGCCGTAGCTGAGACTGGGCCGCTGGGGGGTGTGGTCGTCGATCCGAGGCGGCAAGGGAGTGCCGTAGACCGCAATCGAGCTGGTCATGAGCCAGCGCACCAAAGGGCCGCCTTGCCGGTACTGGGCACGGCACCGTGCCAGCAAATCGAGGCAAGCATGCAAGTTGATGCGCTCGCCCAGCGCCACGTCTTGCTCCGTGCGCCCGCTCATCCAACCGGCCAGATGCACCACCGCGTGGACCGGCTGATCAAACAGCGCATCACTCACCCGAAAATCTGACAAGTCACCAACCACCCACCGCGTGTTGGCGTCGGATCGCACGCCCTCAGCAGATTGGGTGTCGGTCAAGACCCACTGCCAAGACCGTGGCGCGCTCAATGCCAAGGCTTTGACCAAGGCTTGACCCACATAACCGGCAGCGCCCGTGACCAAAACACGGGCGTTTGGCGGCAGATCGAATGGATGGCGCATGCTTTCAAGGGTATTGAGGTCATTGTTCATGGCCAGACCCGGGTAAACCATGACTGATTTGGCAGCTTTGACAACATTCAATCAATATACTTTGCTTTTTTCAACCGCCTGATTTCAGGTCCTGACCATTTTGACGGAGACTCCCCATGAGAAAAGTATTCAAACACCTCGCTTTGACAGGCGCCATGGCCCTGGCCATGGGCTTCAACACGGCCAGCGCCCAAACCGTGCTGACCATGTCCAGCTGGGTCGGCCCCAGCCACCCCCTGACGCGTGATGTGTTGGGAGGTTGGGCTGCGGCCGTGGAAAAAGCCACCAATGGCCGCGTCAAAATGCAAATGCTGGCCAAGCACCCCGTGGCGCCTCAAGGTACTTTTGACGGCGTGCGCGATGGCGTGATGGACGTGTCTTACGTAACCGCCAGTTACACCCCCGCTCGCCATCCCCTGCCTCTGCTGGCCGAGCTGCCTGGCTCGGGTGGCACTGCCGAAATCAACTCGGTGGCCTTCAGCCGCATCCATTGGAAACACCTGCACAAGGCCGGCGAGTACAAAGGGGTCAAGCTGCTGGGCGTCTTCACCCACGGCCCTGGCCAAATGTTTTTGGTCAAAAAGCCCGTCAACTCGGTCGCCGACATCGCGGGCATGAAAATCCGCAGCGGCGGTGGCATCTCGGAGGCTTCTGCCAAAGCACTTGGCGCCTCCCCACTGGTCAAACCCGCCCCTGAATCCTATGAAATTTTGGCCTCTGGTGTGGCCGACGGCACATTTTTTCCGGCCGAATCCATCAAGTCCTTTAACCTGGACAAAGTTGTCAAGCACGCCACCATCTTCCCCGGCGGTTTTTACTCTTCGGCCTTTGGTTTTTTCATGAACGAAGAGAAGTGGAACAAGCTGTCCAAACAAGACCAGGACGCCATCAATTCCGTATCGGGTGAAGCTCTGGCACGCCTGGCGGGTCAAGCTTGGGACGCTGCGGACAAAGGCGGCATGGAAGCCCTGCGCGCTGCGGGCGTGAACATCCAACAAGCCAGCCCTGCCTTCATTGCCGAAGTTCGCACCCGAACAGAACCCTTGGCCAACACCTGGATTCAGGCTGCCAATGCCAAAGGGCTGGAGGGTGCCAAGGTCTTGGCCGAGTTCCGTGAAGAGCTCAAGCGCGTGGCCGACGGCAAATAATTTCGGCATCGGATGACTGACCCTCGCCAAGTTCTGACCCAATGCGCCCTGATTCTTGCGGACGAAAAGCATGAATCGGGGTTGGCAGGGCAAATCACCGCCCGGGGGCCCATCCCCAACACCTATTGGACGCTGCCTCTGGGTTTGTCATTTGACGAAGCCACCCCTGCATCGTGGCTTTTGATTGACGATCAAATGCGCTTGATCGAGGGGGAAGGTGCTCACGGCATTCGCGAGCCCAACCCGGCCACACGCTTTCATTTGTGGGTGTATCGAAGCCGTCCAGATGTGAACGCCATTGTTCACACCCACCCCCCTGCGGCCTCTGCACTGGCTGCGGCCGAATGCCCTCTGGTGGTAGGCCACATGGACGCCACCCCTTTGTTCGAAGACATGGTCTTCTTGCCCGAATGGCCTGGCTTGCCCACGGCCGACAAAGAGGGTGAGATCATCGCCACCGCACTGGGCCCGCATCACGCCATGCTGCTGGCCCACCATGGTCTGCTGACAGCCGGGCGCAGCGTGCAAGAAGCCGCTTTCCTGGCCGTCTTCATGGAACGCATGGCACAGCTGCAAATCAATGCGTCCACGCTCGGGGGTGTTCGTCCCATCGATCCCGCTGAGGCGCGTCGCGCCCGAGATTTCTTGCGCACCGACCGCATCATGAACATCACATTTGACGCGTGGACGCGTCGCGCCAACCGCCTCAGGCAAGGACACCAGGGATGAGATTCGCTCAACTTTTACAGAGGACCCTGGGTTTCTTTGCCGCAGCCGTGCTTTTTTTGATGATGATCGTCACAGCGGTCGACGTGGTCGGTCGATATTTCTTCAACAAGCCGCTGGCTGGCGGCTTTGAAATCACAGAAATAGGATTGGCCTTGCTCATTTACTGCGCGCTGCCTTTGGTCAGTGCCCGGCGTGAACACATCGTCATCGACACCTTTGATGTCTTCATGAGCCAAGGGGTCAAAACCTTCCTCAATCGATTGGCCGATGTCGTCTGTTTTATCGCCCTATCGGGTGTGGGCTACATCCTTTTCAAGCGGGCCGTGCGCGTTGCAGAATACGGCGACACCACCAACGTCCTGCTGCTGCCGCTGGCCCCCGTGGTTTACACCATGAGCGGCATGATCGTGATTGCTGGCCTGATGCACCTGGTGCTCATTTTTATTCCGCACGCCGAACAGGCCGCCTTCGACTCCAAAGAAATTACACAATGACAGAAGCAAGTATTGGCCTGTTGGCCATGTTGATCCTGGCCTTCGCCCGGGTGCCTTTGGCGATTGCCATGGGTTTGGTGGGCTTTGCCGGTTTGTGGTGGATGAGGGGGCTCAACCCCGCATTGGCCTCGGTCACCTCCACGGTTTATGAAGCTGGTTTTGAATACACGCTCTCGGTCGTTCCCTTGTTCATCTTGATGGGCAACTTCGTGACACGCGCTGGCATGTCCCGCGAGCTTTACCGGGCAGCCTACACCCTTGTCGGTCATTTTCGGGGCGGACTTGCCATGGCCACCGTCATGGCCTGCGCCGGATTTGGCAGCGTGTGCGGTTCATCCATTGCGACAGCCGCCACCATGACCAAAGTGGCTTACCCGTCCATGAAAGGCCATGGCTACTCCGGTCAATTGGCGGCCGGCGCCATTGCGGCGGGGGGCACCCTGGGTATTTTGATTCCCCCTTCCACCATCTTGGTCATCTATGGCCTGGTCACAGAAACCAGCATTGGCAAACTGTTTGCAGCGGGCATGCTCCCCGGCTTGTTGGCTGTCCTGATGATGTGCCTGACCATCTCATTCATCACTTGGCGTGACCCCTCATCAGGCCCTGCAGCCGAACGCTCAAGCTGGGCCGAACGCTTCGACGCCATGAAGGACGTCTGGGCAGTCGCTGTTTTGTTTGTGATCGTGATGGGCGGCATTTACGGCGGCGTTTTCACCACCACAGAAGGCGCGGGCATCGGTGCCTTCGGGGCATTCGTCATTGCCCTGTTGCGCAAATCGCTGAACGTTTCCGTCACCTTGGACATCTTGATCGAAAGTGCACGCACAACGGGCATGCTGTTCATGATCCTGGTGGGCGCGCTGGTGTTTGCCAATTTCGTGAACTTCACCACCTTGCCTTCCGATCTGAAAAGCCTGGTCTCCACACACAACATCAGCCCCGTAGCTGTGATGATCGCCATTTGTGCCATCTATGTCATTTTGGGTGCCGCCATGGAAGAGTTGTCCATGGTGCTGCTGACGCTGCCGGTGTTTTTCCCCTTGGTGGTCAGCCTGGGCTTTGACCCTGTCTGGTTTGGCATCATCATCGTTTTGGTGGTGATGATTGGCCTGATCAGCCCGCCCGTGGGCATGAACATGTTCGTGGTGCGAAACATGCTGCCCGAATTGAGCACAGCCACGATCTTCAAAGGCGTCATGCCCTTTGTCTACACCTTGGTCGTGGTGCTCGCCTTGCTGGTGGCCTTCCCGCAAATTGCCCTTTTCTTGCCCCAAGCGCTCAAACTCTGACGCCCAGTCTGCTGCCACGAAAGCTTCCCCATGAAACTGGCTTTTTGCGGATTGGGCTTGATGGGCGAGCCCATGGTCAAGCGTCTACTGGCTGCGGGTCACACGGTCAATGTCTGGAACCGCACCCCTGCCAAAGCCCAAGCCTTGACCGAGTTGGGGGCGCAATGGTGCGACACCCCAGCCCAAGCGGCCAGCGATGTGGATGGCGTTTTCATGTGCCTGTTGAACACAGCCGCCGTCGAACAAGTGGTGTTCGGGCCCCAAGGCATTGCCCATGCCCGAAATTTACGATGGCTGGTGGACCACTCCAGCGTCCCCCCGGAACAGACCCGCGACTGGAGTCAACGTCTTTTTGCCGCTTGCAAAGCAGATTGGTTGGATGCACCCGTATCTGGTGGCGTGGCAGGTGTACAGGTGGGCACTCTGGCTGTGATGGTGGGCGGTTCCTGCCGCGCGCTGGAGAGTGCCAGCCAAGCCCTGCAAGCTTATGCCAGCAACATCACCCACATGGGCGACAGCGGTGCAGGCCAAGCCACCAAGCTTTGCAATCAGACCATTGTGGCGAGCACGGTGGCCGCCATTGCTGAAGCCGTGGGTCTGGCGCACCGCAATGGCATCGACTTGAATCAACTGGCCAGAGCCCTGCAAGGCGGCTGGGCCGACTCCAAAACACTGCAAGTTTTTGTGCCCCGTATGATTTCGCCCAGTCAACCCTCGATTGGGGCTTTGTCCACCATGCTCAAAGATGTGGACACCGTGATGCAGGTGGCGCAAAGCAGCGGCGCGCCCATGCCGGTCATGGCCACCGTGCAGCAGCAACTGCGCGCAGCCCAAGCTGCAGGATTGGGCGAGGCAGAACTGTCGGCCTTGATCTGCCTGGTCTGGCCAGAACAACGCTCGGCGTTTTGACCCGCGAGCGCCTTGTCAAACCTCGCCCGGCTTGGCGCTACCCACCATGTGCATCACCCGTTGCGGGTACGGGATTTCGATGCCATGCGCCTGCAGCGTTTTGAGGATCGCCAGATGGATGTCTGACTTGAGGTTCAAAGGCCCGGTGTCGGAGTCGTCAAACCAATAGTTCACGGTGAATTCCAGCCCATCAACGCCAAATGCCGACAAAGCCACCAAGGGCGCCGGATCGGCCAACACTTTGGGGTGTGCCTGACAGGCCTGCAGCAGCCAGACCATGACATCGTCCACGGGGGCGGTGTAGGCCACCGTCACGGTGGTCGACTGTGCGATCCTGGAGTCGGTCAAAGACAGATTTTCTACACGCTGGGTGATCAGCATTTCGTTGGGCACGATCGACTCGCGCCCGTTCGGCGACCGGATGACGGTGTAACGGGCCTTGATGTCGGTGATGCGGCCTTCAAAACCATCCAACTTGACGTTGTCCCCAATGCGCATGCTGCGCTCGGCCAGAATCACAAAACCGCTGACGTAATTGGAGGCCAACTTTTGCAAGCCAAAACCAATGCCCACGCCGACTGCTCCGCCCAGCACCGACAAAGCGGTCAGGTCAATGCCCACCGACGACAGCGCCAGCAGCAAGCCCACAAACATGAGCAAGGCCCGCACCGTGTTGCTGATGACCTTGCGCAGCGACAAATCACTGCCCGTGGCAGATTTGAGCAAGCGAGCCTCCAAGGCCGCAGAAATCCAAAGAGTCACGATCAAGACCAAGCCTGCTGTCAATGCACCTTCGAGCAAAGTGCGCACTGACAACATGGAGCCGCCCACCTTCCAGCGAATCTGATCCAACTCATCCAGGATCAAAGGCAACACACCCGTGACCCACAACACCACCGCCAACCAAGCGATCCAAGAAATCGTGCGCTCCAACACCCGCACAAATGGCGCTTCGTTAAATGCCACCTGCAAAACTTTGACCCCTAAACGGATCACAGCAAGCGAGATGCACACCGGCAACAAGATGCCAAACATCGGGGCTGGCTGGGCGTCGGTCATCAAGGTACGCGCGACAAAGGTCAAGCCAAGGAGAAACGTTGGAAACAACACCCCGTCAATCAGGCGCTTGCCCAGCAAAACCGACAAGTCTTGTTCTGCGAATACTTTGCGAATGCCCCAAACGATGGCCCAAGAGCACAGCACACAAACCGCAAACGCCATCAGCACTTGAAGCGACTCGGCACGGGCCAAGGCACCCAGCCATGCCAAGGGATCGGCAATGTTCAACGATTTCATGCCCGCCATGAAGGTGCCCTTTTGTCGATGAAGGCCTGAACGCCCTCTTGCGCCACCTCATGCACCATGTTGCAAGCCATGGTCTGGCCCGCCAACTGGTAAGCCGCCTCGATGCCCATCTCGCGTTGTTGGTAGAACAAGGCTTTGCCTATGCGCACTGCCTCACGCGGTTTGGACAGGATGGCATTTACCAAGTCATCGACCTGCGCATCCAGCGCAGCCGCTGCACACACACGGTTCACCAGCCCCCGGCTATGGGCCTCTGCGGCCGAAATGAAGCCCCCTGTGAGCAGCATCTCCATGGCTTGCTTGGCGTGCATGTTGCGCACCAGCGGCACGCTGGGCGTGGCGCAAAACAAACCGACATCGATGCCGTTCACCCCAAAAGTGGCGCTGTCTGCCGAAACGGCCAAATCGCATTGCGCCACCAGCTGGCAACCCGCCGCCGTCGCCAAGCCTTGCACGCGGGCGATCACGGGCACCGGCAGTTTCTGGATCGTCAGCATCATGCGGCTGCATTGGGCAAAGAGTTGTTGGTAATAAGCCAGCTCGGGCTGGGCCCGCATTTCTTTCAGGTTGTGCCCAGCGCAAAAAGCTTTGCCCGCCGCGCCCAGCACCACCACGCGGGCCTGCTCGTCTTGCGCGATCGCAATCAGGGCTTGCTGCAGAGCGGCCAGCATGGCCTCGCTCAAGGTGTTGAAGCTGGCGGGGTTGTTGAGGGTCAGCCGGTGAACGCCGCGCGCATCGCGCTCGTGCAGCAGCAGGTCGGTCGAATGGAGGTGGGTCGAATGGGTCATGCATGGATTGTGCCCAATACGGGCGCACCGGTACACACAGAAACAACGGTCATCCCGGCCAAAAACAGCGGTCATCCCGGCCAAAAACAGTGGTCATCCCGGCCAAAAACAGCAGTCATCCCGGCCAGAAACAGCGGTCATCCCGGCCAAAAACAGCGGTCATCCCGGCCAAAAACAGCGGTCATCCCGGCCTTCGAGCCGGGATCCATGACTTTGATCTCTTGTGAAATGGATCCCGCATCCAGTGCGGGATGACAAAAACAGATGGGATGACGAACCATGTGGGATGACAAAAACACATGGGATGACGAACCGTTTGGG
>Ga0209550_10000946_pt1 | contig 28075 bp, 22 predicted proteins | sample LauGreSuBDMM15SN_2_FD_187567 | JGI IMG/M metagenome (GOLD analysis project Ga0209550, IMG submission 187567) | Freshwater lake microbial communities from Lake Michigan, USA - Su13.BD.MM15.SN (SPAdes) (version 5) | ecosystem: Environmental > Aquatic > Freshwater > Lake | place: Lake Michigan... | reverse complement strand
TGATATGTCCGGCCAAAGTTTTTGCTTGAACCACCTTTTCCATCAAGGCTTCAGGATAGGTGATAACAATTTTCCTATTCCCTCCAGTAGCAAATCTAGTAAGCATTTCAGTGCGCAACATTACATGGCTGCTGCTCTGCACCTTAAAATTTTTATTGGATTTGAAGGATGTAGGGAAATAGAAAAGATCTATTGGGTCCAATAAATTCTCAATATCATTGTGAAAATAAGCAGCCTCTTCAGCATCTTCTAAAATAAAAAGGTGATTTTGCCCAGTTAGTTCTTCTTTTTTATACAAGGCTGAAAACAAAAAAGATGTATATGATCCTGCAACATGATCGCAGGAAATCTTTTGGGGATTAGGCAACAGGATGTGGTTCGCAATTTCCTGCGTACGGGCTGATAGGCTAAAACGTTCTAACAAAAACTCCAGGTTCATTCGCTCAAAAAGAAATGCAAAGATATGATTAAACCTTTTATTAATTTGTTCTCAACTATTTGACGAACAAAATATTGACATACATAAAAAATTTATTAAATTGCCTTATAACACGTTTCAGACATGATTTCAAAAAGAAGTGGCTTTTTTATTGGCGCAATTATTTTGGCAGGTGCACTGGGCATAGCCCTGTTAAAACCAGTCAAAACAACAAATCAACTTTCCAAAGACCTAACCATTTTACATGATGAGGACAAGGAAGAAAATGAAGAGATTGAAGCTAAGCATTCAAATGAAAGAGCCCGGTATGAGTGGCTTTTAAGTCAAGACCCAAAAACAGGTAAGGTTCCGGAAAATATCAGGTCTAAGGAAATGGCTTGGGTTAAAACCATGCCAGTGAGGAAAAACGGGTTGTTTAATTCACTGGACATACAGCGGTCAACATTTGGAAACAACAATGACTTGTCGTTCTTGTTTAACCCCAACGATTATTTTAACTCCCAAATAGGCAACGTATATCGTTCAGCTGGTCCAACTCAAAATGGAGGCAGAACAAGGGCTTTGGCGTATGACATGAGGTTTAACAACTCCACAAATAGAACAATACTCGCTGGTGGTGTAAATGGAGGAATTTTCAGGACAACAGACGGGGGAGCAAATTGGATTTTTGTGCATCCCACTGCAGAGATAAGAAGTGTTTCGAGTTTTGCACAAGACCCAAAAAATCCAAACACTTGGTATGCCGGAACTGGGGAACCTATCGGAGCTTCAGCTGGATATCCATCCGCCTTTGTTTATGGAAACGGAATGTTTAAATCTACTGATAATGGTGCAAGTTGGACGAAATTGAGTTCAACCAATGTTACCGATCCTACCACATTTGCTTCTCAATGGTGCTTTGTACATAAAATTGCAGTACACCCTGTAACTGGACATGTTTATGCAGCAGTGCACAGAAGGGTTGTTCGTTCAACAGATGGAGGAACCACTTGGAACAGCGTATTTGAAAGTACCATTACAGCAACTGGGATTGGTGGTGTAGCAGATTTGTTGATCAACAAAGCTGGGTCAAAGATTTTTGTTGCCATGAGTGGAAGAAATGCAGACCGTGCATTGGCGGGTATTTTTACTTCTACAACAGGCGATTTGGGCAGTTATTCAAGAATAGCTGGCGGTGTTGAAAATGCAGCAGACTCAGTAGCCAGTTGGAGAGCGTATGACAATTCATTAACTGCAGGAGAATATGCAAAAGGATGGGGCCGAATGGTGATTACCTTATCTCCATCAAATCAAAATATACTATTCGCATTGGTAGAAAATACAGACGAGGCCTCAAGCTTAAAGCCGGAAGCAGATCTTTACAAATGCAATATGGCTACAACCCCTTTTAGTTGGACAAAACTAACAAACAGTTTGGTAGCCAAAAGAAATGCTACAACCGAAAAATACCTTGAACTTCAAGGAGGATATAATATGCTTGTGGCTGTACATCCAACCAACGAAAACCTTGTTTTGGTAGGTGGGGTCAACCTCTTTAGGTCTACAGACGGCTTTGCAACAAAAGACAATGTGGTTTTTGCAGGAGGCCTGTCCTCTTCTACCTATACCGATGCTGATGGTGTAAGTCATGCAGACAACCACAGTTTTGCTTTTGACCCTTCAGATCCAAACAGGGTTGCAATCGGTTCAGATGGAGGTATTGGATTCATCAAAGACCTGTCTGCATCTGCACCAGAATGGGTAAACGGTAATGGACAATATCAGTCTCTTCAATACTATCATATTGGAATCGACCCAACACCAGGTAGCAGGGTATTTTATGGCGGGGCCCAAGACAACTCAACAACAATCAGGGATAGAAGTGGTATTCTTGGCGGTTTATTGCCAGATAGCAACGACCACTATATTGTTTTAGGGGGAGATGGATGTGCGGTAGGCATGACAAAGAGAAATGCGACTAACCAACAATATCTCTTTTGCGCTGCACAAGAGGGACAATTCTATCGAATGAAACTATTCGACTTTGCTAACAACTTGTATACACCCATCAAACCAACGAGTGCCGGCAAAGGGGAATTTGTAACGTATTTTCATTTAGATTCAGACAATACTGATTACCTCTATTATACATCCGACGATAGTCTGTTTAGAACTAATGATGCAGTCAACGTTACAGCATCAAATTGGACGCTCTTGGATGGCGTTGCTCCTGCTGTTTCTGGAAGCATTTTCTCGATGGCCACAACAAAAGGACAATACACATCTAACAGTCACCTTTTTTTGGGAACATCAGGGGGTAAGATATACAGAATAAAAGACCCACAAGCAGCCCCAACAGGATTTGCTCCGACAGACATCACACCTTCAGGCTTAACAGGAGGTGTTGTTACAGACATTGCAATTAATCCTCGAAACCAAGATACCGTGATGGCAGTTGTTTCAAACTACAATGTAAACAGCATATTTTGGACTGGCAATGCAACAGCAGCTTCACCAACCTGGCAGGTTGTTGAAGGAAACCTAACCGTTCCTTCAGTAAGGGCCTGTGAAATTGTTGTAAAAACCAATGGAGTTGAATATTATGTGGGAACTTCAACAGGATTATTTAGCACAGCCAGCGTTAGTGGCAGCGGCACAGTTTGGTCAAGAGAAGTTGGGTTAGCCGGACAGCCATCAGAGATGATGAACACTGCAATTGTGAATACCCTTGCATACAGGTGGGTAGACAATACACTTGTTGTAGGAACACACGGCAATGGAATGTTTAGCGCTTATATCGGAAACCCCATTACCTTGGTTACAGCAGTAACAACCCCAATCAGGAACAACACAAACTTCATCAAAACCTCATATCCTACGCTTCTACAAAATGAGTTGACTTACCAAGTTGGTAATATGTATGGAATGAAAAAAATGAGCATTCAACTTACATCTATGAGCGGTGCGGTTGTTTATAGAAATGAGGCGGGCTATCAAAATGGAAAAATACCATTAGCAAATCTTTCCTCTGGTACTTACGTATTAACAATAACCAGTCCAGATAGAAAATACCAATACACGAAAAAATTCATTAAAAATTAAATCAAAGCCGGTCTAACAAACCGGCTTTTTTATAAAATGTTTTACCTCACAAAAGTCCTAAACTTTTTTCTCTCCCCATTTATTTGGATTATTGGATTATTGGCGTTTATCACATTTTCAAAAAAGGATAAGCACAAAAAAAAGCAGCTTTATCTTTTGTTTGCAATGGTTGTTTTTTTTTCAAACCCGTGGATAATCATTCAACTTCAATATCCCTTTCATGCACCCCCAATGCCAATGGAAGAGAATGAGCATTATGATGTTGGCGTTGTATTGGGAGGAATCACAAGCTATGACAAGGTAAATAAAGCAGGTCATTTCAACATGTCATCAGATAGATTTATTCAAACAGCGCTGTTATATAAGCAGGGGCATATAAAAAAAATAATAGCATCTGGAGGAAGAAACGGGATGTTTTTGGAGGATAATTTTATTGAAGCTGAATTTATTGCAAAAAACCTAGAAGATTTGGGTATCCCGAAACAAGATATCATCATCGAAGGAACTTCGAAAAATACGCAGGAAAACGCTGAGAATACAAAGAAAATTCTAGACAGCCTAGGAGCAAACAAAACAAAAATTGTCTTGATTACTTCTGCCTTTCACATTCCACGGGCAGAAGCTACTTTTAAAAGTGCTGGGATTAATGTAAGGCCTTATCCTTGTGCATTTTCGATGCTACCATCCTCTGTAAAATTCAGTGCAGAATCGTTATTACCGTCTACATCAGCCATGGATGCTTGGGGTGGTCTTTTTAAGGAGTTGATTGGATTAGCGGTTATAAAAATGAAGAGTTGAGAATGAAAAATAAGGTAATGAAGAATGAAAAATGAAAAATGAAAAATTTAACAGCCTTTCATTTTTCATTCTTCATTTTTCATTCTTCATTCTTAAAGCTTGCTCTTCACAAACGTAACCAATCCCTCAATAGGAATACGCTCTTGCTTCATGGTATCCCTGTAACGAATGGTAACCATTTTATCTTCTTTGGTTTGATGATCAATTGTGATACAGAAAGGAGTTCCTAGTGCATCCATTCTTCTGTAACGCTTGCCAATAGTATCTTTTTCCTCATAGAAACAATAGAATTCATTCCTGCATTCTTTCATGATTTCTCTGGCAATTTCAGGCAGGCCTTCCTTCTTTAAAAGGGGAAGAATAGCAAGTTTAATTGGTGCAATTTTAGCAGGTATCTTTAACACAATTCTGCTGTCTTCACTTCCATCTTCTTTTAACCATTTTTCTTCTTGATATGCATGGCACAATGTAAGCAAGAACATCCTGTCCAATCCGATAGAAGTTTCAATCACGTATGGAACATAGTTCTGGTTGATTTCATTGTCGAAATACTGCAGCTTTTTGCCACTGAATTCCTGGTGGCTCTTCAAATCAAAGTCTGTGCGGCTATGGATACCCTCAACTTCCTTCCATCCAATAGGAAAATTATATTCGATGTCAACAGCAGCATCTGCATAATGGGCCAATTTGATATGATCATGAAAACGGTAATCCTCAGCAGGAATTCCCATTTCGGTATGCCACTTCATGCGCTCAGCTTTCCAATATTCGTACCATTCTTTTTGAGTGCCGGGGCGAATAAAAAACTGCATTTCCATTTGCTCAAATTCACGCATCCTGAAAATGAACTGACGCGCGACAATTTCATTCCTAAAAGCCTTCCCGATTTGTGCAATACCAAAAGGGATCTTCATCCGGGCAGTTTTCTGTACATTCAAAAAATTGACAAAAATACCTTGCGCTGTTTCAGGCCTGAGGTAGATCTCAGTTGACTCTTCAGCTACGGAACCAATTTGTGTAGAGAACATCAAATTAAATTGACGAACATCTGTCCAATTGCAGGTTCCACTAACAGCACACTTCATTTTTCGAGATTCAACAAGCTCTTTTAGTCCCACAAAATCATTGGCAGCCAACAAAGCCTCCATCGATGCAATAAGCAGCTCAGCCTCTCCCGATTTGCCATCTTGTACCAATTGATCAGCAACACCTTCAATCAAATGATCAACACGGTATCTTTTTTTAGAGTCCTTGTTATCGATCATTGGATCACTGAAGTTATCAACGTGACCAGATGCCTTCCAAGTAGTGGGATGCATGAAAATCGCTGCATCAATTCCCACAATATTATCGTGCATCCGTGTCATCTCATTCCACCATGCTTCACGTAGGTTTTTCTTTAACTCACTTCCCCATGGGCCATAGTCATAAACGGCACTAAGACCGTCGTATATTTCGCTGGATTGAAAAACAAATCCATATTCTTTTGCGTGGGAAATTATTGCCTGAAACTTGTGCTGATCATTTGCTATCATAAGGGCGAAGTTAAATAAAATGAATAATTATGCACGAAAAATGAAAAATAGTAATCCTTATTTGAATGTGATTCTTCATTTTCCATTCTTCATTCTTAACTTTTCATTCTGAACATGTCTGTCCTTATCACGAATAGTCTTTTTTTCAATATTTTTCTGAAGGGCTTCTGTGAGGTTTACGCCAGTCTGATTTGCCATGCACATCAGAACCCAAAGTACGTCGGCCATTTCATCAGCAAGTTGATCAGCAGATTCATTTTTTTTGAATGATTGATCGCCATATTTCCTTGCCATGATTCTAGCCAGCTCCCCCACTTCCTCAGTTAAAATAGCCATGTTGGTTAGCTCACTAAAGTACTTCACTCCGATGGTTTTAATCCATACATCTACCTGATCTTGTGCTTCTTGAATTGTCATTATTCTTTGTTTTTTGAATCGATGATGATGGTAACTGGACCATCGTTTACAAGGGAAACTTTCATGTCTGCACCAAATACACCAGTTTGAATGTCTTTCTCCAAGTCTAAAGTAATTTTTGTTAAAAATTTCTCATAAAGAGGGATAGCGATATCCCCTTTTGATGCTTTTATATAAGAAGGCCTGTTTCCCTTTTTTGTGGCTGCATGCAAAGTAAATTGACTCACAACCAAAATCTCACCCTGTATATCTTTCACAGAGCAATTCATCACACCATCGACATCATTAAAAATACGCATGTTCACAATTTTACCTGAGAGCCAAGTGATGTCATCTTCATTGTCGGCATCCTCGATGCCAACCAACACTAATAGACCCGCATTTATTTTACCTGTATAAGCTCCATCAACCATAACAGAAGCTGATGAAACTCGTTGAATGACTGCGCGCATTTAATAATTAATTCAGTTTGTGTAAATTTATGAAATGAAGTTAAACATTCGTGATGAAATCCAATTTACAACTGCCAGGGAATGCAAAACAGCCAGGGACAAGGGACGAGGGACAGGGGACGAGGGAACAGCCAATTCAACCCAAAAAAAAATACATCAACCACTTCAACCACTTAAACCACTTAAACTACTTCAACCTCTTCAACTACTTCAACAAATAACCGGCTGTTCCCTTGTCCCCGGTCCCCTGTCCCTCGTCCCTGGCTGTATTTTACACGGAAGCCTTAACTTTGTTACAAACAGACTATTTTGAGTGGGATAAAACAACTGGCTAATCAAACGATATGGTATGGACTTAGCAACATTGTGGGCAGGTTCATCAACTACCTCCTAACGCCTTTGCTTACTTATTTCTATGCACCAGCACAATTTGGAGACATTTCACTTCTATTTGCGTACGCGGCTTTTTTGAACATCATTTTCACGTATGGAATGGAAACGTCATACTTCCGTTTTACCCAAAACATTGAAGAAAAAAGAGTTTTCAATACATCGTTTACCAGTTTGTTGATATCTACAACCATTTTTTGTCTATTGCTTTTGTTACCGGTGCAATACGTAGCCAATTTCATGGAAATAGGAAAACATCCGGAATATGTGGTTTATGTTGTAGCCATTGTTGCATTCGACACATTGGCGGTTATCCCTTTTTCAAAAATCAGGTTTGAAGGCAGGCCAAGGAAATTTGCGTTTATCAAACTAATAAACATCATCATAAACTTTGGATTAGTCCTTTTTGTACTTTATGTCCTAAAACCATTGCATGAAAGCAATGCAAATAGTTTCATTGGATCTCTATATGACCCTAAAGTTGGCATTGGTTATATTTTTATTGCGGGACTAGTAGCCAGTATTATTACATTATTGCTATTGGCAAAAGAATTCAAAGGATATGTGCCAACGTTTGACAAAAAGCTGTTAACTGAATTGTTGATATACTCTACACCCCTTATCATTGTTGGCTTTGGAGGGATGATTAATGAGACCATCGACAGATTTATGATTGTTAAAAGATTTGATGGAACAGTTGAAGCTGCCAGGGCCGCCAATGGAATTTATAGCGCAAACAATAAATTGGCCGTCTTGATTGTGATTTTCATTCAAACATTTAGGATGGGTGCTGAGCCTTTTTTCTTCAAAAATTCTTCCAAAGAAAATTCAAAAGAAACTTACGCTCGCATCATGAATTTCTTTGTAATTGCTACCTGCCTGTGTTTTCTTGGTGTTGTTTTGTTTTTAGATTTTTGGAAACATTTTATGGGCATTAAAAAACATCCGGAATATTTACAAGGACTAAGCATCGTTCCATTGCTCATGATGTCTAAACTTTTTTTGGGAATTTACTATAACCTTTCAATTTGGTACAAACTCACGAATCGAAATAAAATCGGGGCTTGGATTACATTTTTCGGAGCCTTCATCACCATTGTTTTCAACTATTTTTTCATTCCTTCAATGGGCTTTGTGGCATGTGCCATTGCCAATTTTCTATGTTATGGAAGCATGATGTGGATTAGTTATTCTTTGGGACAAAAACATTATCCCATACCATACAATGTGAAAAAAAGCATATTTTATGTCATTCTAGCCAGTGGATTATTCCTCATCCATAACTTCCTAAGAAACAGTGTTCCTGGTATTTTAATGGTACATGCTGCAGGTATTTTCTTAACATTCCTTTTTTTGGCGGTAGTGATTTTGAAAGAAAAAGCAGAGCTGATACACATCCCAATCATTCAAAAGATATACAAACGTTGAGTTGGCTACATTGAAACGAAGGGATTGTGTTTTTTCTCATGTCCTATTTTTGTAGGTACTCCATGCCCTGAGTAAACGATGGTTTCATCGGGAAGCACATAAAGTTTTTCCATGATGCTTCTCATCAATACGTCAGGACTTCCCCCTGGCAAATCAGTCCTACCAACACTTTCACGAAACAAAACATCCCCCGCAATTAGGAACCCGCTAGATTGGCAATAAAAGCTTACACTAGCAGGAGAATGACCGGGTGTAAAAAGAATTTCCAACTGTTCGTCGCCTAGTGAAATAAACTCACCAGGCACCAAATCGTGTAAAATTCCAGTGTAATTATCAAAAGCTAGGTTCCACATCAATCCGCTTGTAGGCGCATAATCGAGTACCACTTTTTCTCCGGGATGAATAAATAATTCAAGATTATACTTTTCCGCAATAAACTTATTTCCAAAAACATGGTCTAGATGGCAATGTGTATTCACCAACATAATAGGTTTCAATCCCTGTGATGCAATAAAATCGCACAGCTTTTCCTGCTCTGGCACGGTATAACAGCCTGGATCAACGATGATGCATTCTTTGTTTTTTCCGTAAAGAATATAGGTATTTTCTTGGAGAGGATTGAAAGAGAAAATTTTAACGTTTAACATGAATAAGATTTGTTGGGTAAAAGCTTTAATTTTAAAGCACGATACAATAAGATGCAAAAGTATCTAATCATTTGAATTGAAACATCATGCAAAAAATACTTCTTTCGCTAGCCGTCATGCTCATTTTCATCACCAATTCTGAAGCACAGGTAAGTTCTGTGGAATTTGGTAAAAACAGGGTGCAGTATAAAAAATTCAATTGGAGGTATTACCAAACAAGAAACTTCAATACTTACTTTAGTGATGGTGGACTTGCATTGGGCAAGATGGTGGCAAAAACGGCGGAAGATGCACTCCCAGGCTTAGAAGATTTTGTTGAATACGGGTTGATGCGCAGGGCGAACATTGTAATTTACAACAGCTTTACAGATTATCAACAATCTAATATCGGCATTGGCATCGATTGGCAAAACACAGGTGGTGTAACCAAGCTAGTAAACAACAAAATGATTGTTTATTATGATGGGAATTTACAGAACCTGCAAAGACAAATAAAACAAGGAATAGCACAAATCCTAGTTGAAAACCTTTTGTTTGGAGATGACCTTGGAGAATTTGCAAGCAACCAAACCTTGTTAGATCTCCCCAAATGGCTTACAGAAGGCTATATAGCTTATGCAGGGGAAAATTGGAGTGCTGCATTAGACGACAAATTAAAATCAGCATTGCTTTCAGACAACTACAAAACATTCTATCAATTTGCGTTCAAGGAACCAGGATTGGCGGGACATGCATTTTGGAGATTTGTTGCTGAGAAGTATAAAAAAGACAACGTTACCTATTTCCTTTATTTATCAAGAATTTACAAAAGTTTAAATTCAGCGAGTTTAAAAGTAACAAAGAAGAAATTCAAGGACCTGCTTAAAGAATTCATGGAACTTGAATCAGAAAAATACCTTGCAGATACGAAGGGCAGAAGGAATCAGCCCAAAGGCAGTGTTGTAGCCATTGAAGAAACAACCAACGGAACTGATTATTATAGGTTCCAAGTAAACCCCATACCACGGAACAACAGCTATGCCATGGTGCAATACAAAAAAGGCATATATCGCGTGGTGTTAGAAGACCTTTCAGAAAAAAGAAAAACCTTGCTAAAGGCAGGCATCCTAAACAACCAAGATGAACTAAATCCGAATTATCCCCTTATGGCATGGGATCCAAAGGGTTCTAGGTTGCTTGTGGTGTATACAGAAGAAGGAAAAATCAAGATGTTCATTTTTGATGTAGCCGCAAGGATTAAAACATACAAGCAAGAACTTACTGATTTTCAGTTGATACAAGATGCAAAGTTCATGTTAGACAATAACACCATTATTTTTAGTGGAGTGAAAAATGGACAATCAGACATCTTTGTTTACAAAGTGAAAGAACAAACTTCGCAACAGATAACCAATGATCCTTATGATGACCTAGATGCGTCCTTTGTAGCATTCCCTGGAAAAACAGGCATTATTTTCTCATCAAACAGGCCATCACCAAATGCATCAAAAGCAGACACAGTGTTGCCGGCAAGGTATCCGTTCAATGTGTTTTTGGTTGATAATTGGAATAAAAGTGAGTTTAGACAAGTAACACAATTAACGAATCAGTCAAGAGGACAAGCAAGGTATCCACTACAGTATAATGTTAACCATTTCACTTTTGTAAGTGACGCCAATGGCATTGGCAACAGATATGCAGGATTTTTTAAAACACAGAGAGCGGGCTTGGATACTATTTATAGAATTGGCGAAGAGTTGCTTCGCAATCCTGAAAGAAAAGAATTGGATTCAACCTTAAAGGCATGGAGCAAAGATGAGCCAGATTCGATAGGATATATATCCATTACAAACGACAGCACCTATACATTCCCCATTACAAATTATCAAAGTAGCTTGATTGAAACCAGGGGTGCAGGAGACAATAACCTCGTGAGTGAAGTGAGGCAAGAAGGAGACTTGAGGTTTTTGTATAAACTCAAAATAAATGAAACAGTTTTAACCAGAAGAAACATCAATGCAAGGCCAACACCGTATATCCGCGATTTGATGGAAAAAGAAAGAAAGCTCAATAACGAAGCCATCAAGTATCAGGTGAATCCTGACAAAAAAGATACGTCAGCAAAAAAAACAAACCTTTTCCAAACTGAATTCTCCGAGGAATCAAAAGATAGCAAGCCCTTAACAGCTGAAGAAGCAATGATGCCACAGCAAGATGATGTGTTGAAAAACGCAAAACTGTACGATTATAAATTGCGTTTTTCATCAGACTATATTGTATCAGGGTTCAACAATTCCGTGATGGTGAATCGCTATCAACCATATGGAGGAGGATCTGGCCCAATATACTTATCAAACAGCAGTTCTTTGAATGGAATTATCAGAATGGGCATTTCAGATTTGATGGAAGACAAGAAATTCATTGGCGGATTTAGGATAGCAACCAACTTAAAAGACAATGATTATTTAGCCTCTTTCCAAAACCTGAAAAGAAAATTTGACTGGGGGCTTACCTATTACAGAAGCAACCAAGACAACTATCCAATCTACGATCCAAGCGATATCAAATCTCAGCTAACTAACAAATTAGCATCAAGCCTGTATCAATTCAACATTAGCTTACCTTTTAATGAGGTGAAAAGTCTAAGGGCGATTGTAGGGTTTAGAAACGATCGGGTGATTATAAAGTCTGATGCCAACTTTGACCCATCAAGGACTTATCCTGACAGTGTATTAAAATATGCCCTGGTAAGATTGGAATATGTTCATGACAATACCATCAATCCAGCGTTAAATATTTATCACGGATTTCGCTTTAAGGTGTTTACAGACATAAACACAAGGATGGTAAATTCGGCAACCAAAGGTAAGTTCATGTTTAATTTTGGAGCAGATGCACGCTATTACTACCCTATTTTTAGGAATTTTATTTGGGCAGGAAGGGCAGCAACAGACTTCTCCTTTGGAACCCAGAAGTTAATTTATTATTTGGGAGGAGTTGAAGGATGGTTAAACCCAAAATTCAACAATGCTGTAACGCCAGCACCAGACCAAAACTACGCCTTCCAATCACTTGCTCTTAACTTAAGAGGACACATTCAAAATGTAGCAAATGGCAACAACAATGTTGTTTTAAACAGTGAATTTAGGCTTCCTGTGCTAACTACCCTGCTTAATACCCCAGTAAATAATGCCTTTTTACGCAATTTACAACTGGTTCAATTTTTAGACCTGGGAACTGCATGGAATGGAAAATTCAGCAAAATAGAAAGACCCAATGCCTCTTATGGAGTACCTCCTGTAGAAGTTAAAATTAAAACAGGCGGTATCGGTCCATTTGTTGGAGGTTATGGCTTTGGAGCCAGAAGCACCCTTTTAGGCTATTTCCTTCGCGTAGATGCAGGATGGCCTATGGGAGATTTCTTCAAAGGAAAACCAGTTTGGTATTTTTCATTGGGTTTAGACTTTTAATATCATCACCGAACTTCAGCATAAAAGCGCTCGATTCTACATTGAATCAAGCGCTTTTTTTTGTGAAAAAAATCAAATTAGAAGAGAAAAATACATGATTTAATCAGAATTTTCGCATCCATAAAATTCAGTACAGCATCACATATCCGGTATTTTAGCAGATGCATAACCCAGATAAATTCAACTTCAAAAAACACCCTTTTTTAAGGATAACAACTGCATTCATTGCAGGACTTTTGATCAATAAGTTTACGTCCATTTCTTTAATTAATTGGACGGGGGCTTTGTTCATTTGCTTGCTCATAATCACATACTTTGAGCGATCATCCATCACCATAAAATGGAGGTTTCGGGTGATCCACGGCATGTTTTTGATGTTGATGATTGCTGTGTATGGAGGCATTTGTAACAACCTGAAACTTCCTAAAAGAATGGTTAGTACCCCTGTTACAAAAGGATTTTTTATCCTAAGGATTGAAGAAACAGCTAAAAAAACACAAACGGGGTATCGCTATGAAAGCACTTGTTTTCAATTAAAAAGTAACAGCTGCAAGAAAATCTCAGGCGCCTATTTTTATGTAATAGGCAATAACGCTCCCTCGTTACATGAAGGTGATTGGATATTGTCAAGTTCCCCATTGAAACCAATCCAAAAAAACAACAATCCTGGTGCCTATGATTTTGCAAGTCAATCAGCCATGAAAGGCATTTTCATCAAAGTAACGGCAAAAAATACTGGGGAATACATCATACTCTATCATGAAAAAAATGTTTTCAAAGAAAGTATTGCAGCAACAAGGAAATGGATTATTGAAACCCTTGAAAATAATTTGCCAGATAAAAAGATAGTAGGGCTAGCTGAAGCAATGATTATTGGATACCGAGACGATTTGGACAAGGATTTGCTCACCTCATATGTAAACACAGGGGTAGTTCACATCATTGCCATTTCGGGTTTGCACTTATCCCTGATTTTCATGATTATCGATTTTTTTGTGCGTTTATTTTTAGGCAAGAAACGAACCGATATTGTTGGATTATTCATCACCATTCCAATACTTTGGAGCTTTGCATTGCTTACAGGAAGCTCTGCATCTGTTATCCGCAGTGCCCTGATGCTTACAGTTGTATTGATCGCCAAAGCATTAAATAAAAAAACAAATGGGTTGAATGCCTTGCTAGCATCGGCTTTAATTCTCTTAATCCACAATCCTCAAACCTTATATGACATTGGTTTTCAACTCAGTTATATAGCAGTAGCCTCCATCCTAATTTTCGACCCCATCATCAAAAAATCAGTTTATGTACAAAATCCAATCCTGCTAAAATGTTGGGAAATGATTTCAATAACGTTATCAGCGCAAATGCTAACCACGCCGATAACCATTTTCTATTTTCACCAGTTTCCAACTTTGTTTCTATTTACAAACCTAGTGGCCGTGCCACTGTCAAGCATCATTCTCATCTCAGAACTGCTGCTATGTTTCACGGCTGTCGTGCATTTACCAACTTTAATTCCAGGAGCGATTACAATGCAGTTGATAGGCTGGCTGAATCAATACATTCAAAAAATGGAACACATCCCTTTTGGAATGGTAAAACATATTTACATCGGCACAATCACCTTGATTTTTATGTATCTGTTTTTAATAGCCGTTTTCTATACCATGAAAAAAACGAACATAAAAACCATTAAATTTCTGGCGCTTACTTTTTGTTTGATGTCACTTATTCATTTAATAGATATAATAAACCACAAAAGAAAAAAAAGAATTGCAGTACTCCAAGTTTATGGCAAAACCTGTATTTTATTACAGCATGGTGAAACGGGTATTATTGCAACAAACTTAGATTTAAAAGAAAACAGAAAGACCTTGCAAGACATAACTAATCAGTTGGGTGCGGCATATTGGATTAGAAATTTTGAATTTGTGTCAGCCCCAAATAAACCCTTCTTATTAAGCGTAGATGTTGAAAACCTAATAGGAAACAAACAAAAAAATCCAGCTACGTTGTTGGTTTTAAGCGGAACACCCCGAATTCAGCTTATAGACTTGACATTAAAAAACAAAAAAAATCTTATCATCGTTGCAGACGGGTCCAACAAACTGTGGAAAATTCAACAATGGGAAAAAGAAGCAGATAGGCTACTTTTGCACTTTAATTCATTGGCTAAAAATGGGCCAATCATTATAGATCAGCAGTAGCCTCATAGGCCTGAACAAACTAAAAATCATGCAAAAAAAAATTAAATCAGCCTTAATTTCTGTATTTTATAAAGATGGGCTGGCACCATTGGTTCAATTGTTAAAAGAACAGCAAGTTGACATTTACACAACTGGGGGCACCCAGCAATTTATAGAAAACCTTGGAATAGAGTGTATTCCGGTGGAATCAGTAACAGATTATCCATCAATATTGGGAGGCAGGGTTAAAACATTGCATCCGAAAATATTTGGCGGAATACTGGGAAGAAGGGCTGTAGATCAAGATTTGATAGAAATGAAGGAATATGAAATTCCTGAAATCGATTTGGTTATTGTTGACTTATACCCCTTTGAAGAAACGGTTGCCAGCACCAATGAAGAAAAATTAATCATTGAAAAAATTGATATCGGTGGACCATCCATGATAAGGGCTGCAGCAAAAAACTTCAGCGACTTGGTCGTAATTGCTTCGAAGGATGACTACGCCGCACTCATCAACTTACTTGCAGATCAAAACGGAACAACAAGCATTGAACAACGCAAGGCATTTGCAGCAAAGGCATTTGAAATTGTAGCAAACTACGATGTAGCCATCGCTCAATACTTTAATCCAGGCTTTGCAGATCAGTTTCTTTACTCAGTTGGAAATCCACAACCGATGCGTTACGGCGAAAATCCGCACCAAAAAGGGGTATTCTATGGCAACCTGAAAGAATTATTCAACCAAATCAATGGCAAAGAATTGTCATATAACAATTTGGTTGATGTTGAAGCAGCCACTCAACTAATTCAAGAATTTTCCGGAGAAAATGCACCCACATTTGCCATCATAAAACATACAAATGTCTGTGGAATATCAACCAGAGAAACCGTTTCATTAGCTTGGCAAGACGCCCTTGCAGGAGATCCTGAGAGTGCATTTGGGGGAGTATTGGTTTGCAACAAACCGATTGACAAGGATACTGCAGAACAAATCAATGAAATATTCTTTGAAGTGCTGATTGCACCGGAGTTTGATGAGGATGCAATACTTGTATTGAAATCAAAAAAGAACAGAATACTATTGCAACAAATAAAGAGTAGTGCAAACGTTAAACAGTTCAAATCGTTGCTTAACGGCGTGCTGATACAAGGTACAGATGAAGGGAATGTTGAGAAATGGGAAGAAGCAGGAGGACGGTCAACAACAGATCAAGAAAAGCAAGACTTAGATTTTGCGAACAAAGTTTGTAAACACCTAAAATCAAACGCCATAGCCTTGGTGAAAAATAAGCAATTAATAGGCAAAGGGTGTGGACAAACTTCCAGGATAGATTCATTAAGGCATGCTGTTGAAAAGGCTAAGCAATTCAAGTTTGATTTACACAATGCGGTGATGGCCAGCGATGCCTTTTTTCCTTTTAACGACTGCGTACAAATGGGACATGAAGAAGGCATTCAGGCATACATTCAACCCGGAGGTTCTATACGGGACAAAGATTCAATTGAATATTGCAAACAACATGATTTAGCAATGGTGATGACAGGAATGAGGCATTTTAGGCACTAACCGAAGTGGGGTTATTAAAAATTTAAATGATAAAAACTTTTATAAAAGATCTTTTAGCAAGGGGCAAAAATATTGTACAGCCAAACGATGTTCGTGCCAAGTCAGAAAAAACAAAGGCACTATTTGCAGTAGCCCTTGTTTGCATCCTCTGGGGCACAACATGGCTTGCCTCTAAAATTGGTGTAAAACATATGCCAGCGTTGCAGTTGTCTGGACTAAGGCATTTTATTGGAGGTGGTATTTATGTAGTTTTTTTTATTGTAAGAAAAATTCCTTTCCCAACAAAAAAACAATTCATCCGAATATTTTGGATGTCTGTGGTGATGTTTGTTATCAGCAATGGATTTAGTGTGATAAGTGTTGTTTACATACCGAGTGGACTCGGAGCAGTAATTGGCGCTATGACCCCTTTGTGGCTGGTTATTTTTAGTTTGATTACAATTAGGGGAACCATCTTCAACGCAACAACCATAATTGGCATGATTTTGGGATTTGGTGGAATCATCGTTGTTTTTTATGACTATTTTGAGGAAATGATGGGATCGGACTTTCACCTTGGTATTTTCTATGGAGTGGTGGCAAGCATGACATGGGCAGTAGGCACTTTATTAACAGCTAAGCATTCGAAAGACATGGACCCGTATGTTTCATTGGGCTGGCAGATGTTGGTTAGCGGGGTTATCCTAACTGGATTATCATATGCTACTGGGCAGCATAAAGATGTATTTACCATTTCACCCGAAGGGTGGTATGCGATTATATACCTTGTGTTGGTGGGTTCAATAATAGCATTTACAGCCTTTGTTTATGCACTGAAAAGATTGCCAGCTGCACAAGTTTCTATACATTCCTACATTAACCCAATAGTAGCCATATTGATAGGATATTCAATACACAACGAAAAACTTACAAAATTTGTCGTAATAGGCACACTAATAACATTAGTGGGTGTTTACCTGGTGAACACAGGATTCAAGCGGAAGGTTTTTAATAACTAAAAAATAAAGGCACTTTAAACCCACTAAGACAACAATAAAACCGACTAAGGCATTACTTTTTGTGACTTGCTATCCAAAGTTCATTGAAGGTTTTTTCTGGAAATACCAAATCAGCACGTTGACCAGCCCATCCTTTGAATACTTTGTTGATCATCCAATTTTTCAGTTTACGGTTGCCCAAATTCATTAATTTCCTATGCAACATTGCCTGCTGCCAAACTGTCCAGGCAATTTTTTCAAACATATTGCCAGCACCAGTTTTAACCGTTTCTCTCCTATTGTGAAGCAGCAATTCATGAAGATTGATTTTCACAGCGCAAACTTCCGTACAATTGCCACACAAAGATGATGCATTGCTTAAATGATTCCATTCAGGCAGTCCCTTTAGGTTTGGTGTAATAACACTTCCAATCGGACCGCTATACGTTGTACCATAGCTATGGCCACCAATATTTTTATATACAGGACAAGCATTTAAACAAGCTCCGCACCGAATGCAATAAAGGCTTTCCCTTGAAACTGGATCTTGCATGATAGAGGTTCTGCCATTATCCAATAAAATTACATACATCTCTTCCGGTCCATCTTGCTCATTCTGCTGCTTTGGACCACTAAAAATCGAATTGTAAACCGTAAGTTGTTGTCCTGTTCCATAAGAAGCCAGTAAAGGCCAAAACAACGCTAAATCAGTTAAAGAAGGGATAACTTTCTCAATTCCGGTAATTACTATGTGCGTTTTAGGCCATGCTGCGCTAAGCCTAGCATTGCCTTCATTTTCTGTGACGGCAATACTGCCAGTATCTGCAATGATAAAATTGGCCCCCGTAATGCCTACTTGAGCTTTCGTGTATTTGTCCCTCATTATATCCCTTGCTACCAATGTTAACTGTGTAGGTGTGAGGTCCAAGGATGTATGAAGATGTTCGTTAAAAACCCTAGCCACATCTTCTTTGCTTTTGTGCATGGCAGGTGTTACGATATGATATGGTGGTTCGCCATCAAGTTGCTGAATGTATTCACCAAGATCTGTTTCAATACTTTCAATTTGATTTTTTTCCAGAAATTCATTCAAATGAATTTCTTCCGTAACCATACTCTTGCTTTTAACAACCGTAGTGCAAGATTTCTCTTTACATATTTTCAATACTGCTTCACAAGCCTGTTCAACGGATTCAGCCCAAATAACTTTAGCGCCTCGTTTGAGGATATTTTTTTCAAAACTTTCAAGAAGTGTATCTAAATTTTCTATGGCTTTCCACTTGATGTTTTTAGCGGTTTCTCTGGCAAAATGAACATCTTCAAACTGACTTTTTCCAACAGGTACAACCGCGTTATATTTACCAATATTATAATTTATGGTACGGCGGTGTTTTAGGTCTGAAGCCTTCAATGAACTCTTTTCCTTGAATACCGTTTGAATGGTTGACATAAGTGATGTTATTTATTGTTTTGAGGGTCTTTATCAATAGAATAAAAATCTTTTGCAATAGTGTCCAAAGCTTCATAAAAATCTAAGCCATAAGCACGAACAATAGGTTCTTTTAAAAACTTGTAAACAGGAACTTGAAGCTCTTTTCCAAGAGAACATGCTGGACTACACATATCTTCCCTAGGTTCGTAATTGAGCATGATGTTATTAGAATACTTGCTAACGCTGGGTTTAATCGGATAAAGGTGGCAAGAAATGGGTTTTTTCCAAGATATTTGTCCCTTGTTATAAGCTTCTTCAAACACACATTTAATTACCCCAAGTTTGTCTTTATTCCCGTAAGCACAAATCTTGTCATTCACAGTTGGAGTAACCCATCCAAACTCCCTATCGTATCTGTAAAGTCCATTTTTTTCTACTTCTTTTACACCTTCTTTTGTCATCAACGTCTGAACTACTTCATAACTTTTGTTCACTTCATCAAGTTCTTTATCAGACAAAGGTGCACCTGCATCTCCATCTTCGCAACACCCTCCTTTGCATTTACTCAGGTTACACACAAAAGCTGCTTCTACGATATCATCACTTACTAAAATATTGTCAATTACGATCAAAGTATGTCTTTATGCAAAAGTAGGACAATAATCAAATCGCGAAGAGAGAACTTATTAAGGAACTATAAACTCATCATTTCTTTGAAACGAACTGCCTGGCGTCTTGAAATTTCAATTTTTTCTCCACCTTTTATCTCAAGCAATAAGCCTCCGTTAAAAAAAGGTTCAACTTTTTCAATCATCCTAAGATTCACAATATGTTTTCTGTTGGCCCTGAAAAATGTTCGTTGATCCAATCTTTCTTCTAAAGAATTCAGTGATTTAAGGATTAGCGGGCGGTTAGAACCGAAAAATACACGGGCGTAATTTCCTACTGATTCAAACAACCTGATTTCTGAAAGTTTTACAAACCAACATTTTTCACCATCCTTTACAAAAACCTGGTCGTTTTCGCCGAGGAAACTTCTTGCTTCAAATTTTCCATCTTCATTTAACTGTTCTTTTTCATCAACTAGGATTAATTTTTGTACTGCGTCAGACAATCGCTGGGGGTCGATTGGTTTCAACAAATAATCCAATGCGTTTACTTCAAATGCTTTCAGTGCAAATTCATCGTGCGCTGTGGTGAAAATAACGTAGGGCAACCTATCCAGCTCTTGCAACAATTCAAAACCTGTTTTGCCAGGCATTTGGATATCAAGAAAAATCAAGTCAGGATTGAGCTCTCCTATTAACTTTTTGGCATCATCAGCATTTACTGCCTCACCAATCACTTCGATTTCAGCATATTCCAAGAGCATCTTTTTCAACTCATTTCTAGCAAGTCTTTCATCGTCTATAACCAGTGCTGTTTTTTTCATGGTAGCTTTTTTATATTTGGGGGATAATTACTTTAGCTTCAACAATTGAATCTTCTTTTTCGAAAATGCTAAAACTTGCTGATGCGCCAAATATCAATCTCAGCCTGCTTTCTGTGCTTTGAATGCCAAATCCCTCTTGGTTTAAGCGAGATTCAAAGTGACCAGTATTTTGCACTACCAAGCTAAAAAACCCATTTTCTTCTTTGGAAATGATTTTGACCACCCCTCCCTCAACCAACTTGCTAATGCCATGTTTGATGGCATTTTCAACCAACATCTGCAACATCATGGGAGGAATTATGTTATCCAGTGTTTCATCATCAATTTCATAAATAACAGAAAGCCTGTCCTCAAACCTAATCTGCTCTAAGGCTAAGTAATCTTGAACAATATTGAGCTCCTTTTCAAGGGAAATGGTTTCTTGCTGATCCGTTAACATACTGCTTCTTAGAATATTGCTCAACGCAGTAACTGCATGCCTTGCGCGTTCAGGATTTTCATCAATCAACGCACGGATGCTGTTTAATGCATTGAAAATAAAATGTGGGTTGATATGGGATTTGATGGTTTTTAATTCGAGCGATTTAACCAATGTTTCTAGCTTGAGTGTGTCAACCTGCTGTTGCCTCGTTTCGGTTATATAGTGATAGATGAAATAAATACAATTCCAAATAAATAGGTAGATAAATGAATAAAAAGAATTCGCAATAACTTGTTGTGTCATTGCTAATTTTAATTCTTCCTTGTATTCTAGTCCAGCCATTATGATAATCTTGGCTTCAATGAAACCAATGGTTAGGGCAAACACGAGTGAGATCAAAATAAATCCGATGATTTGATAGGCCAAAGGTTTTGAGAGCAAAGCAACTCGTTTAACCAAGGTTCTCATTAAGTGCGACATCAGAAAACCGATGCCTACAAAAATGATTAATCGACTTATGTATACATGATCTATTTGGCTAAAGGTTACAGCAAAAAAGGTATTGATTGCAATGAATGTTCCCCAACCCAAGAGTTGAAAAAGCCAATATTTAGAAATAAACTTAAATTGAAAATTCATGTTGTTTCAAAGCTATACAATGAAGGCAAATAATGACACATTATTTTACAGATGGCGTTGTTGGGTGGCAAATGGCATCAATTGATATGATTTCAAACAAAATAGTCATCCGATTTATGCGATAATCTGGTTGGTAAATCTCCTTTGTATAGCCCAAAACAATGGAACTTCGAAGGACAGCATGAAACACAAAAGTGAAACAAAATGGATTACTATCCTTCATTGAATTATAATCACAAAAAAAATCAATAAAATTGGGTAGAAAGTTAAAGGTGTAATGAGAAACAGAGAAATCAATCCAAGTAAAAAAAGAAAGGGAAAAGGGCTTTTTTTTGTTTTACTGGCCTTTGAAAAAATATTACCTTTATGTTCCAAGTTTATTTATGACGAACTAAATTTATGAACTGTTGTTTAGTACTTTTAAGCAACCTTATAACAAACTGAATCATAGCCATGCAGATACAAGCAGGAGAAATATTAAGAAAAATCGACTCACCCGCCGACCTAAAAAAATTAGCGAAAGATGATTTATATAAAGTCTGCGACGAGCTCCGTCAATACATCATTGATGTGGTAAGTGTGCATGGCGGGCATTTTGCAGCCAGCTTAGGTGTGGTTGAATTGAGCGTAGCCCTTCATTATGTTTATAATACACCCTACGACCAGTTGGTTTGGGATGTAGGACATCAGGCCTACGGCCATAAAATTTTAACTGGCAGAAGAGATAATTTTCATACCAATAGGAAATATGGTGGATTAAGTGGATTCCCAAAAAGAGCTGAAAGCGAATACGATACTTTTGGTGTGGGACATTCATCCACTTCAATTTCTGCAGCCCTCGGCATGGCCATTGCTGCTAAATACAAGGGTGAATCAGATAAAAAATCAGTTGCTGTAATTGGAGATGGGTCTATGACAGCAGGAATGGCGTTTGAGGCAATGAATCATGCAGGTGTTGCGGATGCTGATGTGCTGGTAATCTTGAACGACAATTGCATGAGCATCGATCCTAATGTTGGCGCGCTGAAAGAGTACCTTACAGACATTTCAACATCCCATACCTACAACAAATTAAAAGATGAAATTTGGAATACACTGGGTAAATTACCAAGGGGAGGAAATTTTACCAGAAAAATTGCCAGCAAATTAGAGCACAGCATCAAAGGGTTCATCAATAAAAGAAGCAATTTGTTTGAGTCTATGCAAATGAGGTATTTTGGTCCGATTGACGGCCATAATATTACCAAGCTTGTGGACACATTAAAAGACCTTCGTGATATACCTGGGCCAAAGCTTTTGCACATTATCACTACAAAGGGAAAGGGTTATGCCTTGGCTGAAAAAGACCAAACAAAATGGCATGCCCCAGGATTGTTTGATAAATTAACCGGTGAGATTTACAAGAAAACATACGAAACTCCACAGCCTCCAAAATACCAAGATGTTTTTGGTAAGACCTTGATTGAACTGGCTGAGAAGAATGATAAGATATTCGGAATAACGCCAGCGATGCCATCAGGTTCATCCTTGAAATTCATGATGGATATAATGCCACACAGAGCGATAGACGTTGGCATTTGCGAGCAACATGCGGTTACGTTGAGTGCTGGAATGGCCACGCAAGGATTAAAGGTTTTCTGCAATATTTATTCTTCATTTATGCAACGGGCTTATGACCAAGTTGTTCATGATGTTGCTATACAGAATCTGCCTGTTGTTTTTTGTCTAGACAGAGCAGGTCTTGTTGGAGATGACGGAGCTACGCATCATGGGGCATACGATATTCCATATATGCGTTGTATCCCCAATATGATTGTCAGTTCTCCAATGAATGAATCGGAGCTGAGAAATCTCATGTTTACCGCTCAATTAGAAAAAACCAATCAACCATTTGTAATAAGATATCCAAGGGGTGAGGGAATGATGCCAGCATGGCAAACAGAAATGCAAGAAATTATTGTTGGCAAAGGTAGAAAATTGAAAAGCGGTAGAGACATAGCCATACTTTCTTTTGGCCATCCAGGAAATTTTGCCTCTCAAGCCATTAGGAATTTAAAGGCTGATGGTATAGATCCAGCTCACTATGACATGCGTTTTGCCAAACCGCTAGATGAAGAGATGCTGCATGAGGTATTCTCCAACTATCAAAAAATAATAACTGTTGAAGATGGAACTGTTGTTGGAGGCATAGGATCTGCAATATTAGAATTTATGTCACAACACGGGTATCATGCAACAGTTAAGATACTCGGTATTCCAGATAGAATTGTTGAACATGGTTCTCAGAAGGAACTGCACCACGAATGCCACTATGATGCTGAATCCATTGTAGAGACAGCTAGGGAAATGATGAAAGACAGTGTTAATATCATGCAATAATGGTTGTGGGTAGGTCATCTGGCCTACTCACATTATATTCAATGATAAAATTATTACGTCCTTCACCAATAATAATTCCAAGGTAATTTTGTTGGATGAGCTCAAGAATTGTCAGAAAAAAGAAGATGGCATGAAGCCTATCGTGACAAACATCAAAAAGTTTTTCGAATGACATTGTAGTTTCTTCTTTGCTCATTTTCATCACATATTCACGGCTTTCTTCCATGGTATAACTATAACGGTACACAACATGTTGAGGTTTGTTTTGCCTATCGTGGAGTTTTTGCATGATCCGCTCAAAAACCTTCATGAGTTTAAACAATGACACAGATTGTATTTCAGTACCTTCAGAGGTAACTTCTCCAATGGACTGTAGCTCATTCTGAAGATTCCCCCGTTTAACCATAAAAAGCCGCTGTTGTTCAAGTTCTGCCAACTTCTGAGAAGCCTCTTTGAATTTTTTATACTCTAAGATTTTATCAATCAATTCCTTACGTGGGTCAATTTCATTACCAGATTCATCGATTTCTTTTCTTGGCAAGAGCATTTTGGCCTTGATGCGCATCAATGTTGATACAAACAAGATAAACTCACTGCTCAATTCAATGTTGTCATTTTCAGACTGTCGGATGAAATGCAAAAAATCATCAATGATTTTTTTAATTGGGATATTATAAATATCCAATTCATCACGCTCAATGAAAAAAAGCAATAGGTCGAAAGGACCTTCAAACTGAGGAAGTTTTATTTGATATGATACCGTATTCAATGGTTATTTTTTGTAAGCTGAGTGTAGACAAATATATGGAATAGAAGTAAATCTTGCTATTCCTATTTGCATATTTTAACGACCTTTGACATCCATGAATAAAAACAACTTGGTTAAATGGGCCCTTTTCTTCCTGCTTGCACTTATTTGGGGAAGTTCATTTATTCTGATGAAAGAAGGTTTAAAAGGGCTGAATGCATACCAGGTAGCCTCTTTGAGAATTCTTAGCGCAGGCATTATTTTATTACCATTTCTTGGAAAAGCACTCAGCGCTGTACCAAAAAAAAAGTTTGCACCAATTATTTTGTCTGGATTCTTAGGCACTTTTTTCCCTGCCTTTTTCTTTTGCATTGCGGAAACCAAGATCGACAGTTCGTTAGCGGGCGTACTTAACGCCCTAACACCTATTTGCACCCTTGCCATTGGGATGGCTTTCTTTAAATTAAAAATTGGTTGGTTGAAATGGGTTGGTATGTTATTAGGACTTTGTGGTATGGTTATTTTATTGCTAGGTGGAAGTCAGCAAATTAGCGCCAACTACCTCGGCTATACACTTTTTGTTTTGTTGGCAACGGTATGTTATGGATTGAATGTAAATGTAGCTAACAGGTACTTTAAGGAATTTTCACCCTTACACATTGTTACCATTGCATTCACGGCTCTCATTATACCAACAGTGCTTATTTTGGCATTTACAGGCTTCTTTTCTAACATTGACATTAGCAACCAAGTTTGGATCAAATCTGCTTCATCAAGCATACTTTTAGGTGTTGCTGGAACATGCCTCGCTTCAGTGATATTTTATACTTTGTTAAAAAAAGCAGGTCCAGTTTTTGCATCTATGGTTACCTATGGAATTCCTTTTGTTGCCTTTTTTTGGGGATTTATTGCCGGCGAAGCGGTTACCATAATCCAATTATCTGGATTGGTAGTTATTCTTTTGGGGGTGAGAATGGTAAATAAATGAAAAATTTAGAATGAAAAATGATACAGCCCTTTTCTCACTTTTAGTTGATTATAATTAGTAAGTTAAACCGCTACTCATTTTTCATTCTTCATTCCTCATTCTTCATTCTTCATTCTTCATTTCCTCTAAACGCTCATGATTTCTTTCTCCTTAACCGATAGTGTTTTTTCCACCAAGGCTGTAAATTTATTGGTAAGGTCTTGGACTTCTTTTTCAGCATCGATGGCGATGTCTTCACTCAACCCATTCTTCTGCATTTTTTTGATACCTTCAATGGCATCTCTTCGGATGTTTCTGATAGCTACTTTTGAATTTTCACCTTCACCATGCACTCTTTTTACAATTTCTTTTCTCCTTTCTTCAGTAAGAGGAGGCAGGAAAATTCGTAAGATTATGCCATCATTTTGAGGAGTAACCCCAATATTACCTGCAATAATTGAACGTTCTATGGGCTGCAACATGTTTTTTTCCCAAGGCTGGATGGTAAGGGTTCTAGCATCTGCAACAGAAATATTTGCTACTTGAGCAATGGCTGTTGGAGTACCATAATAGTCCACAGTAAGTCCGTCAAACATCTGAGGGTTCGCCCTTCCGGCACGTAATTTTACAAGTTCAGATTCTAAGTGGGAGATTGCTTTCTCCATGGAATCAGTTGCTAAGCTAATTTGCAATTCGAGATCTTCAGACATAAATGATTTCTTTGTTCTGCAAAGCTAATAAATGATCCTATAAGGAAATAAAAATTTAAAAAGAATCAATTGTTTACTTCAAGGTTCTTGATGTCGCCTTTTACAGTTATTACTTTAGCTGATAACGATGGAATGTCTTGCTTTACATTAGAACGCGGAAGTAGTTTAGTCTTAAATCTGTCATTGTTGCTCACCCACCGGAATACACCTACGGCTGTCAAAGCAATTCCAAATAATGAAAAAATAACAAAATTAATTCCTAAGGGCTGTGCAATGATTGCAAACAAAATCAATAATAGGCTGCAAGTTCCCAGGATTATGGTTATTTTAATGTGTGAATAACCTCTTTTTAGTAAAATGTGGTGCAAGTGATTTTGATCAGGGGAAAAAGGTGATTTTCCATGATACAGTCGAATTAAGAAAACACGAATTGTATCTATCAAAGGAATAAATATCACTGCAAAAGCCATCGCCGGCGCTGCTTTAAATTGAAAGAAGGTATTTCCACCTGTTTCTAAATTAATGAAATGTATCGCCAATACAGCATTTACCAATCCCAACAAAAGAGATCCTGTATCACCCATGAAAATTTTTGCTGGAGAAATATTATAAAACAAAAAAGCTACTAGAGCAGCCGACATCGAAAATGCCAAGGATGCAAAAGGAATGTCTTTCTCAATTAAAAATACAATACCAAAAAAAAGTGTTGAAATCAACCCTATAACACCAGCTAACCCATCAACCCCATCAATTAAGTTAAAAGCGTTTATAATTACTAGAATTGTTAAAAAAGTGAATACCACAGATAACAAAGGATGAAGTTGGGTAATACCCAAAAAACCATAGGCCGAAGTGAGTTTGAAATAACTTTGATTAGCAATCAAAAAAGTAGCGAGTAACTGCCCTATAAATTTTTTAAAAGGAGAAATGAGAAGAAGATCATCTTTTAAACCTAGAAAAAAAATAATTAAAGAAGCTGCGATAAAATATTGTATCCAAGGCGCTTGGGTAAATGGAATCAAAATACAAATAGAAAATATCAACCCAACAAAAATCCCGATACCGCCCAAAGAGGCAATAGGTTTTTTATGAATTTTCCTCTCACATGGTATATCAAACAGATTCTTAGCTTCCGCAATTTTTATTACGACAGGTATCGCCGAATAGGCAATAAAAAAAGACAGTACTGAAATAATCAGAATTGAATCCATTGTAAGTATGTTTGGTGTTTTTGGGAATAGCAATGAAAACAATAGTGTATTGAACACCTAAATGATTCCCAAAATTATGTAAAAAAACGTAAAAAAGAAACCAATATTGTGTTTTATTGCAATCCCTCTTATTTTATCAAATGAATTAAATAAATAATTTAGTTTTGCTTTAAAGTAAAAATAAAATGGCATCACTTCCCAATACTGCATCACAAATTAGAAGAGACATAGTTAGGATGGTTCATGGTGTTCAGAGTGGACATCCAGGTGGTTCTTTAGGATGTACTGATTTTCTTACTGCGTTGTACTTTAAAGTAATGGAACACAATCCTTCGTTTAACATGGATGGAATGAATGAGGATGTTTTTGTATTGTCTAATGGACATATTTCACCAGTTTTTTATTCATGTTTGGCCCGTTCAGGATATTTCCCTATCAACGAACTTGGATCATTCCGTAAGTTGGGAACCCGTTTGCAAGGACATCCTACTACGCATGAACACCTCCCTGGCGTTAGAATTGCATCAGGATCACTTGGTCAAGGCATGAGCGTAGCAATTGGAATTGCTCTGGCAAAAAAATTAAATAACGACACCCATACAGTCTTCTCTTTACATGGTGATGGAGAACTTCAAGAAGGTCAAATTTGGGAGGCTGTCATGTTTGCCGCCCATAATAAAGTTGATAATTTCATTGCTACAATTGATTGGAACGGACAACAAATTGATGGCCCAACAGACAAAGTACTTAGCCTAGGAAATATCAAA
>Ga0209550_10000945_pt1 | contig 28085 bp, 27 predicted proteins | sample LauGreSuBDMM15SN_2_FD_187567 | JGI IMG/M metagenome (GOLD analysis project Ga0209550, IMG submission 187567) | Freshwater lake microbial communities from Lake Michigan, USA - Su13.BD.MM15.SN (SPAdes) (version 5) | ecosystem: Environmental > Aquatic > Freshwater > Lake | place: Lake Michigan... | reverse complement strand
CAATACCAGAGATGATAGATTTAGTGATTGAGTTTTATAAAAAAATTCCTGTTTTTATAGTTTCTGGAACTCCGGAATTTGAGCTCCAAGAAATTGTAGAGAAGAGAAACTGGGTTCAGTATTTCAAAGAAGTAAAGGGGAGTCCATCCACAAAACCTGAAATTACTTTTCAACTCTTAGAAAAGTATGGTTTAAATAGTTATAAATGTGTATTTATTGGAGATGCCAATACAGATTTTCAAACAGCTAGGGAATATAAAACTTGGTTTTTGGGGGTTCCCTATTAAGGATTATTTATGAAAAATCTTGGATACATATTTAGTTTTACAATTGCTTACTTATTCTATCTACCTTTTCGAATTTTACCTTACAGATGGTGTTTGGGCTATGGAAAGGCATTGGTTCTCCTTCTATATCCTTTTGCATCTAAACACAAAAAAATAGCCTATGAAAATATATCCCATGCTTTCCCTGAGTACACAGAGGAGCAGAAAAAAGACTTACTAAAAAAAAGTTTTCTTCATTTAGGAAATCTTCTTGCAGGTTCTCTATGGGCACCTCGTCTTACAAAAGTATGGATGGATAAATATTTAGTCTATGATGAAAAATCTTTGAAAATAGAAAAAGATACCATAGACGAAGGATGTGGTGTAGTACTAATCTCTGGTCACTTGGGTACTTGGGAAATATTAGTCCAATTCATGGGAGTTCGGATGAAAGGTGGTGGAATTTATAAAAAAATTCGTAATCCATATGTTGACAAATGGCTTCGAAGACTTCGAGAGAATAATGGGATTAGCTTGGTAACCATGGAAGACTCGGCAAGGGTTGTAAAGATGTTAAAATCGGGGTATTGGGTGGGATTTGGCTCGGATCAGAATGCAGGAAAAGCAGGGATATTTGTAGACTTCTTCCACAGGAAAGCATCTACTTTCCAGGGTCCCGCACTAATGGCGTATCTCACTGGAGCAAAATTATTTTTGTATTCTGTAGTTTGCGGGGAAAAAGGAAAAGTAATTGTAAGGGTTACAGACTTGGGATGTATTCCAAAAAAAGATTTTGAAAGTAGGGAGTCAGCAGTTCGTCACTATACTGAAAAATGGACAAAGGCTCTAGAAGATGATGTTCGAATGTATCCAGAACAATATTTTTGGGTACATCGTAGATGGAGAACCAAACCTGGAGATTTTCCAGGCCAAGTGTAGTTTACAAAAGTATTTTAATTTCTTTTAACTTTTCTCGTATCGTTGAGACTTGTCTTTCTAATACCGATGTATCTGTGCATACAAGAATTCCATCTTCCAATTTTATAAACTTATACATTGAAAAAAATTTGTTGGACACCTTTTCGGGATCATCAGCAATTCCCAACTGTTTTAGGAGTTCAGGGAAGGTTACATTAAAATCAAATCCAATATTGTTTCCTATCTTGGATTTACCTTTTTCGAGAATAATCATCAGCATATCTAATATTCGAGCATTCATATCTGGCAAATTAGAATTGAGAATTTTTCTATACGCATTCCAAATCCTTTCAGAAAGAATTGTAATAATCCTTGTCATCAATTGGGGTTGTTTTACTGTCATAATTTCGAAATTTTGTTTGTTGATCACAAGTAATTCTGTTTCTTCTATGGCAGTTGCAGACGCTGACCTTGGTTTGTTTTCGAGAAGTGCCATCTCTCCAAAAATATCACCCGCCTTCATAACATTCAGTTGAACATCATTCCCCTTGATAAACTTTGTAATACGAACCTTCCCTCTCTGCATGATATATAAGTCATTTCCGGGCTCATTTTCACAGAAAATAACTTGGCCATCCTGAAAAATCCTATTTGTTCCTTTGGACTCTTCCATGGTTTCGGATGCACCTAATGCTGAAAGTTTTTCCTTTGCAGAACTCGCCATATCTCCTTCTGGAAGATTTTTTAGATAACTCTGGAGCATATAGATAGCTACCTGTTTTTGATCAGCATTTATATAGTAATCAGCTAAGTTGAGGAGAATATTTAAGTTATCAGGTGTGGAGGATGAGGTGGATGCTTTTATTCCAGTGTCTCGACTGTCAAACTGACGGAGACGTTTTGAAAAATATCTAATTATTTTTAGTGCAAGGGGTGAGTTTTTTTGGATCAACTCTCCAAATTTAGTAAAACTTACTCCAATCAAGACTACGGGTGTAAGTGATACCGCAGTCTCAATTTGAGGGAGTTGACTCATGGAAGCAACTACTCCAAAAAAATCTCCGGGACCAATAATTTCGCTAGGTTTTTCACCTGCCAAAGGAAAATCTTTTTTTAGATTTACCCTTCCTTCTTTGATTATGTAAAATTGTTGAGCTTTTTTTTCACCTTCTAATATAATATATGAGTTTTGAGGATATGTTATTATCTTATATAGTACGCTTTCCATTCTTGTATCCCTTTTATTTTAAAAACTATTTTTATTTAATATGTCTTCGACCAGATTGAGTAAAAATTTAGGAGAAAATGGTTTTGTTACAAAACCTGCCGCCCCAATGTTTTCTGCTTCTTCTTTGTCAGAATCCTGACCTTTTGCTGTTAAAAAAATTATTGGTACCTCTCTTAATTCCTCATGAGACTTAATCTTTCGAGCAGCTTCAAAACCCGAGAGAACGGGCATCATAATATCCATAATAATAAGTGAGGGTTTGATCTCTAAAGCCTTTTGGTAGGCTATTTCTCCATTGAATGCTAGGGCAGTTGTATATCCTTTTTTTGTAAATACGTCATTCAATATTTTAGAAATTTGAGGTTGGTCATCCACAAGTAAGATTGTAGGTTTCATATTTACTTTCCGATAGAAGTAAACATTGATAATAAACCTTAGAAAATTTCAATATAAATACATTTCATATCTTTTTTTTATTTAGTTGATTGTTATTTAGTTGACATACGGTTTTAAACTCAAAATATCAGATTTTGGAGGAAAATTGAATGGGTATAGCACCGGAAGGATTGGGACCGATTTTAATTCAGCTATTGTTGGCACTGGGATTTTCCACAGTCATTCTCTCTGTGGCACTTCTCATAAGTCCACGCAAAAAAAGTAAACCCCAAAATGTATTTGAGTGTGGTGTTCCCACCTATGGGGATGCTAGGGGCATTTTTAATATTAAATTCTATTTAGTTGCAGTTATCTTTATCCTGTTTGATATAGAAGCAGTTTTTCTGTATCCTTGGGCTGTTTCTTTGGGAAAATTCAAAGAGGCTGGTTTGGGTACGTTTTTGCTTCTTGAAATGTTTTCGTTTATTGGAGTTTTAGTAGTAGGTTTGTACTATATTTGGAAAAAAGGAGCTTTGGAATGGGACTAACAGACATTCTTCAAAAGCCAGGTCAGGCACTTGGTGACATGGTTCAGGTTACAAATCTTGATGCAGTGGTAAACTGGGGGCAAAGTTATTCCCTCTGGCCTTATCCTTTTGCAACAGCTTGTTGTGGTATTGAATTTATGGGTACCGCATGCTCGGACAATGATATAGCAAGGTTTGGAGCAGAAAGACCTTCCTTTTCCCCACGCCAAGCAGATATGATTTTGGTCTTGGGAACAATAACTTACAAAATGGCTCCCGTTTTACGAGACATCTACGACCAACTCTCAGAACCTAAGTATATAATTAGTGTAGGAGCATGTGCCTCTTCTGGAGGGATGTTCGATACATACGGTGTAGTCCAAGGAATCGATAGATTCCTACCTGTGGATATCTACATCCCAGGCTGTCCACCTAGACCCGAAGCAATCATGGATGCTCTTATTAAACTCCAAGAAAAGGTAAAAACCCAAGGATTAGAAGAAAGAAGAGCAGAAATCAAAAGAAAAATAGAAGAAATCAATGAGAGGAATAGGCCTCTGATCATAAGATGAAAGAGAAAGTAGAAAGTTTCCTCCATTCAAAACTGTCCAATTATATTTTTAAAGATGAAACAGTTACTTCTAATATTCCCACTTATTTCATTAAATCTGAGGGAATCGTACCCGTAGTCAAAGCACTTAAGGAAGATCCTGAATTAAAGTTTGATTTCTTGAATGATCTAACCGCCATAGATTGGTTAGGAAAGAAAGATCCTAGATTTGAAATTTGTTATCTTCTCAAAAGTCCTAAAAATAAACACTTCAGAATCATGTTAAAAGTTCCTGTCGAAGATGGTGAGGGAGTTCCAAGTATTCTTTCTGTTTTTAAAGGTGCAAACTGGCCTGAAAGAGAAGTTTATGATTTATTTGGAATAGAATTCATAAACCACCCCCGAATGGACAGGCTCATCCTTCCCGACAATTTCCAAGGTCACCCCCTTCGCAAGGACTTTCCTCTCGAAGGCTTTGGCCAAGATTATCTCATATCCAATCTTTTGCACATTCACCAGGAGGATTGACCAATGGCTATCTACGACAAAACAGAAACAAGATTTCGAGGTAAATTTGAAAACCTTCCCGAAGGTCATATTCTGGTAAACTTGGGTCCTTCCCACCCCGCTACTCATGGGATCTTACAGAATATCATCCAATTGGATGGAGAAAGAATTGTAGATGCAGAAGCAATCATTGGCTACGTTCACAGATGCTTTGAAAAATTGGGAGAAAAATACGATTACAACCAATTTCTAGTATGTACGGATAGAATGAACTACGTATCTACCCCCCTGAATAATATTGGATGGATCTTAACAGTTGAGCACCTCATGCAAATTGAAGTTCCTGAACGAGTAACCTATGTTCGAATGATTATATCAGAACTTTCCAGAATCATGGATCATATCATCTGTCAGGGTATTTTAGGTGTGGATCTGGGTGCTTTTTCGGGCATGCTACATATGTTCCATCATCGAGAAAATATCTACACAATCATCGAAAAACTGACAGGAGCAAGGCTTACCACAACTTTTTGTAGGGTAGGTGGTTTGGAGAGAGATATCTATCCTGAGTTCTCCCAAGAAGTAAACCAAGTTATCAAAGGTCTAAAGCCAGCAATGGATGAGTTCAAAGACCTTCTATTGCGAAATAGAATTTTCAATGATAGAACTGCTGGAATTGGTGGTATCTCTGCGGAAGAAGCAATAGCCTATGGTTATTCTGGGCCCAATTTAAGAGCAACTGGTGTTGATCACGATGTTAGAAAAGATACACCTTACATGCTTTACGACAAAGTTGACTTTGATATTCCAATTGGAGAGGATGGTTCGGTTCTACATAGAGCACTCGTTCGAATGGAAGAGATGTACCAGTCCATTCGTATTATCGAGCAATTGGTAGATAATATTCCAAAAGGAAGATACCATGCAGATCTCCCTCATTCCTTTTTGCCAGATAAACAAAAAGTTTATACAAGCATGGAAGAACTCATCTACCACTTCAAAATCATTATGCATGGGGTGAAAGTTCCACCCGGTGAATACTATTTAGCTACCGAAGCAGCCAATGGAGAATTGGGTTTTTATATCGTCTCTGAAGGTGAAAAGTCTCCATGGAGAGTTCATGTCAGACGACCATGCTTCTGGTTTTACCAATCATTTACAGATCTAATAAAAGGTGGATTGCTTGCAGACTCTGTGGCAACCATGAGTTCATTAAATGTGATAGCAGGGGAGCTTGACTGTTAATGAGTTATAAATTTTCTGAAATATCCGAAAAACGTTTTCAAAAACTCCAAACCATGTTTCCAGATAAACGTTCCTTGATTTTGCCCTGTTTGTATCTTGCTCAAAAAGATACAGGGGTTGTAGACACTGCCAGTATGGAATACATTGCATCTAGAATTGGTTCTCCTATTGAACTTTCACAAGTATATGGTGTAGCCACTTTTTATACAATGTACAATAAAAAGGCAGTTGGGAAATACCACGTCCAAATATGTGAAAATATTTCATGTTATATTATGGGAAATGATCAAATCACAAACCACTTATGTAAAAAATTTGGTATCCAAAAAGGGGAAACAACCAAAGATAAGAAATTTACTGTCACAGGGGTTCAGTGTTTGGGAGCATGTGGTTATGCCCCAATGATGCAGATCAATGAAAAGTATTACGAGAATTTAACACTTGAAGAAGTAGATAAAATTATAAACTCATTGGAGTAAAACCATGCCAGAAACAAAAGTTCTTACAAAGCATCGTGGTGAAAAAGATTCACATACACTCGCACATTACAAATCAACAGGTGGGTATGAAGCAGCTAGAAAAGCTCTAACTTCCATGACCTCTGACCAACTCATAGATGAAATCAAGAAATCTGGATTGAGAGGTAGGGGTGGAGCGGGATTTCCTACCGGAATGAAATGGAGTTTTATTGATAAGAAAAACCCCAAACCAAAATACTTAGTCTGCAATGCAGATGAAGGGGAACCTGGAACTTTCAAAGATCGTATTTTACTAGAAGAACTTCCTCACCAAATGGTTGAGGGAATGATCATTGCCGCAAAAGCAATAGACTCACACCAAGCTTACATCTACATACGAGGTGAATACACCGAATCAATCAACCGCGTCCAAGCTGCTGTGGATGAAGCCTATGCAGATGGTCTTTTGGGTAAGAATATCTTGGGTTCAGGATATGACCTAGAAATGGCTTTGTATGAAGGAGCAGGTGCATACATCTGTGGGGAAGAAACAGCACTTATCAATTCCTTAGAAGGAAGAAGGGGTCATCCTAGATTAAAACCTCCTTTTCCAGCAGTAGAGGGTCTCTATGGATGCCCAACAGTTGTAAACAATGTTGAAACATTCTCTGCTGTTACTCATATAATCCAAAATGGATCAGAGTGGTATTCAAAAATGGGTACCCCAAAGTCTTCAGGAACCAGACTATTTAGTGTGAGCGGCCCCGTAAAGAAGCCCGGAGTTTATGAAATTACACTGGGTATGCCATTGATGACTCTTATCAATGAGATTTGTGGCGGTATGAAAGATGGTAAAAAGCTCAGAGGAATTATCCCTGGGGGCTCATCCGTACCTATTCTCACTGCAAAAGAGTGTGAAACTGCAAATATGGATTTTGAATCTATGGCTGACCACAAAACCATGCTGGGAAGTGGTGCGGTAATTGTTTTGGCAGAAGATACAGATATTGTAGAAACTACTTTTCGTTTAGCTGAATTCTATGCTCATGAATCATGTGGCCAATGCACTCCTTGTAGAGAGGGTACGCATTGGGTCGCAGGACTATTGCATAAAATCAAAGATGGTCATGGAACAAAAAAAGATTTAGATCTAATCTTATCCCTTTCTTTAAATATGGAAGGTGGTACTACAATTTGTCCTCTTGCGGATGCATGTGTAGGAGCTGTTCGTCCCACAATTTTAAAGTACCGTGATGAATTTGAATCAAGACTAATCAAAGAAAATAAACACGTAGCATAAGGGAACTCATGGATTGGAATTTAATTTTAGTTTGGGCTTTGAAAAGTGGGTTACTATTTTTCATTATCATCACAGCCTGCGCCTATTACACTCTGGCAGAGAGAGTTGTTGCAGCATTTATTCAAGATAGAAGAGGCCCTAATAGAGCAGGTCCATTTGGATTGTTCCAGCCTCTTGCAGATGGGATAAAATTTCTCACAAAAGAAGAGGTTTTTCCTACGCAGGTGAACAAAGCTATGTATCTCATCGCACCTGGAATTTCTGTAAGTTGTGCCATTATGTCTTGGTCTATTATTCCCTTTGGGGGAACTATCCCACTCCACAATTCCATTGCGGAGCTAGTTGGTTTCAAAGAATTAAACCTCCAAGTTGCAAATCCTGATACTGGAATTCTATTTCTTTTGGCTATTTCTTCTCTCTCCGTTTATGGGATTATCTTAGCCGGTTGGAGTTCTAATAATAAATATTCTTTAATGGGAGCGATTAGATCAACTGCTCAGATGATCAGCTATGAATTACCTCTAGGTCTATCTCTTACAGCAGTGATTTTAATGGCAGGTTCCTTGAAGCTCTCTGAAATCAATGATGCACAAAAGGGAATTTGGTTTGTATTCACTCTCCCTGGGTTTATGGCTTTTCTAATATTTTCTGTTGCTATGTTTGCAGAAACTAACAGACTCCCCTTTGATCTTGCGGAAGCGGAATCCGAGCTAGTAGTGGGATTTCATACGGAGTACGGTGCGTTTAAATTTGCTCTTTTCTTTATTGCTGAATATATGAATATGATAACAATGAGCTGTGTAGTCACCCTTCTATTTTTTGGTGGATACAATGTTCCTTTTGGAATTTTGGAGGGGAGTAGTTACAATGCCTTAGCGGGTATTCTCTTTTTCTTGCTCAAAGTAGTATTCTTTGCTTTTTCCTTTATGTGGGTTCGTTGGACTCTTCCTAGATTTCGCTATGATACATTGATGAATATAGGCTGGAAAAAGCTAATCCCTTGGGCATTGATTAATATTGTCGTATCTGCCGTATATGTAGTTTATTGGAAAGGATCGATAGGATAATGCCAGAAGAACTTCAACCACAATCAATTTTATTTTTTATTTTATCTGGAGTTTGCATAGGTTCATCCCTAGCAGTTGTCCTTCATAAAAATCCAGTGATCTCTGCAGTATCTCTGGTCCTTTCTTTTTTCTCTCTCGCAGGAATTTATGCTGTTATGAATGCTATATTCATTGCAACCATGCAGGTTATTGTCTACACCGGTGCTATCATGGTTCTTGTGATATTCGTCATTATGCTCCTGTCATTACGGGAGGAAACGAATTTAGAAATATGGCGGAATCCAGTTAAGCAAATTGCAATTGTATTCGTAGTATGTATCTTTGGTGGGATATTGGTGGCATCAATGAATTTTAATCCGGAAATAGGGAATGGGGATCCAATTGAATCCTATAAATTCCTTATCCAAAACGGTCAAAATTCTGGAGTAGAGGTAAAGGGTAACACTGCGAGCGTAGGAGCATCTACCTTTCTCCAATACCTACTACCATTTGAACTAGTCTCAATCCTACTCACAGTAGCTGTGATTGGTGCTGTTGTCATCGCAAAACGCGATAAATTGAATCAATCCTAATAAAAAGAGAGGGAATTTACTTGAATACACTTATATCAGGCGTTCCATTGACGTACTATTTAAGCTTAGCCGCTGCGATGTTTGCAATTGGTGTCTTAGGCGTCTTATTGCGAAGAAATGCTGTTGTCATTTTTATGTCGGTTGAGTTGATGCTAAATGCTGTCAATCTCGTCTTTATTGCATTTTCTAAATCAATGGGAATCATTGGTGGAGAAGTAATCGTGTTTTTTGTAATGGCAATTGCAGCAGCGGAAGCCGCTGTGGGACTTGCTATATTAGTAGCAATCCATCGGCATAAAAAAACAGTATTTGTCGATGAAATCAACCTTCTGAAGTGGTAATAGTATTATGTTAGACTTATTTTATCTCGTAATTTTGCTCCCATTTATTGGTTTTTTGATAAATGGTCTCCTATATAGAAAAATGCCCCACACTCTAGCAGCAGTTCTTGGAATTTTAGCTGTTGCCATTCCCTTTTTTATTGCATTGGGGGCTCTCTTCCAATACGATCCCATGCATGCAACCAAACCATATTCATTTACTCTTTTAGAGTGGATACATGCTGGAAATTTTAGAGTAAACTTCGGCTACCAAATTGACCAACTCTCCCTCTATATGACCTTAATCATCACAGGGATTGGCTCCTTGATTCATATCTATAGCATGGGATATATGCATGGAGAAGAAGGTTTTAACCGATTTTTTGTATACTTAAACCTCTTTATTTTTTCTATGCTAAACCTCGTTTTGGGAGACAATCTCGTATTGATGTTTCTAGGCTGGGAGGGCGTAGGGGTCTGTTCATATCTACTCATTGGATTCTACTACGAGAAATCTTCAGCAGCCAATGCCGGTATGAAAGCATTTGTTGTTAATAGGATTGGGGACGTTGGTTTTGCAGTTGGGATTTTTCTGACCTACTGGTACACTGGCAGTGTAGTTTACACCGAAATAATGCAAGCTTTGCCCACAGCGTTGCCTTTCAAAGAAATAATAAATTGGGTTGCATTGGCTTTTTTTATTGGAGCTATAGGAAAATCTGCCCAAATTCCTCTCTATGTTTGGCTGCCAGATGCTATGGCGGGTCCAACTCCAGTCTCAGCACTGATCCACGCGGCAACAATGGTCACTGCTGGTGTTTTTATGATAGCTAGGTTAAACCCAATCTTTATGGCAGCTGAAATAACTAGTGATTACATTGCTATCACTGGAGCTGTCACTGCTCTCTCTGCAGCTACAATTGGACTTTACCAAACGGATATCAAAAAAGTTTTAGCATATTCTACCGTATCTCAGCTAGGGTATATGTTTTTAGCTATGGGTGTAGGGGCTTACACGGCTGGTATGTTTCATTTGATGACACACGCATTTTTTAAAGCACTCATGTTCTTGGGGTCTGGCTCTGTGATCCATGCCATGCACCATGAGCAGGATATGCGTAATATGGGAAATGTGAAAAACTATATGAAAATCACCTGGTTGACTTTCATGATAGGAACTCTTGCCATAGCGGGTATCCCTCCTTTTAGTGGATTTTTCTCCAAAGATTTAATCTTAGAGAAAGCTTTTGGTCACCACGGGATTGGGATGTTTTTATGGGTGATTGGATTTGCAGGGGCACTCACCACAGCTTTCTATATGTTTCGACTTGTTTTTCTTACATTTTATGGGAAGGAGAGGATCGATCATCATGTAAAAGAGCATCTCCATGAATCTCCTTTTACAATTACTTTCCCTTTGATGGTTCTGGCAATTGGAGCAGCATTTGCAGGGCTGTTGCAGGTTCCACATGTATTGTTTGGTGGAGTTCATATCCTTGATGATTTTTTTAAGCCTATTTTTTCCCAAGGGGAATCTATCATAACTGCTTGGGGAATTGTGAAAGAACCTCACCATATGAGTGAATCTACAGAAATACTTTTGATGATACTATCAGTTGGAATTGCTCTTACTGGAATTGTACTCGCAAGGGTGATCTTTATTGGTAAAGGAGCAGTTCCACCTGCTGATGAAGGATTCAGTGGATTACCAAAAGTAATTTATGCAAAATACTACATTGATGAAATTTATCAGGCATATATAATCACTCCATTGATTGAGATATCTGATGCACTTGCGGATTGGGATAAACGCTATATAGATGGAGCTGTTGTGGGTGTGGGTAAGGTATTTTTAACTTTCTCCGATGGATTCCGTCGATTGCAGTCTGGGGTTGTAGGTGATTATGCCCTCTTTATAGTATTTGGAACAATTTTTATTCTATTTTATGTTTTTTTTAAGGGGGCTTGATAGGTAATGCCAGATTCTATTCTATCAATCATTATTTTTTCACCAATCTTGGGACTGATTCTTATTCCCCTACTCAAAAGTGACTCAGCTATCAAATGGATTAGTTTATTTATCACTTTGCTAACATTTGTAATCAGCATTCCAGTATTTCTTGGTTTTGATCCTTCTAATACAGGACTTCAATTTGTTCACTTAATAAAAAATTGGATAAAAATTAGCGATACCTTCTCTGTTGACTACCACTTTGGTTTGGATGGTATAGCTCTATTGCTCTTCTTTCTCACCTCTTTTCTGTTTTTTCTGTCCAGTGCAGCATCTTGGACTTACATTCACAAGCGAGTCAAAGAGTTTCATATTTCTTTGTTATTGTTAGAAATTGGTGTACTTGGAGTTTTTGCATCTGGAAATTTAGTATTATTCTATGTTTTTTGGGAGCTGATGCTCATCCCAATGGCACTTTTAATAGGAGTATGGGGTGGGGAAAATAGACTCTATGCTGCTATTAAGTTCTTTATTTATACCATGGCTGGTTCTGTTTTGATGTTGGCAGCTGTTTTGATTTTGTACTACAAAACAAATACAGTTTCTATTGAACAGCTCTCAGTTATGAACCTTGATATTTTTTCAGTTGAAATGCAAACTTTTCTCTTTTTTGCATTTGCTTTGAGTTTTGCTATTAAAATTCCAATTTTTCCCCTCCACACTTGGTTGCCCGATGCACACACAGAAGCCCCAACAGCAGGTTCTGTAATTTTAGCAGGTGTATTGCTGAAAATGGGAACTTATGGATTTATACGATTTTGTATTCCATTTTTTCCCGCTATATCTCTGCAATACAAAGAGCTTTTTATGGTTCTCAGCGTAATAGGGATCATCTACGGAGCCTTGGTTGCTATGGTTCAAAAAGATGCTAAGAAATTAGTTGCCTACAGTTCCGTATCACATCTTGGTTTTTGTATGCTTGGTCTAATGACCTTTACAGAAGAGGGAGTCATGGGTGGCATGATCCAAATGATAAACCATGGGGTTTCCACTGGGATGCTCTTCCTTATGATTGGTATGATCTATGAAAGAACCCATACAAGGATGATTGCAGACTATGGTGGAATTGCAAAAATTGTTCCCACATTCGCTATTTTCTTTATGATTGCTATGCTTTCGAGTGTTGGTCTTCCGGGTACAAATGGATTTGTGGGAGAATTTTTAGTTCTTCTAGGAGCAATAAAAATAAATGTACCATTGGGGATTCTAGCTGGATCTGGGGTTGTATGGGCTGCATGTTACCTCCTTTGGCTCACTAAACGTTTTTTATTCGGACCAATAACTAATAAACACAACGAAGATCTTAAAGATTTAAATACTAGGGAAATTGCAATCTTACTTCCCTTAGTAGTACTTATCATTTGGTTCGGTGTTTATCCTAAGACCTTCTTTAGGTATTTAGAGCCATCCATTCGAGTGTATTTAAATTCTGCATCTTCCCAGGCAATTGCAGAGAGAACCCAGTCTAAATTAGAATCTGGAGAGACTAGTTCCTCTAAAAAAACCTTAACTATTGATTACAACTCTTTAGGGGCACCCCTGCTTTCCTTTGAATCTAGACTCAAGGGATATACAAACTCTTATGCAATACTCTTAGGAGCCGATGCGGAACCTAAGAAAGAACATGATTCTCATGACCAAACCCATCCATCCCATGAAGAGGGTGATCACCCTGATGATCATTCTGACTCTCCAGAGGAGACTAAATAATGCAAATTCCACAACTTATAGATTTTATTTCTATACTCCCTGCTTTAGTTTTATTGGGAGGAGCTATATTTTTCTTAGTGATTCAGTTTTTTTTCCAATCCAATGACCATAGAGTAATACGATTTTTAACGGGTATTTTATTGTTGGTTGCTTTTTATTACAATATTGAATCTAAAGCTGCGCCAGGCTTCGGTGTGTACTTTTCAGGACAGATTAAACTATCTGATGTCACTTTTTATTTAAATTCCATCTACATAGGGACTGCTTTCCTTACGATCATTGCATCACCCAGAATACTAAGCCAACATGGGATTATCTTTCCAGAGTTTTACTCGTTGATTTTATTTTCTGTTGCAGGTATGTTTTTCATGACCACCGGTGGTGATTTTATTGTTATCTTTATTGGATTGGAAATTCTTTCTATCTCCCTATATATTTTGATAGGTATGGCGAGAAATGAAATATCTAGTTTAGAAGCTACAATGAAATATTTCCTTTTGGGAGCATTTTCTTCGGGATTTATGTTAATGGGCATTGCTCTTCTCTTTGGAGGAAGTGGATCTACAAATGTAGAAGAAGCTCTCAAACCAATCTTTATTCATGAAGTCAACAATGGAGTAAGCTTATATTCTAGAATGGGGCTGGGTCTCTTTTTTGTGGGTGTATTCTTTAAAATAGCTCTTTTTCCTTTTCATTCTTGGACTCCAGATGTCTATGAGGGTGCGCTTACTACAATGACTGGATTTATGGCATCAGGACCCAAAGCAGCAGCAATGGGTTTGCTTTTAGTCATCTATTCTTATATTCCTGAAGTAGATACTAATGGGATTTGGTCGGAGTTGGTAGGTACCCTAGCGATTCTCTCTATGACTTTTGGAAATATATTAGCACTCAAACAAGAAAACCTTAAAAGAGTTCTTGCTTATTCATCTATATCCCATGCTGGTTATATTGTTGCCGGGATAGCTTGTGGTGCAAAAAATGAAGTTCTTTATTATCTTATCATGTATGCTTTTATGAACATTGCAAGTTTCTCTCTCATTGCATATTTGGAAAATGGAAAGCATGTAATTACGTATTCATCCCTAAAAGCTCTGGTTTTACAAAAGCCATTCACAGCGGTGGGTTTACTTTTAGTATTTTTTTCATTGGGTGGAATACCACCATTGGGTGGTTTTTGGACCAAAGTATTCCTATTCCAAAAAATATCTGTGTCTGAAAATCCCCTCAATAGGGTATTATTGATTGCTGGTGTGGTAAATTCTGCCATAGCTATTTATTACTATCTAAGAGTAACAGTAAGTGCCTTTATGACAGAAGAAAAAGGTACAGCAACACTAGAATCTATTCCAAGTAGCTATGGATTGGCATTTGCATCAGCTATATCAGTATTATTTATAAGCTTTAGTTGGATTTTATTCCATCCTTCTAGCTTATAATTATATTTGTAAAGTTAATAATCAAAGGGAGGTTTGTACAATCTCCCCATATACTTAATTTTTATTATTTTTTATCAACCTTGATTTTTTAAAATTTCATACTATCACTAAAGAATAAAATTTCCTACCTCCTTCTAACTTATCACTCGAAATTAATTGTACTGTAATCGTATTGTAATCTAAAATATTACAATTAGGTAACATTCAAAGAGTAGGTAATATCCTATCTTTTAATTGGAGAAGCGATGAATATATCTCAAAATGGAATAAATGTTTTAGTGGTAGATGATGAGGAAGATATTCTAGAGCTGATAAAATTTAATCTAGAAGAAGAGGGCTTTATTGTTTCGACTTGTAAGAACGGATTAGAAGTTCTTCCTAAAATTGAAAAAAATTCACCACATCTTGTGATACTAGATGTTATGCTACCAGGTATTGGTGGAATTGACCTCTGTAAAAAAATCAAAGATAAGTATTCAATACCAATTATTATGGTAACGGCTAAAACAGGTGAAACAGATGCTGTTTTGGGATTGGAATTCGGAGCAGATGATTATGTAAGAAAACCTTTTAGTCCAAGGGAACTTATGGCAAGGGTTCGATCAGTAATGAGAAGATATTCTGGAGTTCAGGATGAAGATAAATCAACTAGTATTACAATTGGTAAGGTTTTTCTAAATGGTGTAGCTCATAAAGTATATGTAAATAATCTAGAAGTTGAATTAACTCTTCTTGAATATAAAATTTTATTTTTATTTATGTCTAATCCTGGGGTGGCACTTACAAGGGAAAAACTTTTAGATAAAATTTGGGGACATGATATATATGTTACTGATAGGGCGGTAGATGTGAATATAAAAAGGTTAAGGGATAAATTGGGAGAGGAAAAAAATCGACTTGAAACTGTGAGAGGTATTGGATATCGCTTTAACAATGCGTAGTTTCTTTTCTAGAGTACTAATAAGCAATTGGTTATTCTTAGTAGTTTTACTGATCACTGCCACCTTTGTTCTATTTCTAACTACTGTAATAAGTAGTACCTATTATGTTATTTTGTTTATTTCCTATTTAGTGTTTTCTCTCTATGTTGCATTTCATATCTCTTATCGAATAGCAGCAAATGTAACAGAACAACTACGAACTTTACAAGAGCGAACTAGATTGATCAATGCTGGTGAATTTAATTCCGCTTCGATCATGACTAATATCCAAGAACTTTATGAGTTATCTACATCTATAAACGCAATGTCTGAAAGGCTCCAACTTCAATTCTCCGATTTAAACATTGAAAAAGAAAAATTTAACTTACTACTGGAGAATTTAAAAGAAGGAGTCTTTGCTATAGACAAAGAAAAACGAATATTATTCCAAAATAAAAGTATTCCTAAGCTCTTAATTCCTGAGGGATCCCAATCTAGAAATATTGATACTGTTATCAATGAAAAAAAAATTTTACAATTTCTAAATCAACATATTATAAATGAAACGGAAGGTAAAATTTATATTGAAATTAATAAAAAATATTATAGTATAAGATTATATACTTTAAAGAGAGATGATAAAACATTACTTTATATAGGGGTTGTTTTAGATAAGACTGAAGATAGAGAAAGGCAATTACTCCGTGAACAATTTGTGCAAAGTGCATCTCATGAACTAAAAACTCCTATAACTTCAATTAAAGGATATGCAGAAACATTAGAAGCAAAATTAAAATTAAATTCAGAATCAAATGAAAAGAAATTTTTAGATGCAATTTTACGTAATACAGATCGAATGATTAGAATTGTAGAGGATATGTTGACAATTTCTAAATTAGAAACTTCTAATATGGTATTTCAACCAGAATTATTTTCATTGAATGATTTAGTTAAAAATATCGAATTAACTGTTTTTGGATTTATGAACCCAAGAGGACAGAAATTTATAAATGAAATCTCTGAAAATTTTATGATAAAAGCAGATCTAGTTCAGCTAGAGCATGTTATTCTAAATTTAATTCAAAATGCCTCTACTTATTCTCCAGATAATTCCAAAATAGGAGTTTCCGCAGAACGATTTGAAAAAGTTATTCGTATATCGGTTTGGGACCAGGGAATTGGAATAGAGGAGAAGGAGCTTGAAAGAATATTTGAGCGTTTTTATCGAGTTGATATGGATCGATCCAGAAGTAGAGGTGGAACTGGTCTGGGTTTATCCATAGTCAAACATATAGTTAAATTGCATTCAGGATGGGTAACAGTTTCGTCTACACCAGGAAAAGGATCTACATTTATAGTAAATTTACCGATTGACATTCTTATTGCCCCTGAATAGTTTTAGACTATGTTACCTAAGGGGTTTCTTTCATTCGGAAAGAACATTGGCATAAAAGATAATACAAAAGATTTTGCAGTCATTTATTCAAATGTACTATGCAGAGCTGCTGCTGTGTTCACTCAAAATAATTTCCCTGGAGCTCCTATTGTAATAGGACGTGATCATATTAAAAATGGAGTTCTCCAGGCTATCGTCATAAACTCAAAAAATTCTAATGTTGCCACAGGAGAAAAAGGTCTTCAGGATGCTTTGAATACATGCAAGGCAATTTCAGTTTCCTTAGGAATAAAAATGGAGGATGTCTTACCATCTTCCACAGGTGTGATTGGTGTCCCTTTGCCAATTGAAAAAATTTTAAATGCCTGTAAGACTGCAAAAGAAGAGTTACGAGAAGATGCCTTAGAAGAAGTTGCTACAGCTATCATGACAACAGACAAGCAAAAGAAAATATCTATAAGAAATATTAATAAACCAGAAGGCTCTGGAATAATATATGCTCTTGCTAAAGGAGCAGGAATGATTGAGCCTAATATGGCTACTATGCTTTGTTTTATTTTAACTGATATGAAAATTAAGACTAATAATCTTCAAAATATTTTAAAAAGAGTTGCTGATAAAACTTTTAACTGCTTAAGTATAGATACCGATACATCAACAAGTGATACAGTAGTTCTTTTATCAAATGAACTTTCTATTGAAGTTGAAGAAAATGAATTCGAGAATGTACTTCTTGATATCTGTACTGATTTGACAAAAAAAATCGCAAGAGACGGAGAAGGTGCCACTAAACTTATAGAACTTAGTATTTCAGATGCTGAGAGCTTAGATCAGGCTAAAAAAATTGGTAAATCTGTGCTAAACTCACCTTTAGTTAAAACTGCTATATACGGAGGTGATCCCAATTGGGGGCGTTTTGTAATGGCAATTGGTAAAGTATTTGATGAGGTAATAGATTATGATACTTTATCCCTTAAGATAGGGGGTATTGATGTTAAAAATGCCACAGATATAGTTAAGAAAAAGATGTCATTGTATCTAAAAGAAAATACTGAAATACAAATAAATATATCTTTAGGTACGGGTAATGTAAGTTCTATGTTTTGGGGTTGTGATTTAACAGAAGGCTATATTAAAGAAAATGCATATTATACAACCTAATGAAATTATTTTTTGAAAAATATATATCAAATTTTATTATATCTGGATTTAAAGTTAAGTCTATTTTAATTTTACTATTTACAAGAATTATTTTTATTTCAATTGGATTAGTCATATATAATAGCATTGATTATTTATTATTAGGTGTTTATAGTAATAAGCTCATGATTGCTGAAATAGCTGCAATTATAATTTCAATTATTTTTTTTCTTCCAATTCAAGAATATGTAGAAATCTACCTCAAAAAAAAAATACTCTCGGAATATTTATTTGATGATCCTTTAACATTAAGATTTGCTCATAAAAGATTTGAAGTGTACGACTTAATTAGAAATGTATTTCCAGATATGGTAAGAGCTTCTGGAAGTAATATGGGAAGATTAGCAATTTTAAATCAGTTTAGTTATTTTGAAGCATATACTTTTACAAAAGGTAGAAGGAGAAAGATTAAGAATCAAAGTTTTTTAGTAAACAAAAGGTTGATGATATATCTTGTGAGTAAAAAAGATGGTGTATCAATCTCTGAAACACTAGACCGTCCTGATATTAATGAAGATTTTGCTTTATTGAAAGCTACATTTATCCTACCATTTATATTTAGAGAAAAGCTATTTGGTTTTTTAGCACTTACTGACGTACCCGATGAGCAATCATTGAAAACTATGAGAATAATTTCCAGTAAATCGGCTATTTCAATTTATAACCACATTCTTTCATCACAAATTGCAATACATAAAAAATATAAGCATGAATTTGAAGTTGCATCTAGGATAGAAGATCAAATATTTTCAATTAAAGTTCCTGAATTTAGTGGTATTGAATTTAAATCATTCCAGAAAGATCCAAATTTATTACTCGAATTTTTTAAAAATGATGAGGAAGGTCATGTATTTGCTTTAATTGCTTTGAGTGGGAAAAATAGATTTAGCTCTGGCTTGGTTTCATCTCATTTATTAGGAAAGTACTATTCTCAAAGCTTAATTAGGAAAAAACATAATCATAAAACTATAAGAGTTTATACAGAAAAATGTCTAAATGACCTCATGTGGAATGAAGGATTTGAAATGATCATTGGAAGTTTTAAAGAAAATTCAACTCGAATTACATTTACACAGGTAGGCTTAAACTTTAGAATTACAGATTCTGATGAAAAATTGGATAATCTTATATCAGTAGGATGGAAGTACACATTAGATATTAAATCAGAAAACCTTTTTATATATTATAAGAGAGAGAAAATATTATCAATTAGTAAGAAATTAGATGATCCAGAAACTATAATAGTTAAACAAAAAAAAGAAGAAATTAAGTGAAAAATATATTATTATTTATTACTACTTTTTTATTATATTTTATTTTTTTTGCTCTCATAATTTCTTTCATAGATTCTTCAAAAGCAAGAAGATTTCTTTATCAATTTCCAAATGGATTTGTAGTTAATTCAGATAACCAAAATAAACACCTTTTAGGATATAACATACTTTTCTCAGAAGAAAAACTACCTGAAATGAGTTTAGAATTAGAAGAATCAATAGATATAAAAATTGAATCTGAATTTTATTCAATTTTTAGGGTAATGTACGACTTTATTATTTATATATGTATTTCGATAGTTTATTTTTTTGCTTCTATCTGGTTTTTTTTAATGATTGGTGATATTTTAATTAGCACATTTTTTTTAACACTCTCCATTCTATTTGTTTCTTTAGTTTTTATTCTTGGATTTGATTCGAATTTTTATCTCTTTTATTTTTGTTTTTTTGCACTACCTTTTATTATAATGCATTTAAGCTTTAGATTAAAAGGAAAAGATCTAACATCTAAATTATTAGTTCCAGAACTTGCTGTTTTAGGAATACTAACCTATATTGGATATTATGGTCACGATGATATTCTGATTTTTGAAAAGCTAATAAAGATAGGAAGAATTTTATTTTCCCTTTCTGCATTAGGAATAATTAGCGTTGTTATTTATGATATTTTTAAGTATAGGAAAGTTACTTCAAATCATTTAATTAAAAAATCAACTCTTGCATTTGCTATTTTTATGATTATATTTTTACCAGTAATTATTTTTGAATTTAATTTATTAAAAGATAACTATATTATACAATATTTACTATTTTTTATTTTTATAACTTTTCCAATTTTTTTTGCTTATGGCTCAATGAGGTACTCTTTTATTAAGCAACAGTTGTACTTCAATTCTACTCTTACATTATTTTTTTTATCCATATTTTTAGTAAGTATTTATATATCTGTTTATAAAATTTTGTACTATATAAACATGCCTTCAAATAGCTTTTTAGATATAATCAATGCTTTATTTTTGAGTATATGCCTTATTTATTCTTCTACAATTAAAAATCTAATCAATGAAATGATTGAATATTATACTTTTGATAGAAATGAAAAGCTTACAAGTGCACTCGAAGAAATGGCTGCTACCATTGCCTCCCCAATGACTCTTAAAAGCACAGCAAAGCACTTATTTTTTAGGGTCAATGAAGTTCTAGATGTAGATAGAGTGGTAGTTCTAGTGCCAGCAGAGAGATTTCCTGATGTTGAATTTAAAGATATATCAGTCATGAAAATTGTTGAGTCTTCTCCAGTTTGGAAATATTTTTCTCAAAATAAGGACATTACTATCACATCCTATTTAATTTATGGATCTGGAAATAGAGAGGATACTCATAAATTTTTAAGAGATATGAACATTCAAATTGCATACCCTATGTTGGCAACCGAGAGTGGCAAAAAAGTTTCATCTGTCTTTTTGATTGGCGAAAAAAGAAATCATAAAAATTTTTCTTTGGGTGAACTAAAATTTATCAAAGAAATAACTAGATTAGCAGACCTTTTAATTCAAAACTATTTACTTCTCCTTTCTGAGGTAGAGAAAAAGAAAATGGAAAGAGATTTATTAACCGTTCAAATTATGCAGAAGACAGTAAATCCATTGGTATTTGAAACAGAGAGAATTGAAGATTTTGAGTTCGGTTATGTTTCCATTCCAGCACTTGGCATTTCAGGAGACTATATGGATTTTATAAAAACCAGAGATAGTAAGCTTTGGGTATTTTTAGGAGATGTAAGTGGTCATGGAGTTGGGAGTGGTTTTTTAGTTAGTGCTATCAAAGCATTAGTTCAAGATCAGATTGATCTGGGATTGGATATACAAAAAATATTTTCTAATATAAATAAATTTCTTTTAGAGAGATATTCAGGAAATGAGTTCATGAGCTTGTTTGCAGGTATTTATGATCCAAAATCTACAATTTTTGAATATATCAATGCTGGTCATCTTTCCCCAGTACTGTTTAGAGGTGCTAATCACCAATTTAAATTGAGGGGTGGGGATAGACTACTAGGGGTAATGCCAACTACTTTTACACCTGAAAAAATTCAGTTTTCCAGAAAAGATAGACTATTTTTGTACTCAGATGGAGTTACTGAAACATTTAATTCTGCCGAAGAGGTATACGGAGAAAAAAGATTATTGGAATTCATAAAGGATAATTATAGTCTTGAAAGCGAAGAAATGGTTAAACTAATTGTAAAAGATGTAGAAGCATTTCGAGAAGAAGCAGAAATATCGGATGACTTATCACTAATATGTCTAACTAAAATGATTTGAGGTTAATAAGTTTTGCCGGCAATAATATATCAAAATAAAAATAATAATAGTATTTATAAAATTGAACATTCAGAAATAATTCCTTCTGAACCATATTTTTTAGATTGTGATGAAGATTCATTCTTGCTCCAAGGAGATTATCCACAAAATAATCTCATGGTTTTAAATAAGGATAATATATTTACTAAAGAATTGTACCCAGTGGTTACTCAAGATCCTGAAGGGAAAATTTTGATGCAAGCATATCTTAATAAGGAGTCATTGAATTTCTCTTTAAGTACTGGATATGCACATTATTTTAGTAGAACAAGAAATCGACTTTGGAAAAAAGGAGAAGAAAGTGGGCATCTTCAGAATGTTATCTCAATATTTTACAATAATGACTTTAAATTTTATGTCTATAATGTGGAGCAAATTTCAAATGCATGTCATACGGGATCATATTCTTGTTTTTTTAGAAAGGTAGTAGATGGAAAAATATATACATTATAAAAATCTAATTAAAAATAGAGGATAACTATATGAATCAAATCTTAGAAAAGATAAAAGAGTTTACTAATTTTAAAATATTTATCATATCCATAACTCTAACTTTTTTAATATCATCACTTATTTTATTTTCTTTTTATTTTAAATATTCCAAGCCTGTTGGCTCTGGACAAAATAAATTTGAATTATTTATTGAAGAAGGGCAGGGGTCTTATCATGTCTCAAAAGAATTAAAAAACAGTAAAATGATCCATTCCATTCGTTTTTTTCAAATTCTTCTGAAAATAAATAGCAATACAAATAAAATTAAACATGGTATTTATGAAATTAATGATGGTATGGCAGCCAATCAAATTATGGATATTTTAGTGTCAGGAAAAGTAAAAATGATAAATTTTACTATACCTGAAGGATTTCATAATAGGCAGATAGCCGAATTATTATATACAAAAAAACTTATTGATTCAAAAGAAAAGTTCTTCGAAATAGCGTCTGATTCAGCTTTGTTGGAAAAGTACAAGATATCTGCTCATACAGTAGAGGGATATTTATTTCCAGAAACATATACAATTCCTTTAGAATATAGTACTGAAAAAATTATAGAGATGATGATAAAACGATTTTATAAAAACTTATCATCTATTGAAGAATCAAAAAATTTATCTCCTGAGGAATTGCATAAGAAAGTTATTATGGCTTCCATTGTTGAAAGGGAAGCAAAGAAAAAAGAAGAACAACCATTGATGGCGGGTGTATTTGAAAAAAGATTCAAAATTAATATGCCATTTGAAAGTTGTGCTACAGTACAATATCTTTTTGAAAAACCAAAAAAAAGGCTCTTAGAAAAAGATTTACTTATTGAATCAGATTATAATACATATCTTCATAGGGGGTATCCACCAGGACCCATATCTAATCCGGGCTTACCAGCACTTAAAGCTGCTTTTACTCCAATTGAATCAGATAATTTATTTTTTTTGGTTAAACCAGATGGATCACATTATTTTTCGAAAACTCATAGAGAACACTTAGATGCTAAGAAAAAATATATAGATATTTTATACCAATGAAACCCAAAAAAAAATTAGAATCTTTAGATTTAGAAATTTCAAATCTAAATTCAGAGTTAGAAAGAGTGTTGGCTTCCCTTAAGGAAATGAAAGCCAAACAAATTAAAAATTCATCAATCAAAGATGAAGCAATTAAATTTATTGACAAAACTGAAAAGTTGATACAGTTAGCAGAAGCTGGAAAATTAAAAATTTCACCCGAAGAAAAAGATAAATTGACAAAGGCACTATCTAATATAGTAAAAATATTTAAGTAATTGTAATAAAGAAGTTTAGACATTATTTTACGAATTAAAAATGACAGAATTTTCCTTATATACTTTTTGGTGAATAAGGTTGAATTTTTATAGTATTTCTTTTTTTTTATTAATTATAAAATTCTCAATACTACTTAAATAGAGGCTTAAAATGGATAAATCCTTAGTAACCAAAGTTTTAGGAGCTACGAGTCTACTTGTTAAAGATATTACAAAAGGACTTGCAGAAAAATGTTCTGAAAAAAATTCCATTTCAATAGAAAAAATGGACCAAAACCAATTGGTATTTTATCAATTATCTTGGATAACTTCCGAACTAAAGGTTGCAGAATCCTATATCGATTATGCTTGGAATCCATCCATTAATACCTCTGACATGGAAAAGAAAATGGCAATTACATTTGCCGCTGAAACTATTTCACATATCCGATCAGAAATCATAAGTAAACCTGAAGAATTTGCAACCACTGCAACACACGTTCATGAAATTTTATTCAATTCAGAAGTTAGTTCATTTGTTTCTGATTCTATAAAAATGGAAAAATATTCCGAAATTGCTGACCTTATCCAAAAAAATGGGCACATTGGACCTTATGGTTTGTCAGAGGATCATGATAGTTTTCGGGAAACATTTAAAAAGTTTGCGGAAGAAGTTGTCATGCCGCATGCAGAGCATGTTCATAGGCATGACGAAACCATCCCTGAAGAAATAATCCAAGGTTTGCGTGATATGGGTTGTTTTGGACTTTGTATCCCTGAAACCTATGGTGGTATACAACCCTCTGATAAGCCAGATAATATCTCTATGTTAGTTGTAACAGAAGAGCTTTCTAGGGGCGGTTTAGGTATTGCAGGCTCTCTTATCACCAGACCAGAGATTGTCTCTAAAGCTATTTTAAAGGGCGGTACAGATGCTCAGAAGGAGAAGTGGTTAGGTTCTATTGCAGAAGGCAAGATTATGGCTGCAATTGCAGTTACAGAGCCCAATTATGGATCGGACGTAGCAGGTGTCTCAGTTCCTGCTGTTAAAGTTGAGGGTGGCTGGAAAATAAATGGTGTCAAAACATGGTGTACTTTTGCAGGTTATGCAGATGTTCTACTCGTACTTTGTAGGACAGAGAGCGATCCCTCCCTTAAACACAAAGGGCTCTCCATTTTATTGGCAGAAAAACCGCGTACCAGAGAGCATAGTTTTGATTATACGCAACCTGGTGGCGGTAGAATAGAAGGAAAGGCAATTGATACCATCGGGTATCGTGGTATGCATTCCTTTGAAGTTTCTTTCCAAGATTTTTTCGTTCCCGATGAAAACCTAATTGGTGGGGAAGCTGGAAGAGGAAAGGGTTTTTATCTCCAAATGGAAGGTTTTGCTGGGGGTCGAATCCAAACCGCAGCCAGAGCCAATGGAGTAATGCAGGCAGCATTAGAGGCATCACTCAGGTATTCTAGCGAAAGACAGGTCTTTAAAAAGCCTATTTATGACTACACATTAACTAAATATAAATTAGCAAGAATGGGAATGATCATACAAGCATCACGTCAATACACCAACTATGTTGGGAAACTTTTGGATGAACACAAAGGACAAATGGAAGCAACATTGATAAAATTCTATGCATCTAAAATATCCGAGTGGGTTTGTAGGGAAGCTATGCAAATTCATGGTGGGATGGGGTATGCTGAAGAGTATTCAGTGTCTAGGTACTTTGTTGACTCTAGGGTATTTTCTATTTTTGAAGGTGCTGAGGAAGTAATGGCTTTGCGTGTGATTGCAAAAGGATTATTGGAAGAAGCTCTAAAAAATTAAGTTAGAAAAGTGTATGTGGATAAAAAATTCACATACACTTCTGCCCCCGACAGGATTCGAACCTGCGACCCTTTGTTTAGGAAACAAATGCTCTATCCACCTGAGCTACGGGAGCTCCTGTTTACTTTTTCTCTTTTCGCTTTTGTAATACCGTTCTGATTATATCTTGCATGCTGTGTATAACAACTTTATCTGGTTGAAAATCTATTCTTCCACCTTTAGAAAGGACAGTTATAGCCTTTTGTACTTCAAATAAGGGTTGTCCGCACCAAGAGGCAATATCTTCTTGGGTAATCTGTATTACAACATTTTTCCCATTTTCTGGTGCGTTTTGTTTTTGGGATAACATTAAAAGTACGTCTGCAACCTTACCAACTACATCATCAAACATAAGGATTTGCAATCTTCTTTTTTGGTCATAGATTCTTGTGGAAAACAATGTTAAAAGTTTAAAGGCTATTTGGGGTGTTTTGTTCATTAAATAATCAAAGTTTTCTCTATTGAAATTTAAAGTACGAACTTCAGTTACAGCAACTACGGTAGCAGACCTAGGTTGACCCTCAAGTAAACTCATCTCTCCAAATATATCTCCTGAATCTAAGATATCCATAGTTTTAATAGAATTTCCCACCGTTTTTAGGATTTTTACCTGACCATTTAAAATCATATAAAAATCATCACCAGGTTCATATTCACAAAATATAATTTGGTCTGGATCAAAAACTCTTCCAAATTTATCAAACATCAATTCAAGATTCATTTTACCCTTCTAACTCGGCTGATTTTTGTTGAGCTTTTTCTGTTAATTCATCCTCAGGGGGAAGAGTTGCAACTTTCTTATACAAAGAAATTGCTTTTTCTTTATTTCCCAACTTATTGGAAAGTTCCGCCACTCTATAAATAGATTCTTTCAATTTAGGTGATGAGGGGAATCTGGTAGCAAACGTAGAGTAAAATTGAATTGCCTCTTCTTTCTTATCTAACCCTTCTGAAATCTCACCCGCATAAAAAATGGAAGCCTCAATCATTTTTTCCTCTTCCATATCTCCAGAGTTTTTCACCTCAGAAATACTTTTGTATAGGGGGAATGCTTCAGCCAAATTTTCTTCATTTCTGAGTTTTTCAGCTTTTTCATAATTTTCTTTTACCTTTTTAGAGTTACCGCCCCCAGAAGAAGATTTAGGCTTTCGATCTGATTCATATTGCAGTGGCTCCATATCTTCTGGGTAGTCCCCACCATTTTGGGCAAGATCCAAAAGTTGTTTGGCTCTTTCTAAGTATGCTCCCTCTGGATAATGTTCTACGTATTTTTGGTAGGCATACCATGCGTGTTCTTTCTCTCCAAGCTTATGGTAAACCTCTCCAACATTCATCAATTCAAAGGAAGGGGATTTTGTATCTCCATGCTGACCAAGCTGTTCTCTGACCTTATAATGATACTGACGGAGTTGGTTTGAAAAAACCTTCATCATTTTCATCATAAGATTTGGTTTATAAATGGCAAAGGCTTCAAATTCTTGAATTCTAAAGACTAAGAGGGATGCTCCACCTATCACCTGTGCAGTTTCTTCTCTTGGGAATCGACCAAGTGCAGATCGAACTCCAAAGAATTCACCCAATTTTGCATCTTCTTTTATTTCCTCTTTTCCATCAAAAGATTTGGAAATTAGAGCAACTCTTCCTTTTTGGAGAACATATATATGCTCACTCTTCTCATTTTCAAAATATATAATAGAACCATTTTTATAGGTTCTTATAATTGGTCCTGGCAAATTCGTTTCCTGGCTAAAGTATAGTGGTACTTATATATGCTACTGTAACCATTTTCGAGAGAAATTTCATCTTTTACAATAGGAAAAACTTTATACTGAAAAAAAATATGAAGAAATAATTTTAGAATGCAATTTTCATTTATATTAAAAGTTTTCTGGAAGAGGGGAATTGGGCTTAATTCAAATAAATTATTTAAAAAATGATTGAGGATTTAAACTTTTGCTTCCTTGGTTGACTTGGAAATATAGACCAGATAATTTTGATGTAGTACCTAGGAGAGTAGCTTTGGAAATAAATTCTCCCTCTGACACAAATACCTCAACTAAATTTCCGTAAATACTGTAAAAATTATCTCCATGATCAACCACAATAACAGTCTCATACCCCTCTAATTTATCTACTGCAATAATTTTTCCTTCATAACTAGGATATACAGAAGGTGTTCCACCAGTCAAGATTACACCTTTGTGAGGATTGTTAGGATTTTTTGAAAATGATTTTTTAATAACAGTCTTTTCTCCAAATGGTTTGGATAAAGTTTGAAGGGATTTTTCTGCTTTTGGTACTGAAATTTTATCAATATCATTTGAAGATTGATTTTTTGAGGATTTTTTAGTTTCAGAATCTTGAAAAATTACAACGGAGTTTTCTTTGGGATCAGTGTTCACAATGTCCGCATTTATGGGATTACTTAATGATATACAAACTAAAATTGTAGCTATAAATAATTTAAAAATAAGTTTATTAGAAATACAGATAACTTCTATAATTTTTAAAAACTTATCCAATTAATTAATTCCTAGTTTAATGATATAAATCCTAGTTATAAAAGGATTTATCGTTACTTATTTATATTAACGAACTTATATACCCCTAAAATTGAATTAAAAATTTTTTTATAAAAAAAATTATGATTCATTTTTTTATTTATTTTTTGATTATTTTTTTATTTAAATTAAAGAAATTCAATTTAAATAATCTAAATATTATGTCTCAAAAATTTCCAGCAGGTCAGATTGATTCTCTGTAAATGAAATTAAAAGAATTAGATTGGATTTGTATAGATAAGTTATTATGGATTA
>Ga0209550_10000943_pt1 | contig 28140 bp, 23 predicted proteins | sample LauGreSuBDMM15SN_2_FD_187567 | JGI IMG/M metagenome (GOLD analysis project Ga0209550, IMG submission 187567) | Freshwater lake microbial communities from Lake Michigan, USA - Su13.BD.MM15.SN (SPAdes) (version 5) | ecosystem: Environmental > Aquatic > Freshwater > Lake | place: Lake Michigan... | reverse complement strand
TGCCCGAGCATATCGGGCTGTTCCCTGGTAGCTCAGTGGTAGAGCAGTTGACTGTTAATCAATTGGTCGGGGGTTCGAATCCCTCCCGGGGAGCCATTTATGCCTTTTATCCCATTGATAATTAGGCATATTCTTTGTTGCAAAATCTCTGGTGTACACTTTGGATACACTTTTGGCTAACCAGGCATCTTATCGCCTTATTATGGCTGATGGATCCACGGTTAATTCTGACATAGTATTCTGCTCACCCAGTTAGTTACCTTTCATTAGCAGCTATTGCCGTCACCCTCGGTAAAGATGGCGGCCATGGCCCTGCTGGTTAAATCAATTTTGATAGCCTCTTGTTTGAGATCTTTTGTACACATCATGCAAAATCGAATGAAGGCAGTTGGGTTCGCGGTAGCAACAGTGTTGTAAAAAATGTCGGTGCAAACAAGCTTTGAGCGTCTCGCGATCGGGGGATCAATCATCAAATGTGTATCGTTTAACTTTTTTTGGCAAAATATTTCTAACCGATCATGTCGATTAGCAGTCATCCTTGGCTTTTAGATTTATAATGTATAACATCATGATAGTATTGCAAATTGATAGTTTTACATGTTTTAAAATATTTAGGATCAGTACCATTTAAAACCACCTACGCGATGGGCCCATTTCGTGGCTCAATAGGCGCTAAACTGGCCCATGCGCCTGCCAGAGTAGTCGAAGCGCGGCATAACCTACCAGCAATGCCGTGAGCACCCGTAACACACGCGGTGAAAGATAGCGCATGCCGAACAGGCTGCCCAATTGCCCGCCAACCAACACAGCGCCGAGCAGCAGACCATATTGCAGCGCAGGCTCCGCAAGCGAATGCGCCCCTGATTTCAGTATTTGGCCTAACAAGCCCGCCGCCGAATTAATCAATATATAAAGCGACGCGAAGGCGGCAATCCGGCGTGCCTCTGCCCAACGGATCAGGTGTAAGACCGGTGCCATGAATATGCCCCCGCCAATGCCCGACAGCCCCGCGAGCAAGCCCACCCCACCCGACAGCGCCAGCAATACAGGCTTGGGAACTGCGCGTGGCGTCATCTTGTCCGCTTGGAGAAATAGGGCGATTGCAGACGCCAATAATGTGCCACCCAATATGGTGAGGAACACGACTTGTTTCAGCGGCACAAGCCCGCCTAAGAAGGCGAGCGGCGCTGATACTATCAGCAATGGCAGAACTTGCCGCCAAGACACCAAACCAGCGCGCACAAAGCGAATACTGCCGCCGGTAACGACGATGATATTGCAGACAAGTGCAATCACCGGGATCAGCCGGTAATCCACCCCCCACAAAGCAAGAAGCGCGGTATAAGTGGACCCGCCACCAAAGCCAACCGACGCATAGACAAATGCGACAAGAGCAAAGAGGCCGGCTAGCCAGATCATCTTCGTCCTCCCCGCATCACATCATCAATAAGCGCCGTGACAATGTTTGTATTTTTGTCCCGAACCGCACGGACATGGGTCGTTGCGGCGCAGATCAGGATCGCCTGCATATGGGTCGTTGAAACCCGATGGAGCCGCAACGCGCGGGATAGTCGTTGTCACCAACCCGAGAGCAGCGCCGCCATTGGCGTCCTTATTATCTGCACCCGAAAGGGGATCGATATGCGTGGTCAGAAAATCGGGCAGTTCGGGCAAGTCTTGGGGTACGAATTCTTCTTCGGCGCGGAAATCATTGGTGGCGATGGTTTTGGTCACGCCTTCACGAATGGCCGACAACATGCGTTCAAACAGGCCAAAGGCCTCTTGCTTATATTCGTTGACTGGGTTCTTCTGCGCATAAGCGCGCAGATAAATCACCTGACGCAGGGCGTCGAGCGTGGACAAATGCTCTTTCCAATGATGGTCGAGCGTTTGCAGCAAGATACTTTTTTCGACCTGACGCCAGATGGTTTCATCCAGCGCAGCGCCCTTCGCCTTGAACCTGGCGCTCGCCAATTCGGCAATGCGGGTTTCGATGATTTCAGGTTCAAGCCCGTCTTCCTGCAACCAACTGTCAACATCGGGCGTAAGGCCAAGCACCTCAGCGCATTTTTGCTTGAGGCCCTCCACATTCCACTGCTCAGGATAGGTACCTTCGGGGCAATGGTCGCCAACAAGGTTATTGACGGTATCGTTGAGCATATCGTCAATGATGTCGTCTACGGCTTGCGCATCCATGATGTCACTGCGTTGTTCATAAATGACCTTGCGCTGATCATTCATGACATTGTCATATTCGACCAACTGTTTCCGGATATCGTAATTGCGCGCCTCCACCTTTTTCTGCGCGGTTTCAATCGCTTTCGACAGCCATTTGCCGCCAATGGCTTCCCCGTCTTCGAGGCTGGAGTTCATCATTTTTGAGAACAGGGTTTCGGACCCAAAGATACGCAAAAGATCATCGTCTAACGACAGATAGAAACGGGAAAGTCCAGGATCCCCCTGACGCCCCGAACGGCCGCGCAACTGATTATCGATACGGCGGCTTTCATGGCGTTCTGTAGCAAGGACAAACAATCCGCCGGCTTCAATGACCTTGGCTTTTTCTTCCGCAATCTCGGCTTGCAAAGCCGCAATGGCGGCATCGCGCGCCTGCCCTTCGGGCATATCGCGCAATTCGTCATTCAACCGAAATTCAAAGTTGCCGCCCAGCTGAATATCCGTACCGCGACCCGCCATGTTGGTGGCGATGGTGACGCTGCCCAAACGCCCGGCCTGCGCTACAATATGTGCCTCGCTTTCATGGAAGCGAGCGTTCAGGACGCTGTGCTGGACACCTTCTTTTTCCAAAAATTCAGCCAGTAATTCGGATTTTTCAATCGATACTGTTCCAACCAAAACGGGCTGGCCGCGATCATTGGCTTCTTTGATGGTCTTGGCGATAGCACCGAATTTATCTTGCGTGTTTTTGTAGAACTGGTCGTCCTCGTCCACGCGCTTAACGGGTAAGTTGGTCGGTATTTCGACGACGTTCAGCTTGTAAATTTCATGAAACTCACCCGCTTCGGTAGCCGCCGTACCCGTCATCCCGGACAATTTGGGATACATGCGGAAATAATTCTGGAAAGTGATGGTCGCCAGCGTCTGGTTTTCCGGCTCAATATCCACAGCCTCTTTGGCCTCGATCGCTTGGTGCAGGCCGTTGGACCAGCGACGCCCGTCCATCATGCGACCTGTGAATTCATCGATGATGATGACCTTGCCATCCTTGACGATATAATCAATGTCGCGCTTGAACATGACATTAGCTTTGAGGGCTTGGTCGAGATGGTGCACGACCAAGGTATTCTCATAATCATACAGATTAGAGCCCGTCAGCAAGCCAGCGCCCTCAAGCAAGCGTTCCACTTTCTCAGTGCCATCTTCAGTCAAGGTGACGTTGCGGCTCTTCTCGTCCTTCTCATAATCGCCTTCGTCCAACTGGAGAACCACGGCGTGGACCTGCATATATAACTCGGATTTATCATCGGTCGGCCCCGAAATAATCAGCGGCGTCCGTGCTTCATCGACCAAGATAGAATCGACTTCATCGACAATCGCAAAGTTGAACGGGCGCTGCACCATTTGCGCGCGCTCATATTTCATATTGTCGCGCAAATAATCGAAGCCAAGTTCATTGTTCGTCGCGTAAGTAATGTCGCAATTATACGCGTCGCGCCGTTCATATTCAGCGATGCTTGGAACGACGACCCCCGTCGTAAGGCCAAGGAACCCGTAAATCCGGCCCATCCATTCCGCGTCACGGCGGGCTAGATAGTCGTTGACGGTCACAACATGGACGCCCTTGCCTTCTAACGCATTGAGATAGCATGCCAATGTTTCGGTTAAGGTCTTACCCTCACCTGTGCGCATTTCGGCGATTTCACCGCGATGCAGCACAATGCCGCCGACCATCTGCACATCGAAATGGCGCATGCCCATCACGCGCTTTGATACTTCGCGCACGGTGGCAAAAGCCTCAGACAGGATATCGTCAAGTGTCTCGCCAGCCGCCAAACGATCCCGAAATAGCTGTGTTTGCCCTTTCAGACGTTCATCGTCCATGGCGGCGATGTCGACTTCAAGCGCGTTGATATTTTCAACGATCTTCATAATCGATTTAACGTAACGGTCGTTCGACGACCCGAATAAGGCTTTGGCAAATCCGCCGAGCATGGATAATTCCTTCAAAATATTTAGGGGACGCGCACGAACGGCGCGCGGTAGGTAGCTATTAATAGCACCCCAAAGGGCGCAGAAAGCTTAACCTAAAATGATATCATGCCGGTCAACCGGCGTATCTGGCGTTACGGCAACCGAGGTGGCTTCGCCAATGGCGGGCGCAAGCGACGCCTGCGCCTTATGGGTCTCACGGACCACGGGTTCGCACGCGGCAACAGCTTCAAGCGCCGCAGCCGCAACATAAGCCTGCGCAACCGCCATATCCACTGATGCGGACGACGACGAAACCGGACGCGCCGCCTCCGCAGCGGAAAATCCGCTCATCATCGCCAGTAGATAAATCAATATGCGCATATAGGGCCCTGTTAGGTGCGCACAGACCTATAGGGACACAAAGCCGCTCCGTCTATCCCGAAGCGCCCTGCCTAGCGTGCATTGCCAGTTGCGCCAATTGCGGCCAACAGATAAACGAAATACACCATTTACACGCCCGCCAGAAATTATTACAAGGTTCCAGTTACTTGTCCAGCACTTCTCCACTCGCCATCGCTTTTCCTGTCATGCCCGACATCGCGGGGGCGACACCATATGTTGCGCGCGCGGGGTATAAGGAATGGGACCGGTGTGACCTCAGCTATGTGACATTTGATGCGGGCACCACGGTTGCGGGCGTCACCACGCAAAATCTGTGCTGTTCCGCCGAGGTTGATCTGTGCCGCGCGCATTTGCCGCATGGCCGTGCGCGCGCGCTGGTGGTGAATGCGGGCAATAGCAACGCCTTCACTGGGCAGCGGGGCAAAGATGCAGTGGACGCGATTGCCGGCCAAGTGGCGGCCCATTTGAATTGCGACGTGACGGAGATATTCGTCTCTTCAACGGGCGTCATTGGCGAGCCTTTGCCGATTGATAAGGCGCAGGCAGGGCTTCAGGCGGCTTTTGATGCTGCATCCTGCAGTTGGGAAGATCTCACTTATGGTATCGGCACCACCGACACCTTTGCCAAGGGCGCAACGGCAAGCGCGATGGTCGATGGCCGCAAGGTGCAGATTGTCGGCATCATCAAGGGCTCTGGCATGATCGCGCCCGATATGGCGACGATGTTGGGGTATATCTTCACCGACGCTGCCGTCGACGCCGCTTTCTTGCAGCAACTTTTGTCGGCAGCCAATCAAGCAAGCTTTAGCTGCATTACGGTGGACAGCGACACATCCACCAGCGACACAGTGCTGGCCTTTGCCACTGGTAAGGCAGGCAATGCGCGGTTGACCTCGTTTGAAGACGTTGGGGCCGACGCCTTTGCAGCGGCGCTGAATGATGTCTGTCGCCAATTGGCGCATCTCGTGGTGCGCGATGGCGAAGGGGCGCAGAAGTTTATTGAAATTCAGGTTACGGGAGCCGTCAGCAACGACAGCGCGCGCCGCGTTGGGTTAGCAATCGCCAATTCGCCCTTGGTCAAAACGGCGATTGCGGGTGAGGATGCCAATTGGGGCCGCGTCGTTATGGCGGTTGGTAAAGCCGGAGAGCCTGCGAACCGCGACACGCTTTCCATCCGCTTTGGCGCGACGTTGGTCGCACACAACGGCCTTGCGGTTGCAGATTATGATGAAGCGCCAGTCGCGCGCCATTTACAGCAAAAAGAAATCGAGATCGGCGTCGATCTAGGCCTTGGATCAGGGCACGCCACAGTGTGGACGTGCGATCTGACCCATGGTTATATAAGCATCAACGCCGATTATCGCAGTTAAAGCGCGGCTTCGAGCCAGCTTTTCAATTGTGCCTTGGGCGCTGCACCGACCTTCGTGTCGGCAATTTCGCCGCCCTTGAACAGGATCATCGTCGGAATCCCGCGTACGCCATATTTGGCGGGCGTATCGGGATGGTCATCAATGTTCAGTTTCACAATCTCGACCTGTCCGGCCAATTCTTCACTGATTTCCTCAAGGCTTGGGCCAATCATCTTACATGGGCCGCACCATTCGGCCCAGAAATCGACCAATACGGGTTTGCCTGATGCCAGCACGGTTGCGGCGAAGTCATTATCACCTACGGTTTTGGTAGCCATATCAATCTCCTTTGTTACACCCCATGTATTCGCCCCGCCAAGGACTGACAAGGACCATGCGCAATAGTTTTGCTTAAAGCGTCAAGAGGCGGGGTAATAGGGTGCCAAAATAGCGTCTGAAAGCATGATGAAGCGCGGCGCGTGGGTGAACAGCAGTGATATTTCTATCCGCGATGCCGGGAAAATCGCCTGCAATGCCGCACGATAATGCGCCATTTGCCGTAAATGTGGGACCGGAACGCCGCGTTCATCTTGCGGCACCTGCCGACCCGTTTTGAAATCGATGGCACGCACCAGACCGGGTTCAACCAACAATCGGTCAATCCGTCCATTGATGACCATTTCGCCTACCACGGCAACCAATGGCACCTCCGCGCGTGCGGATGGACCAAAAAACGGGGCCCATTGCGGGTTGTTCACGATACCGCGAACCTCGGCGATAAGGTCAGCTTGGTCAATATCATTATCAGGCGCCTGCGCCGCCAAATATTGCTCCGCCTTTTGCAACGACGCATCGTCCGTGATGCGTTCAAGCAAGGCATGGATCAGCTTGCCACGGGCCGCCGCTTTGCGCATGGCCGAAGGGGCTGGCGCGTCACCATAATCGTCATCGTCCAAACGCGACGGGACCAAAGGACGCGGCGGCCGTTGCTCGGCTGGCGCTGGCGCGAAAAGCCAATGTGGTGCGGCAACCAGCGGTTCCAATAGCGCAGCGGCATTTATGCTGCCCTCTGGGGACGCCAAGGAAGCACCTTGTCGTGCAACATGACGCATCACCCTGCCCCAGCGCGCGTCATCCTCCCAATCGCACCCAAGCGCCACCATGCCCCGCTGCACAAGCGCATACCAGCTTTCAACTGGCGGTACGCCTTTACGGCTAATGCCCAAAGACCCAGCCATAATGAGCCGCTCCTCAGCACGCGTGATCGCGACGTAGAGCAAACGCTTATGCTCCTGCAACTCGCGGGTCTTTTGCATGTCGATAATATCTAACAACCGGCCGGATTGTTCTGCCTTGCGGATCGGCAATAATGGCGTGCGATGCCCCTCGTCCATCAACAGTTCAACAGACTGGTCCGGTTTTTTCGTCGGGTCAGATGTGACATCGGCCAAAATGACCACGGGAGCCTGCAACCCCTTTGCACCATGGACAGTCATAATCCTGACCTCCTTGCTGCTGCTGCTGTCGCCCTCGCGTTTGATTTCGGCGTCACCACGGTCAAACCATGCAATGAATTTTTGTAAGCCCCCGCTGTGTTGCTGTTCAAATTGCAACGCGGAATTCAACATTTCTTCAATGGGTACCAAAACCTCATTGCCCAGCCGCGCGGTGAATTTACGCCGCGCAGCAATGGGGCCTGACAATATTTGCTCCAGGAAATGATAGACCGTCGTGAAATCGGCCATTGCAAGCATGTCGCGCAGCGGGGCGATCTGCTGCGCAAGCTCAGGTCGATCACGAATATGCTGCCAAAGGCTACCCTTGCGGTCGCCGACATAGCCATATTGAAGCAACGTTTCTTGAGACCAGCCAATAATGGGCGAAACCAACACACAGGCCAGACTAAAATCATCATTGGGTTGAAGCACAAATTTTATCGCGGCCAGCAAATCCTGCACCACCAAAGGCTGCAACAATCGAAGCCTGTCGATACCTGCAACCGGCACATTGCGTTCATGCAATTGCGCCACCAGCATCGACGCCATGTCACCACGGCTGCGCAACAGAAACATGATATCGCCAGGTTCAAGGGGGCGATCCTTGCTGACCAACCAAGGTTTTGCGTCAATCAGCGCCTTGACATGGTCCGCCAGCCTTTCGGTCAGCGCGCGTTTTTCGTCGCTGAACCAATCCTCTTCGTCGTCCGAAACACTGTCATTCTGCCCATTGGGTTTGGCGGATATAGGCTCTAAAAGCTCGACCATGCCGACATGCGGCTTGTCGCCATAATGCGCGGCGATTTCACCATTTATACCGAAACTTTCGGGTCCAGCTTCTTCGATAACGGCATTCACGAAATCAAGGATTGGTGGAGTCGAACGGAAGCTTTGCGACAGGGTAAGTTGGTTCAGCTCCGATCCAGCGTCACCGATACGCTTGGCGAAATCGGCACCGGCTGCTTCATAGCGTTCGGGGGCGGTCCCTTGAAAACCGTAAATAGCTTGTTTGAAATCGCCAACGGAGAATAAAGTCCGTATTCTGTCGGGCTTCACACCCATGCCACTGTAAAAATCATCGCTGAGTGCGCTGATGATATCCCACTGCGCGGCGTTAGTGTCCTGCGCCTCGTCGACCAATATATGATCAATCTGCCTATCCAGCTTAAACCGCACCCAATCCGCCATTTGACCATGTTGCAGCAACGCCGCCGTGCGCCGGATCAGGTCGTCGAAATCTACCGCGCCAAGCGCGTGCTTCGCCTTGCTATACTGGGCCGCAAATTCTTTGCCCACCAACAAGGCCCGCGCCAGCCTGTCGGCATATTGCGCGCGCGCCGCCTGACCCACCAACTGGTTAGTCCATTGGAACATCTCCAACGCTTGTGCGGCATAAGCATCCGACATTGGGGTGAAGTTCCGAGACGAATTCTGCATTTCGCCGTCCTTGGTCGACCAGCAACTATGCAGCTCTGCGAATGAAGCTGCCCGCTCGGCCGGAGAACAAGACAGCCAGTTCTGAAGCACTGCCGCGCGTTTGCCACCCCGACTTTCGGCCTTATTCCCGCACCACAAAAGATTGGCATCGATGATAGATTGCAGGTCCGCGCGCGGAATATGTGCGTCGGCAAACGCTTCCTCCAACATTTCTTCCACGGAACCCGAAAAGCTAACGTCCGCCAAACGCCGCGCCCAAACCACCGCGCCTGCGTCATCAGGGATAGACGCCATCACGTCCGGCGCAGCGGCCGTGCGGTGTAAGAAGCGCAGGGCCGCCTCCTCACCCATGTTCAGGCTCAATTCCTGCAAATTGGCAATGATCCTGTCGGCACCGCGCGCTTCGGCATCAAGGACCAAGTTCGCAAGCGCTGCGTCGAGCAACTCCCGCTGCTCGCGGCCTTCAATTGGCTTAAAGCCGGGGACCAATCCTGCCTCTTGCGGAAAGCTGCCGAGCAACGATTGGCAGAAGCTATGGATAGTCAAAATCTGCAACCCGCCGCCGGGCGCATCCAGAACCTTCGCGAACAATTGCCGGGCTTTCTTGCGGGCGTCGGGACTATAATCTGCACCGATTGCTTTGAGGTCCTCGCCAAGCGCCGTCCCGTCCATCTGCACCCAAGTCGCCAAAAGCTGATTGATGCGGTCGGCCATTTCGGACGCACCAGCCTTGGTAAAGGTGATGCACAGCAGATTTTCTGGTTCGACATCATTTTCCAGCAACAGCCGAATGACGCGCGCGGTAAGCACTTGCGTTTTACCTGTTCCTGCCGATGCGCTGAGCCAGATATTGTCGCGCGGTATAACGGCGTCGCTTTGCGCTGGTATCAACGGGTGCAGCTTTTTGGGTTCCGCACTCATACCGCGCCTTCCGAAATTGCCTGACGGCCATTCCATTCTTGCAAGCGCATCAATTGGTCATAATCGCCGTAAAAAGCGAATTCAGGGTGCAGCTTTGCGGTAAAGGGCGCGTCACCCAATATCCATTTGCTGATCGCGACCTCTGCTTGTTCAACGGCAAAGGCAACGAAGTCCGCGCGCTCCGGCTTGTTATCCGCCGCGCTTTTACTTGTAGGTACAGCAATATGGCCGAAAACATCCTTTTTCTTGGCAAGGCTCCAATATTCGAAGTTACTCGCCGTGCCTGACACGCCCTTAATAGCCAACTCTTCCGCCATATAACCGATAAGGCCCAGTTGTAGCGCGAAGCCCGCGTTAATCTGCTTGGTCGATGGCGGCGCGCCAGTTTTATAATCGATGATGACCAAGTCACCATCTGCGGTTCGGTCAATACGGTCGACCCGCCCCCTGACGGCAATGCCTTTGATATGAACGGTGCCGGGTTGCTCGGCAACCGCCACGACGCGGCCTTTTTCCGTCATCAGGCGTTTGGTTTCATCGGCCACCCAACGTAAACCGGCGGCAATGCGCGGCTGCCATAATGTGCGCAGCAAGGGATCGCTCGCCTCCTGCGCCAGCAACGCATCGGCTCGCGCGACGAGCTTATCGACCGCGCAATCGTCGTGCGTAAACCATTTTTCCAATATGTCGTGCACCAGGCTCCCGCGCCAAGCGTAGCTGGGTTCTGCATCGACCTTTTCCAGCACGGGAAGTCCCAAGATACGCTTGGCGTAGAAGGAATAAGGGTCAGATTTCAACTGATCGAAATCGGTGACGGACAAGGAGACCAAACGCTGCTCCGCATTCGGCATTGGCAATGGCCGCGTAGCGAAAGGCTCCTTTTCAGCAGGACGATCCAGCGCGTCGGCCCATGCCAACAATTGATCGTCCACCGCCAGCGCCTCCCCCATCAACGCTTTGATCCGCAACAGAAAGCGCGAGGCGACCGTCGGCCCGCCACGATCCCGCCGCGCGCGCGTCAGCAACACCTCTTGCGCGCCCAACGCCGTCGCCAAGTCATGCGCCGAAAGGCCAATATTCCGATCCAATGTCGGTAATTTCAAATGGCGCCTTATGGCAGGGGCCAGCCAAGGATCGGGCTGCGCAATTTGCGGCCATGTGCCTTCGTTCAAGCCTGAACAAATCAACAGGTCCGCCTGTTGCAGGCGCGCTTCTAACAAACCGTAAATCGCAACGCGGGGGTGCCCGCCATAAGGGGGACGAACAACCGCGCCGGAGAAAATTTCCTTGAATGTTGCAACCAAGCCCATTGCATCGACACGGCCAAGGGTGGACAAATCGCTCGCGGTTACATCTTCCCAATTTCGTGCCAGTTCGCGACCGCTTGCGCCACGCCAAATGCCACCATCGGTAAGCGCCGTCGCAACATCGCGCAGTGTGGCGAAAACATCCTCAAACGGCTGACCATCGGCGTTCTCCAGCGGTGACAAAAGCGTATTAACGCCAGACCACCATGCGATAAGCGCTTCATTTGGTTTGCGCGCCGTCTGTAGCCGCCGCGTGATCGCCGCAAGCCCAATGCCGCTGGCAGTGCCACGCAATGCAAGATCAAGCTGCCTTACATGGTCCAGCCAGTCGAGCCTTTGTGGGCCGGCAAACACCAAAGGGTGCTTGGCAATGGCCAATATGCTCGACGCGGAAAAGCGGCTCCAAATGGCGTCCACCAGCGCCAATGCAAGCGTGCCCGGCGGCGTTTGCAGCAAGGGTATGCCTGCGCTGTCGTCAACATCTATACCCCAGCGGCGTAGCTGCCCAGCCACCCGCACGGCCAATTCGCGATCGGGCGTAATGAGGGCAACGCGCTTTGCGGCAACTTCCAGCGCGCCCCTGATGCGCACAGCGATTGCTTTCGCCTCTTGCGCGCTATCTTCGGCCTCAAGCCATTTTGCCTGCGGAAGGCTTTTGCGCTGCGGTGACAACTGCTGCCAATCGATGCTATGTTCCGGCAGGCAGAAAATATCGGAAATCGCCGCAGCTTCTGGCTCTGCTCTGGCGGTCGGGAGGACGTCAATCTCGCTGCGGTCGACGCCCATGAGTTCTAACAAATGCTTCAAATGAAACTGCGGATGGACCTCGACATTATGGCGGCGCCAAAGGCCTGCGCCATCGTCGATGGAGGGTGATAGATCATCCCAACGCGCGTCAGACAGGTTAAGGTCAACCCCCGGTAAGATGACCTGCCCGTTCGGCATAAGTGCCACACGGCGCAGCAAGCGGGCCACAGCCTTTGCAGAGGTCGTTATTCCCACCGCTATGATGGGATCTGTACCCACATTTTGTGCCAAACGCTGCTCAAGCGCCGCCAACAAATGGTTCCGGCGCTCGGCTGGCCCCATTAATGTGCGCGCAATTAATGCCGCCCGATATGCGGGCAAGATCTGCAAAAGCGCGCCATATGCGCTTTGCCAATGTCCGGCCAAATCCGCTTCGATTTTGATGTCGACGAAATGGCTAAAATCAACCAGATCAACCTCAAGCGCGTCGATCAATTTTGCCAATTTGCGCGCAAGTCGCAACGCTTCCGCAGGCGAAACTGGGGTGTCACCGGGCTGCTGGTCTTTGACGAGCTTAGCCAACAGCATCAGCCGCTCAAACGGAGCAATTACCGGCCATATTGCGCTGTCCGCGTCAATAGGATCAAGCATCGGTCCCAAAGCTTCGTCCAATTGCATGTCGCCAACGGCAACCATGTGCGGCAAAAGCATACCGGGTGCTGCCTGCCGGACAAACGCCTCCGTCATTGCTTTGATTGCGCGGTTATTCGGCAGGAGGAGTAAGTTGTTGCTGATCGCAAGCGGGTCTGCGCCCGCCGACTGCAATATCCATTGCGCGGTTACATCGCATAGGTCATTGCCCAGCGGCACATTGAAGATATGGGCACGCGGGGCGGAGCCTTTATCCACCTTATTGTTCCGCCAACTTCGCTTCAGTTGCCGCAATTGCGGCTGGATAGCCGACGTCGAACCACAGGCCCTCATGCACGATACCCATGCAACGCCCTTGGGCTATAGCGCGGTCCCAGAATATGTTGGTTGAAAACACGTCCGAAGGTGGATCGACAATGAGGCGCTTTGACAGCATCTGAATACCGGTCCACACATAAGACGCTGGCGCGTCCCCTTGGCGGCGCGACAGGCGTCTGTCTGCATCCATGTTAAAGTCACCAATGCCTTGGCTGTTATACGCGGCCTCTAACGGAATGAGGAGCATGAGAACGTCCATGCGGGCATCATCCCAATGCGCCATAAGCTGCGAGATCGCATTCTCGCCCGCATTGGTCCACCAATTATCGGCGTTGACGCAAATGAAGGGGTCATCCGAAATGAGTGGCAAGGCGTGCACCAAACCGCCGCCTGTGTCGCGCAACAGATCACGTTCGTCGGAGATACGCACATCCAAGTCAGCCGCTGAAGCTGCCAAATGTTGCTCTATTTGCTCTGCGCGATAATGCACATTGACGACGACCTTGCCGATGCCAGCATCGCGCAAATGGCCAAGCACATGGTCGAGTAAGGCAATGCCGCTTACTTCGATCAGGGGCTTTGGTCGGTCAGCGGTCAGGGGCATCATGCGCGTCCCCTTCCCCGCCGCCATGATCATCGCTGTGTCCACATGCTTAACCATCGACGTTTAAATCCGACAGCATTTTATGGCGTATATTCGAAGGAATATGCGTGTCGAACCAAATTTTGATCGGCGCAAGGTCCGGATGGGCCAAGTCGCGTTCCAGCAGCTCCCACATGCGGGGCAGGAACGACACATAACGTTCCTTGCCATCGCGCTTCCATAGCCGAGTAAATATACCGATAATCTTGGTATTCCGCTGCGCGCCTAACAAGGCATAATGTGCGTCAAAATCAGCTCCGGGTTTTGCCGCATCATGATAATAGGCCAGCATCTCCGCCTCAAGCGCGGGCGAAACGTCCCGGCGTGCGTCTTGCAGCAAGGACACCAGATCATAGGCCGGATGGCCGACCAAAGCGTCCTGAAAATCAATAATCCCTTGCTGTCCATCGTCCAGCAGCATGATGTTTTCGGCGTGATAATCCCGTAACACCGTGACTTTCTGATAATCCGCAAGCGGGGCCAGCGCTTCGGTCCAGATGCGATCAAATTCGCGCGCATCATATGATAACCCCATGGCCGGCATAAACCATTCGGACAACAACTGCACTTCGCGCAGGTAAGTCGCCATGTCATAGCCTTGCGATTGCACAGGAGGTGTCTGCGCCAACATGATGATAGCATCAATGGCCGCGCGATAGACGGCGTTCTCGTCTTCAGGATGTGCGTCCAAATGCTCCCGCATCCGCCGGTCGCCAAAATCCTCCATCAGCAACAGGCCGCGGGTCAGGTCAGTGGCAAAAATTTCGGGCGCGCGAAATTGATGTCCGTTCAAATATTGTGCCATATGAATGAATGGGCGCGGATCCTCATGCGGCGGCGGCGCATCCATCAAAATCGCCTTGCCGCGCTTGGCGCAGGCCACGCGAAAATAGCGGCGAAAAGACGCGTCGCCCGCAACAGGCGACACTTGCGCGCCTTCCCAGCCATGCAACCTGAGAAATGCGTCCAAGCCAGCGGGCGGCGCCATATTAATTGCTTGTGTCATCATTATCCATTTTCACAGTCAGTATTCGGCTTCCGTCCGATTGTGGTGCTATGTCGATCCTATGGCTTGCTACCACATAAGCGGAACCAAAGCGTTCGGCCCACTCAACCAATGTGATGCGTTCACTGCGTTCGTCCGCTAGCCCCAATTCGTCCAGTTCGTCAGCATTATCAAGCCGATACAAATCGACATGGGCAACGGCAACCAAAACATCTGGCGGTTCATAGCTGTGGACAATGGCGTAAGATGGGCTGGCGACTTCGCCTTCAAAACCAAGGCCCGATAATATCCCCGCGCACAATACGGTTTTGCCTGCACCAAGCGGGCCATTAATCGCGACCCAATCAGAAGGCTTTAGGTCTTGAGCGAGCGCATGACCAAAGGCGCGCATATCCGCATCTGTTGCAATAATCATTTCTTCGGTAGCGCCATTGTGATTGTGGTTCCCTCTCCTTTTGCAGAATGAAAATGAAAAGCGCCACCATGCAATTCAATTATTTACCGTGCCAGCGGCAAGCGCGTCATTTCGTCGAAAATCTGCCCTTAATCACTCTTTGCCCTTTAGGACAACTCTAGCATATTGAACAGCATGTTGCCCTCGGGCAGCGGCATAATCGCGACTTGGAACATGCCGTCATCGGCAAAGTCGACCTACTCTGGCGCTGCGCACGCAACGAAAAAAGCCCGCTACGTTTCCGCAGCAGGCTTTCTGTTCATCACAAAATGAAATGTGATTAATAACGATAATGGTCGGGTTTGAATGGCCCCTCGGTCGAAACGCCGATATATCCAGCCTGCTTGTCCGTCAGCTTGGTCAACTTCACGCCGAGCTTTTCGAGATGCAGCGTCGCGACTTTCTCGTCGAGATGCTTGGGCAGAACATAGACTTGGTTATTATAATTGTCGCCATTTGTCCAAAGCTCGATTTGCGCGAGCACTTGATTGGTGAAGCTTGCCGACATCACAAAACTTGGGTGTCCGGTTGCGCAACCCAAGTTCACCAAGCGGCCCTTTGCAAGGACGATGATCTGCTTTCCGTCTGGGAACTGAACGAGATCGGTTCCTGGCTTCACTTCAGTCCAGCTATAGTTTGACAAAGCGGCGATTTGAATTTCACTGTCAAAGTGACCGATGTTGCACACGATGCTCATGGGCTTCATGTTCATCATATGCTCAGCCGTGATAACGTCGGCATTGCCAGTTGCTGTGCAGAAGATATCCGCGCGTTGCACGGCCTCTTCCATTGTCACAACTTCAAAACCTTCCATAGCGGCCTGCAATGCGCAGATCGGATCTACTTCCGTGACCATGACACGCGCGCCGCCATTGCGAAGCGACTGCGCCGAGCCCTTGCCAACGTCCCCAAAGCCAGCAACGCATGCGACCTTACCGGCGAGCATGACGTCGGTGGCGCGACGAATGGCGTCGACCAGCGATTCCTTGCAGCCGTACAAATTGTCGAACTTCGACTTGGTAACGCTATCATTGACGTTGATTGCGGGGAATGGCAGCTCGCCCTTCTTCGCAATTTCGTACAAGCGGTGAACGCCCGTGGTCGTTTCCTCCGAAACGCCCTTCAAATTCTTGACCGTTTGCGTGAGGTAACCCGGCTTTTTGGCGACAAATGCCTTCAACGCGCGCTGGAATTCGACTTCTTCTTCATTCTCTGGTTCACCAAAGCTTTCGCCACGCTCAAGCTTTGCGCCCCACAAAGCGAACATGGTTGCGTCGCCGCCATCGTCGAGGATGATGTTCGCAGTGGTATCGTCACCCCAATCAAAGATGCGGCCGACATAATCCCAATAATCCGCAAGACTTTCGCCCTTGACAGCAAACACAGGAATATTCTGCGCCGCAATGGCGGCGGCGGCATGGTCTTGTGTTGAGAAAATGTTGCAGGTTGCCCAACGCACATCCGCGCCAAGCGCCGTCAGCGTTTCGATAAGCACCGCGGTTTGTATCGTCATGTGCAGTGAACCAACAATGCGCGCACCCTTCAACGGCTGTGACGCCCCAAATTCGTCGCGCAACGCCATCAGGCCGGGCATTTCGGTTTCAGCAATGTTAATTTCTTTACGGCCAAAATCGGCCTCGCCTATATCGGCAATGACATAATCGTTAAAAGCCACAGGCTTATTCTCCGGGAGGTTCTAGATATGAGAGCCCATAGCTATGGATTTTCTGGAAATCAAATATAAAGATTGCTTTATATGCTTTTCTAATAAGGTGCGCTGTCAGAAACCTAACGCTTTCGCATGTCATCAACCTTAAAAAAAGCGCCTTCAAGCATAGCCCACTTGACTTGGCAAGGCGCGTCCCAGATGAAGCGGCAACACCCTCTCTTGCTAAAGGAAATTTCTCATGAGCATCTCTGTTGGCGACAAAATCCCTGACGTCAAACTGGTCAAGGCAACAGCCGAAGGCCCTCAACCCGTTCAGTCCGCCGAATATTTCGCTGGGCGGCGCGTTGCATTATTTTCCGTCCCCGGCGCATTCACGCCAACATGCTCGGCACGTCACCTTCCTGGCTATGTCGAAAAGTCTGCGGAACTCTCTGCCAAGGGCATCGACGAAATCGCGTGCACCGCTGTCAATGATGCGTTTGTTTTGGGCGCTTGGAACAAGTCGAGTGGTTCGGACGCAATCACAATGCTCGCCGACGGAAATGGCGATTTTGCCGCTGCGCTTGGCCTTGAAATGGACGGCAGCGCATATGGCATGGGCAAGCGCGGACAGCGCTTCTCGCTCGTCGTCAACAACGGTGTGGTTGAGCATGTGAATGTCGAGGCACCGGGCGATTTCAATGTAAGTTCAGCAGAATATATGCTCGGCCAGATCTAGGTCCTGACCCTAATTCTCGGTTAGATTTACCCAAGCGACATTTGAAAGGGAGAGGCAACTCTCCCTTTTTTGTTGCCAAAATCGTAAAATTCGGTGAAGCGAGCATATGCCCAGTGAACATGCTCAAAACATAATTAATCAACTCGTTACTGAATATGAATCTTCGGTAAAAAGGCTTCAATCCGCGCTTGCGGCTTATTTGAAGGACAGGGTTCCCCCAAGCGCGGATCAGCGCGCCAGCAATGACTTTTGCTATCCCGAACTCATCATCACTTATGCCGGCAAAACGCGCGAGACCAAATCGAACCTCGCATTTGGCAAGCTGGAGAAGATCGGCACGTTCCGGACGACCTTTACCAAGCCCGATCTTTTTGCCGATTATATTGGCGTGCAGCTCGACCTTTTGAACGAGCAATATGAACTTGAGATTTCAGTTGGCCGCAGTCGCCAAGAGATACCCTTCCCTTATGTTCTCGATGGTTCGGCCGATCTGGATCTTGGGACCGTTAGTCCGAACGAACTTGCGCGTCATTTCCCCACCACGGAACTAGCCGATATTGGCGACGAAATCGCTGACGGCCTTTTGCGCGTAAAGGGCAATAGTAGTTCGCCACTCGCTTTGTTTGATGGTCTGCGCACCGATTTTTCATTGGCCCGTTTGCGCCATTATACGGGCGCGCCTGCCGAGCATGTGCAGCATTATATCCTGTTTACCAACTACCACCGTTATGTTGATGAATTTGTCAGTTGGGCATGCAAGCAGGTCGGCAATGGCCGCTATACCGCTTTGTCTGGTGCGGGTGGCCTATATGTGGATCAGCCAACAGATAATGCAACGCAGCTTGTCGCCGACAGCACATGGCGTCGGCACCAAATGCCGGCCTATCATCTGATCGCGCCGGACCGTTCGGGTATAACCTTGGTCAATATTGGCGTTGGGCCGTCCAATGCCAAAACGATTTGCGACCATTTGGCGGTGCTTCGGCCCGAAGCTTGGTTGATGATTGGTCATTGCGGCGGCCTGCGTGAAACTCAGCGGATTGGCGATTATGTCCTCGCCCATGCTTATTTACGCGATGACCATATCTTGGACGAAGTCCTGCCACCTGAAATCCCCATCCCGCCCATTGCCGAAGTGCAGCAAGCCTTGGCGAGCGCAGCGGAGGACGTATCAGGCGCCAGCGGCGCAGATCTGAAACGGCGGATGCGCACGGGCACCGTTGTCACCACCGACGACCGCAATTGGGAATTGCGTTATTCCGCCTCGGCGCTTCGTTTCTCGCAAAGCCGCGCGATTGCCATCGATATGGAGTCCGCAACGATTGCGGCGCAGGGCTATCGTTTCCGCGTACCGTATGGCACATTATTATGTGTTTCCGACAAACCGCTGCACGGCGAAATTAAGTTACCCGGTCAAGCAAACCGTTTTTACGAAGAGGCGATTGCCGCACATTTACAGATCGGCATTCAAACATGTGAGTTGCTTCGTGAGGCTGGAAATAGCTTACACAGCCGCAAGTTACGCGCATTCAACGAACCGCCATTCCGATAAGCACGCGGGAACGAACCTTACTCCAAACGATTATCATCATTGTATTACAACCCAAGGAGGAACGGCTTATGCCAATCAAGCCCGAAACAGATGGTGTGTTCAACAAGATTGTGACCAGTTTGCGCGATCTGGCCGATACCCTTTCCGGTAAGGCGCGTTCGGCGGCTCAGACTGCGTCTACCAGCGCCAAGTCAGCCGTCGATTCCGCCTCTACTGCCGCCGCCACCGCAGGCACAATCATTAAGGAAAATCCGGGCAAGTCCGCAGCCGTGGCTGGCGCTGTTATTGCAACGGCCGCCGCCGCCGCCGTGGCTGGCAAGAAAGCATATGCGCGCAAGACTGCGAGCAATGCAAAGCCTGCGGCAAAGAAGTCCGCTGCCCAAAAACCTGCTGTAAAAAAGACGGCTGTAAAGAAGCCAGCGGTGAAGCCTGCTGCCGCTGCAAAGCCTGCCGCTGCTGCAAAGTCTGCAACGCGGGCCAAGCCAGCCGTAAAGAAGCCGACTTCAGCGAAACCTGCAGCGAAACCCGCAGCAAAACCGACCGCCTAAAAGAAATAATGCAAATGGCCCCGCGCTGTGCGGCGGGGCTATTTTTAGCTACCAGCCCTTTTTAACACCCTTATTTTGCGTCTTGAGCCATTTCATCAACGGCGCAAAATATTCAAGCATCGGCTTGCCTGACATTTCGCGCGTGCCGGTAAAGGCCACAAGCGCATCTGGCCACGGCTTCGACGCCCCCATTTCGAGCATTGCGTTCAACCGTGTTCCAACATCCTTGTTGCCGTAAAACGAACAACGGTGCAGCGGCCCCTTCCATCCGGAAATATCGCAAGCGGCCTTGTAAAACTGGAACTGCAATATGCGGGCAAGAAAATAGCGCGTATATGGCGTGTTGCCGGGGATATGATATTTGGCCCCCGCATCAAAACGGTCGGCCGGGCGTTCAACAGGTGGAATAATACCCTGATATTTAAGGCGCAAATCAGTCCAGCCTTTGTTATAGTTCGCAGGCGCGATTGCCCCATTGAACACGTCCCAACGCCATTTATCGATGAGTAAACCAAATGGCAGAAACGCGACCTTGTCCATGGCTTGACGCAACAACAGGCCATTGTCCTTGTCTGCACCCGGAACCTTGGCCGGATCCAGCAAGCCGATCTGGACGAGATAATTGGGCGTTATCGACAAAGCGATGGCGTCGCCAATCGCCTCGTGAAAACCATCATTGGCACCATTTAAATATAGATAAGGCTGCTTGTTGTAAGCACGCTGATAATAATTATGCCCAAGTTCATGGTGGATAGTCACAAAATCGCCAGTGTTCACCTTGATGCACATTTTGATCCGCAGATCATCGACATTATCCACATTCCAAGCCGAAGCGTGGCAAACAACTTCGCGATCGGCGGGCTTGATAAACTGCGCGCGATCCCAAAAGGTCTTTGGCAATGGCGCAAAACCCAGCGACGAAAAGAAGCCTTCGCCAACCTTCACCATGTCTTTTTCGGCTTTGCCACGACCGGCACTGAAATCCGCCATGTCGCTTTGCTTATAACCCTTGGCTACCAGTAATTCGCCAATGTCATAACCGATGTCGCCAGCCCCTGCAGGCGCAACAACGTCATAGATATTACCCCATTCCTGCGCCCACATATTACCAAGCAAATCTGCGCGGATTGGTCCGGTTTTAGACTGGACGGCATCGCCATATTTTTTGTTCAGCTGCGTGCGGACATAGGTGTGCAACTCGTCATAGAGCGGTTTTACCTCAAGCCATAATGTGTCGGTCAGCTTGGCAAAGTCATCCGCGGGCATATCATAGCCAGACCGCCACATGGCGCCCACATCGGCATAGCCAAGTTCGGTTGCGCCCTGATTGGCTATTTCTACCATGCGCGTGTATTCGGGTCCCATGGGGGCGCCGACATTGTCGTGCCAGCTTACCCACATTTCCTTCAACTCTTCAGGATTACGGTTCGAACCCATTTCGGCCTCAATATCCGAACCATTTATGGCGTTGCCACGCAATGTGCCCCGGCCCTTGCCATAAGCGGACTGCAACTTAGTTGATATGGTCGCGAGCTCCGCCGCCGCGTTCGGCGTCGTCGGCGCGGGCAAGACTATACCTCCGCGCAAGATATCCAACTTGCGCTTTGTGTCATAAGACAGGCCAGGAAGCCCCTGATATCTAGCAGCTTCAAGCGCATAACCAACTGCCTTTTCTGTGCCGATCTCGCCGTAACGTGCCGCGACAGCATCTGTGTCATCGGTCAGGTAGGTGGAATTAATCCACGCGACACGGCCAGCCTCGACGGAGAAATCAAACAGATCCTTTTCGGCGCGGGCAACAAAGGCATCTGCATCAGATACCGTTGGTGCAGATGCAGTCGCCGGAGCATCCTTCGCCATGGCTAGGCTGGGTACGGAAAGCGTGGCGAATGCCAAAGCGGCAATGGATACAAGATTTTTCATATTAAGGTCCTGACAGGTAAGGAGGCGCGATGGTGAAACTTCCGGTCCTGCGCGTCAAGCCGCACGGCTTTTCAAGCTTCGAATGGCCAAGGCGACCAGAACGCCGAAGAATGTCACCAAAAACAATATCATTTTTATAGGCCGCGCCGCAGCCGCCACAGTTGCAAGCATATCATGCCCGCCGGTAACGGCCGCCTGAATGAGTTGGCTTATGGTCTCAGCATAATCGGCAAGGGCAAAGCCTAAGGCTGCGACCATGATGACCTTACCAAGCCGCGCGAGCATGGCGTGCGACGACGCGGCAAACATCCGCCCGCCTGCAAAAGCGCCCCATGCATAAACTGCGATAAAGATGAGGTCCAACTCCATGCTGTAGATGGCCAAGTCCAGGACACCTGTGGCCGTCCAACCCGCATGAATGGCTTCCACGCGCACCGCATTTCCCGCTGCCTGATGGTCGCTCATGCCCAATGGTGTGGCTTCAGTGACCAACCAGACATTGGTAACAATTTGTGCAGCAAGCAACAAAATGCCGGACAGCCAGAACCTCCAAAAACGCCTTTCCAGAGCAGTTTCCCCGCGCATGGCTACACACGCTGCAAAGCGGTCGCCAACGCCCCTGACAGGGCATCCTCGCGCGTTAGATGATAGCTTGTATAGTCATGCACTTGCCCGCCATGATGGCGCTTATATTCTAGCACAAGCTTGCCGCCTAAACGCTCCACCGCCGTGCGTGACCGGAAATTATCTGCGCCAACCTGAAACACAACAATGCGCACAAATTGGAATATATGCCTTAGCATCAGCGCCTTTACCTCGCGATTGATGCCTGTCCGCCAATATGCGGTCGCAAAGAACGTCCAGCCGATTTCTATTTCTTCCGTTATCGGATCATAACTGGCAAAGCGCGTGCCGCCGATGATTTCATCTGTCGCGCGATCCAAAATGGCAAAGGCGCCCCGCGATGCCATGGCATCCGCGAAGAAGCCGTCAAAAACTTCCCTTTTGTACCGATCACGAAACGGATGCATCGCCCAAATCTCCGGGTCAGACGCCACGGCATAGAGCGCGTCATAATCCGCCGCCAACAAAGGCCGCAGCATGACGCGTTCGCCCATCAATACCGGCTGAATGTCGAAAGGCGGCAATGTCACCATGGGTCACCCGTCAGTGCCGCGACACAGGCTTGCCCCAGTTCCGGCTTGGTTACCGCGCTCATATGGTTTCCGGGCACCGTAAACAGTTTCCCATGTCGCAAAAGCGCCGCGAGGTCGGCTGCGGAGCCATTATCGTCATCTTGTTCACCACACACAACGGCAACTGGCAGGGTCCAACCCGCAATCACTGCCGCATCGGTATCGACAAAGCTATCCAAGATATGCCGCAATGCCGCTGGGTCACCGCCAGTGGTTTTCAGGAACGCCTCCGCCATCCATGCAGACGAGCCCTTTTCATGCTGCCCCAAATTGTCGAAGACATTACGAAAATGCGCGCCCCGATTTCCGGTCTGCGTGAGGCCCTCTAGTCCCATGCCCGAGATAACGGCCCTACCAGGTGCTGCGCCACGCGCGAGCATCCGCGAAACCGTCCGCCCACCAAGCGAATAACCGCCAAGGTCATAATCGGTGATATCCAAATACCCAAGCAACGCAAATTGGTCATCCGCCAAAATATCGCGCGGATAATGCGCCGGGTCATGGGGCTTGGCGCTCAAACCATGCGCGCGCAGGTCCGGCATGATGACGCGGTATCCCGCATCGGCCAACGCAGCGGCATGGCCATATTTTATCCAGTTCGTATCCGCTTCGGACATGAAACCATGTATGAGCAACAATGGCCGCCCCTGCCCCGTCTCGCGCCACGCGATCTCGACACCATCAGCGGCTTGGAAACTGTTAGATATAATCATCAGCTACTGCTTTGCCTTTTCGGATTTGACCTTGCTCTATTGGCACGCGCATTTCTGTCAGGAAAGTTTTTTCCGGTGATTGCGCCTTATGCCTCTAATCGCCTTGCATATAATAAGCATAGCTATTATGTGCTAAGCATGAGCGACGATCTTGGTTTTCTCTTGGGTGATGCCGCACGCTTGCTGCGCCGGTCGTTTGACGAACGGGCGCGGGTCATGGGGGTGACACGCCCCCAATGGCGCGTGCTTGCGTTGTTGAAGCGTTTCGATGGCAGCACGCAAGTAACCGTCGCGGACATGCTGGATGTAGAACCCATCACGCTCGGCAGAATGGTTGACCGGCTGCAGGATGCGGGCTTGGTGGAGCGTCGAGCGGACCCAGCAGATCGCCGGAGTTGGCGGCTGCATCTAACCCCGGCCGGCGAGGAAAAAATTGAGGCTTTGCGTCCAACCGCCCTTGCCCTGTTTGACGACGCATTGGCTGGACTGGACGCGGCCAAACGTTTGGAATTGGAAGCCATGTTGAATATTATTCGGGCGAATTTGACCCGCAAGCCGCTTGATGTGTCGCATGGCTGACGCTGACCCGCACATTGACGTCAGAACAAACATCCCGGCCAAGCCCCGCCGTTTCGCGCGCTTGGCCCTGCTCGGTTCGGTTCCCATATTGCTAGTGGGCAGTGCGACCGCATATTATATTGCGAACGACCATTATGTTTCGACCGACAATGCCTATGTTCAACAGGACAAGGTTTCGATTTCGGCTGAGGTCGGCGGGCGCATTATTGATGTGGCTGTGCAGGAAAACGATGTCGTCAACGCAGGTGATCTCTTGTTCCGGATTGACCCTGCGCCCTACCGCATTGCCATTGAACAAGCCGACGCAACAATTGCGGCCGCACAAGTGCGCGTATCGTCCCTGCAAACCGAATATCAGACCACTGGCGTAGATATCGAAAGTGCGCGTGAAGACGTTACATTTTACGAAAAGGAATATCAGCGGCAAAGCGCGCTGATGCAGAATGGCTTTACGACGCGCGCCCGTTTGCAGGCGGCTGAACACGCATTGTCGGACGCACGCAGCCGCGTTGCATCGGCCCAAGCCAACGCAACAAAGGCACGCGCGGCACTCGCCACTGGTTCTGCCGCACCTGGAATTAACCCAGCCATAAAGGCGGGTCAGACGCAACGCGAACAAGCGCTGTTGAACCTTGCGCGTACCGAAGTGCGCGCGCCTGTGTCCGGCGTGGTAAGTCAGGCCGACCGTTTACAGCTTGGCCAGATGATGGTTCAGGGCCTGCCCGGGCTGACCATCGTTGCCAGCAATAAAAGCTGGATTGAGGCAAATTTCAAAGAAACCGACCTTGCCCATATGCGGGTTGGGCAGCCTGCGGAAATAACCTTCGATGCGTATCCGGAGCTGAAAGTTCGCGGTAAAGTATCGAGCATTGGTGCCGGGACCGGGTCGGAATTCTCGATGCTGCCTGCGCAGAACGCCAATGGTAATTGGGTGAAGGTAACGCAGCGCGTGCCTGTGCGGATCGCCATTACCGACAAGCCAAAGCGTGCAATGATTGCGGGGCTGTCGGCACATGTCCGCATCGATACCGATAAGTAATCCGCTCGATCAACCGGCCTATCCGGTCAAGCACAAGGCGCTGCTGACGCTTGCCGTCATGGGTGCGACGATTATCCAGATATTGGACTCGACCATCGCCAATGTGGCGATACCCCATATGCAAACAAGCCTTGGCGCGACGATGGATACCATCACTTGGGTCCTGACCAGCTATATTGTGGCTAGCGCCGTTGCGATGCCTATCACGGGTTGGCTTGCCGACCGGGTCGGTTCGCGAAATCTGTTTCTGGGCGCGGTGGCTGGATTTATCTTGGCGTCTATGCTGTGTGGTATCGCAACGAGCCTATCCGAAATGGTGGCATTTCGAATACTTCAAGGCGTATGCGCCGCGTTCATCGGTCCGCTTTCCCAAACTATCATGCTCGACATTAACAAGCCGTCGGAGGCACCGCGGGCGATGTCGATCTGGGGTATGGGGATCATGATAGCGCCTATCTTGGGCCCGATGATTGGCGGGTGGCTGACCGAAAATTACAACTGGCGCTGGGTATTTTATATCAACTTACCCATCGGCATTCCCACCTTGGCAATCTTGTGGTGGCTATTACCTTCTCGCCCGATCAACCGCCGCGAACTTGATCGCTTCGGCTTTGCTATGCTGGCGATTGGCTTGGCGACCCTGCAGTTGTTGCTTGATCGCGGGCAGAAAGAGGATTGGCTGCAAAGTTGGGAAATCATTATCGAGCTGATCATCGTATTGACGGCACTTTGGATGTTTGCCGTTCACCAGATGACAACGCGTCGTCCAATGTTTGAGCGGCTGTTGGTGACCGACCGCAACTTCTTTATTTCGCTGAACATGATGTTGTTGGTGGGCATGATGATGTTCGGCATTTTCGCTCTGCTGCCACCTATGCTCCAGAATCTATATGGATATAGCGTCTACGACACCGGCGTGCTGCTCGCGCCGCGCGGAGTGGGTGTAGTATTTGCCATGTTCATCTCTGCTAAATTGGCAAAAAAGGTCGACCCGCGTATCTTGATCTTTATCGGCTTTCTGATGACCGCTGCATCCATGTGGATCATGACCAGATGGTCCTTGAACATGGACTGGCATTGGATCGTCTACACGGGCTTATTCCAAGGTTTTGGCATGGGCTTGGTTTTCATCCCGCTCAATGGCGTCGCATTTTCCACGCTGCCGATGCGGATGCGGACTGATGGCTCAAGCCTATTATATTTGTTCCGAAGCTTAGGCGGTAGCGTCGGAATATCTGTTATGACCACGATGCTCGCCCGCAACATGCAGACAAGCCACGAAGATCTCGCATCACATGTCACGGCCTCATCAATGAGCGCCATTGACCCGTCAACGGCGGACAGGTTGGGCGCGCTGGGCGAAACCGCGATGCAGATGCTTAACTTGGAGATCAACCGGCAGGCCGCCATGATTGCCTATCTCGACAACTTCAAACTGATGATGCTCATATTGATTATCGTCAGCCCGCTGGTTTTCTTTTTGAAACCGGGCAAAGTTGCGCCGGGACAAGAAGCAACTATGGCAGACTGACCGCTATGTGGGGCGCTTTGTCAGCCCTTTTTGCTCCATCCGCCACAGCGCCATATCGATACGATCCTGCCCAAAAAAGGGTTCGCCATCGAAAACCAGAGTTGGTACACCCCAATGCCCCGCTGCCTCAAGTGCCGCTTGGTTGGACGCGATTTCTGCGTCAAGCGCTTCTGCATCGTTGATCGCTTCGGCATCCAGTTCTGCCAAATCTAACCCCGCACGCATCGCTGCGCCGGCCAAATGGTCGCCCTCATGCCAATTTTCTGCGCCACCCCAAATGAGCCGTGAGACTTCGTCGCAAAAGGCCAGGCTCTTGCCGCGCCGCGCCGCCACTTGGCCCAATCGGGTCAGGCGGAAAATATAGGGCTGCTCCTCGGCAATTTTGCGCGTGGCAATATTCTGCACAATCGGGTCGGGTCGTGGTGGACCGAACGGAATGCCATGAAACTGCGCAACGCGGAACATGTCGGTGAAGGTATAGCGCAACCAATTGGGGTGGCTGCGTTCAAAAAAGTCGGGTTCGCGGATGGCGAGTGGATAGACCGGACGCAAATTTATCGTCAGATCATATTCCTGCGCGAGCGCGCTATATCGCCGGGTGGCGAGATAGCTATACGGGCTGCGAAACGACCAGAAAACATCGGCTTGCAGCCCCATAACTTATCCCTTCTTCAAATGCCGCCGTCCCAAAAGTTCGGCGATCTGCACGGCATTCAACGCCGCCCCCTTTCGCAAGTTATCCGACACGCACCAGAAGGCAAGGCCATTGTCGACCGTCGGGTCTTCGCGCACACGGCTGACATAGGTTGCGTCATCGCCCGCAGCTTCGATCGGCGTCGTATAGCCGCCGTCTTCGCGCTTATCGATGAGCATGATGCCAGGGGCCTCACGCAAGATATTCTGCGCGGTTTCTGCCGACATTTCCCGCTCATATTCGATATTCACGGCTTCGCTGTGGCCAACAAAGACAGGAACACGCACGCAGGTCGCCGTCAGCTTGATTTTCGGGTCGAGGATCTTCTTGACCTCAACCATCATCTTCCACTCTTCCTTGGTATAGCCATCTTCGAGAAAGCTATCGATATGCGGAATGACGTTGAACGCAATTTGCTTCGTGAACTTCTTGGCATCGGCGCTGTCACCGACAAATATGTTGCGGCTCTGTTCGAATAATTCGTCCATGCCCTCTTTGCCCGCGCCCGACACCGACTGGTAGGTTGATACGACAACGCGGGTGATCTTAGCGTAGTCGTGGAGCGGCTTCAACGCGACGACCAATTGCGCCGTTGAACAGTTCGGGTTGGCGATGATGTTCTTGCGCTTGTACATATCGATTGCGTCCGGGTTGACCTCAGGAACGATCAACGGAACATCCGGGTCCATCCGGAAAAGCGAGCTGTTATCGATCACCACGCAGCCAGCAGCAGCGGCAATCGGCGCATATTTCATGGTCGCTTCCGAACCAATGGCAAAAATCGCCATGTCCCAGCCGGTCCAATCGAAATTCTCGATATTCTGGATCTTCAGCATCTTGTCGGTATCGCCATATTCGATTTCGATACCTTGGCTGCGCGATGACGCGAGCACCGCGACCTCATCGGCGGGGAATGCGCGTTCGGCCAAGATGTTGACAACTTCGCGGCCCACATTGCCCGTCGCGCCTGCAACTACGATACGATAACCCATGTTCACTTCCTTCAATGGCAATAAAAAAGGCCGGGCTCTTTGTGGGAGCCCGGCCTTTTGTGTTTGGTTAGAAACGCAACGCGGCTCCTGCCTTATTCGGCAG
>Ga0209550_10000942_pt1 | contig 28150 bp, 27 predicted proteins | sample LauGreSuBDMM15SN_2_FD_187567 | JGI IMG/M metagenome (GOLD analysis project Ga0209550, IMG submission 187567) | Freshwater lake microbial communities from Lake Michigan, USA - Su13.BD.MM15.SN (SPAdes) (version 5) | ecosystem: Environmental > Aquatic > Freshwater > Lake | place: Lake Michigan... | reverse complement strand
TAGGTTTTTTGGCATGCAACAACATGGCACCCGTATCTATTTTGTCGTCGATAAAAAAAGAAGTCACGCCGGTTTCTGTCTCTCCGTTTATAATGGCCCAATTGATGGGTGCTGCTCCGCGGTAATTGGGAAGCAAAGAAGCGTGCAAATTAAAGGTGCCGTATTGGGGCATTTCCCAGACTACTTTGGGCAACATTCTAAACGCCACTACAACTTGTAAGTTGGCTTTTAACGTAGCCAATTGATGCAAAAACACGTCGTCTTTTAAGTTGGTGGGTTGCAAAAGCGGCAATTGGTGGGCCAAGGCATAGTCTTTTACCGCCGAGAACTTTACTTTCTGACCGCGTCCTGCGGGTTTGTCGGCCACGGTAATGACACCCACAACCGTATAGTGGTTTTCCAGCAGGCTATCTAGGATGCCCACAGCAAAATCGGGCGTGCCCATAAAAACAATGCGTAACGGATCCATTAATATAAGGTATAACGGTTAGAGACTTCCAATCTGATTTGTTTGTTTTCTATCAACGTTTGAATCGCAAAGATAAGGCTTGACTCGTCAATTGCTAATTTTACCGCCAATTCTCTCGAACTGAATTCCCCTGTTTGTAATTCGACTAAAATGGCTTGAGCTACTGCAGTTGGGTTGATTGTTTTGGGTGAGTTGGGCCTACAGACCGAACATTGTTGGCAAACTTGGGTTTTTGTATCACCAAAATAGGTGGCCAAAAATTGCGAACAACATTGGTTTGTTTGCTTGCTGTATCGCAAAACCGCTTGTAATTGTTGCGTTTTTAGTTCGTTTTGCGTAATCAGGTATTTGGCTATGCGGTTGATGGTGTAGTCGTCGTCACGTATTTCCATAAACAAGATAGTCGTATCGTTTTTGTGCGCTTGATAAACCACCATATCTTTTTGTTGCAATTTCTCGAGTACCTGGTCTACTTGCGCTTCGGTTGTACCCGATTTTTTGGCGACTAAAGGAATATTCAAGGGAATTAGCCGCTCATAAATGCCCGGATACAAGCGCATGAGCGTGCTCACAATGGCTTCGTCTTTGGGGTTTAAACTGCAGTAACGCAGCACTTCTTTGGAGGGAATTGTGAATTGCAGCTGCACTTTTTGAGAAAATTCAGAAGACAATTGCAGCACCCCTTGTCGGTCCAAAAACTGCAAACAATTGAAGGTTTTTATAGTAGATAAATCATATTTCAGACAAAATTGCTGCAAATTAAATCGAAACGATTCGCCGATTCCTTCGCCGTAGGCAATCTGAAAATAGGCACACAGTTTTTTGTAGACCAAGGCCAAAAATGCTTTGTCGGGCAGTTGGGCCAAAAATTGGTTTTCGGCTTGCACACAATCAGATGGGCCTACCAATAAAATGGCTTGGGCCGGGCTGCCGTCACGTCCCGCACGTCCGGCTTCTTGGTAGTAGTTTTCGATGCTATCGGGCAGTTGCACATGCACCACCGTTTTTACATCGGCCCGGTCAATGCCCATTCCAAAGGCGTTGGTGGCTACCATAATTTGCGCTTTGGCTTGCATCCAATCGTGCCGGTTTTTCTCCTTTTCTTTGGTGGTTAAGCCGCCGTGATACAAGGTGGCCTGAAAGCCAATTGCGTTGAGTTGGGCTACATAGTCATAACACGATTTGCGGTTGCGCACATAGATAATCGCAGGTTGCGGAAACTGAGTGAAAAATTGTTCTAGAAAATACAGTTTATCAGCCGTATTTATTACCTGATAACTCAAATTGGGTCGCACAAACGATTGTTTAAAAACAGCCGGATTGAGCAGGTCCAACAACTGGATAATGTCGTTTTGCACGCGCTCGGTTGCCGAGGCCGTAAGGGCGATAAACGGAGTAGTTGGAAACGAATGCCGCAGCAAACCAATCTTCAGATAGGCCGGTCGAAAATCATGTCCCCATTGCGAAATACAATGGGCTTCGTCAATCGCGATGAGCGAAATGGGAAGTTTTTCTAGCCGTTCGACGATCCAAGCGGTTTGCAAGCGTTCGGGCGATACATACAAGAATTTATAATTGCCAAATTGACAATTGTCGAGTAAATCGATGAGGTCGTTGGTCGAGAGCCCGCCGGTGAGAGCCAGGGCTTTGATGTTGCGTTTTTGCAGATTTTCTACTTGGTCTTTCATCAGCGCAACCAGCGGGGATATTACCAAACAAAGGCCGGCTTGCATCAAAGTGGGAACCTGAAAACAAATGGATTTTCCGCCGCCAGTAGGCAAGAGGGCCAGGCAGTCTTTTTGCGCCAGTACGGCTTCGATAATTTGATCTTGGGGGGAGCGGAATGCGTCGTGATTCCAATGGGTTTTGAGGATAGAAAGTGCGTTTGGCATATAAATAAGGAATTGAATGGTTAGTTTCGACCCCTTAAAAGTAAAAAATAAAATGTAGCCCTGCGATGCGTTCCCAAATTTATTCCAAAAGTGTTTGTAAAACAAAAGCAATCCGATCGGCCAAAGAGGCCTTGGGCACTTCGATGAGCGAATACCCATATTGCTGGTAGGTTTCTACCAAATGATGGTGAATTAAACTAGCTTGCTCAAAATTTTCGTAGCGCGCTTCGTCTGATTCGTAAATTTCTTCCCAAGGGGGCAGGATAAATATTTTTGAATAGGTATGCGCTTTGCAGGCGGCATCAAAATGAGTAGGATAACTGTCGCCAATGTAATGCATATAGGCCAACACATCCGGAATTCCTCGGTCTATAAAAACCCAATCCTGTTTTTCTTGTATCGCCGATTTGAATTGGCCAACGCGTCCTTCGAGTAGCAATTCACTGAAAAGCAAGGGTTTTTCCAGAAACAATTGTTCAATGCCTTGCTTGCGTGCTTCGAGCGTAACTTGCCTGGAAATCTCGGGGTAGCAACAATAGCCTTGCGCCAACAACTCCTCTATCAGGCTGGTTTTGCCGGTGCCAGGACCTCCAATAAATACAATGAGTTGCTTGTTCATTTGGCTGCAGTAATCAGCAAACTTAGGCAAACTATTTTGGAATTAAAAAAATGCGCCACAATTAAAGCCCGGCTTTGCGAAAAATTCAATGGGCTTGTTTATTAATCCCATTTGAAACCCTATATTTGCCTTTATTTGTATGAAAATGGACAGCGAAAAAGCCCAAAAAACAGCCGAATTTTTTGAACGACTCAAAGTCGAATTAGACATGAATACAGCTTTTCCTTCTGAATACTTATTTAAATTTATAGTTCCCACTGATCCCGAAAAAATTGCAACGGTGGCCAACGCTTTTGATTGCATGGGTGCAGTCATTAAAACTACCCAATCTAAAACAGGGAAATTCACGAGTTTATCGGTTGATGTGCTCATGAAAGATTCCCAAGAAATAATCGATAAATATATAGAAGTGTCTACTGTAGAAGGCATTATCTCACTCTAAACTATGGTTTCAAAATACATCAAAGAAAACGCCAACGACGTGGTGGGTAATCTCGAATACAATTCGGAGCGCAAGCACCTCATTATTCCAGAATACGGACGTCATTTGCAAAAACTCATCGATCAAGTAACCGAGATTGACGATCGCGACGAACGCAACAAAGTGGCTAAACACATCATTCAGGTGATGGGCAGTTTGAATCCGCATTTGCGCGATGTGCCCGATTTTCAGCACAAATTATGGGATCAGTTGTTTATCATGTCTGATTTTAAATTGGAGGTCGATTCGCCCTATCCGATTCCTTCGCGGGAGGTGTTGCAACTCAAACCCGATCCGATCAATTATCCGCAAAATTTTCCCAAATACCGTTTTTATGGCAACAACATCAAGTACATGATCGATGTGGCCAACAAGTGGGAGGAAGGCGAAATGAAAAGCGCTTTGGTTAAAGTCATTGCCAACCACATGAAAAAATCCTATTTGAGTTGGAACAAAGACACCGTAAAAGACGATGTGATTTTTGAGCATCTGATAGAATTATCCGAAGGCAAACTCAATTTGCTGCACAGCGAAGAAGAGTTGGTCAACACCACCGATTTGATGCGGACCAACAAACGCATGTCCAACAAAATTATGTCTGCCGCACCACAAAAAAATCAAATCCAAAATCAAAACAAAAAGAAACCCAAGCCGTTTCAGAAAAACAATAATTTTAAACAAAACCAATAGCAATTAAGCAGTCAAAATACCAAAGCATATGGGAACATTTAAAATAGAAGGAGGCATCAAACTCAAAGGAGAAATCAGTCCACAAGGAGCCAAAAACGAAGCATTACAAATCTTATGTGCGGTGTTGCTCACCCCCGAAAAAGTTACAATTAACAACATACCCGATATTATTGACGTCAATAAACTCATTACCTTGTTGGGTAATTTGGGCGTTAAAATTCAAAAAAACGGACCGGGTTCCATCACCTTTCAAGCCGATGAAGTGAATGTGGGCTACTTGGAAACCGAGGCCTTTAAAAAAGAAGGCGGATCCCTGCGCGGATCAATCATGATCGTAGGCCCTTTGTTGGCCCGCTTTGGCAAGGGATACATTCCAAAACCTGGAGGAGACAAAATTGGTCGCCGCCGCTTGGATACTCATTTTGAAGGATTTATCAATTTGGGCGCTGCCTTTCGTTACAACCGCGAAGACCACTTTTATGGGGTTGAAGCACCCAATGGCCTCACCGGAACCTATATGTTACTCGACGAAGCTTCGGTAACCGGAACCGCCAATATCGTAATGGCTGCCGTTTTGGCCAAAGGCACTACGACAATTTATAACGCCGCTTGCGAACCCTATTTGCAACAATTGTGCAAAATGCTCAACAGCATGGGGGCCAACATCAGTGGAGTAGGATCAAACATGTTAACTATTGAAGGCGTTGCCCATTTGGGTGGCTGCGATCACCGCATCTTGCCCGATATGATTGAGATTGGCAGCTGGATTGGTTTGGCCGCCATGACAAGAAGTGAAATTACCATCAAAAATGTGAGTTGGGATAATTTGGGTGTAATACCCACTACCTTCCGCAAATTGGGAATTACGCTAGAACGCCGTGGGGACGATATTTATATCCCTGAACACAAAGATGGCTACGAGATTAAAACTGATATCGATGGATCGATCTTAACCATTGCCGATGCGCCATGGCCCGGTTTTACTCCCGATTTATTGAGCATCGTTTTGGTTGTGGCTACCCAAGCCAATGGCGATGTATTGATTCACCAAAAAATGTTTGAAAGCCGTTTGTTCTTTGTGGACAAACTGATTGATATGGGCGCCAAAATCATGTTGTGTGATCCGCACCGTGCGGTCGTGATGGGACACAATTTTAAATCCCAACTCAAAGCGACCACCATGTCATCTCCCGATATTCGCGCTGGAATTTCCTTATTGATTGCTGCTTTGTCAGCCAAAGGAACGAGCACCATACAAAACATCGAACAAATTGATCGTGGGTACGAGCGCATCGACGAACGTTTGCGTGCCTTGGGTGCGAATATTGTTCGCGTATAACAATGACCAACGAGCAAACCGCTATACGATCTACTTATTTTAGTATTATTAGTAATGCGAGCTTGGCTTTGGTGAAAGGAGTAGCCGGTTATTTTGGCAATTCCTATGCCTTGATTGCCGATGCCATTGAGTCGACTACCGATATATTTTCGTCCTTTTTGGTGTTGTTTGGCATTAAATATTCCAACAAACCCGCCGACGAGAATCATCCCTACGGACATGGACGAGCCGAACCACTCATTACTTTTTTGGTGGTGGGATTTCTCATTACATCGGCTACCATTATTGCCTACGAAAGCATCTTGAATATTGGCACACCACATGCCTTACCCAAATCGTGGACCCTCATTTTTTTGAGTGTAATTATTTTGTGGAAAGAATTTTCGTTTCGCAAAGTAATGCGTCGCGCCAAGCAAACCAACAGTTCGGCCTTAGAAGCCGATGCCTGGCACCACCGCAGTGATGCGATTACCTCGGTGGCTGCGTTTATAGGTATTTCAGTTGCTTTACTAATGGGAAAAGGCTACGAATCTGCCGATGATTGGGCCGCCTTGTTTGCTGCCGGATTTATTTTATACAACAGCTACTTGATTTTTCGTCCGGCCTTGGGCGAAATTATGGACGAACATGTCTACGACGACTTAATTGCGCAAATTCGCGAAGTGGCGCAGCGCGTACCGGGAGTTATCGATACCGAAAAATGTTTTATCCGAAAATCGGGCATGAAGTACCACGTTGATTTACATGCGGTGGTAAACGGACAAATTTCGGTAAAGGATGGCCACGATATTGCGCATCAACTCAAAGATACCTTGCGCACCGAACTTCCAGCATTGGGTCATGTGCTCATTCACATCGAACCGCATTACGCCGGTTTATAAATTCAAGATTTTCACCCCAAAAATGACGCCGTCGCCCAAGTAGCCATTTTGGTAACTGCGCACATAGTCAATTCGGAAGAATTTTACTTTCCCAAATCCCAAATTATTCAAGCCTACGCTAAATTCGTGGTAGGGCAATCGTGCTGGAATACTCAAATTGTGGTATCCTAAAATCAAGGTAGATTGCAGTTTATTGAACAACGGAATTTTATTCATGATATAGCCTTTGTCGTCGTGTTCGGCATGTACTTGCATAAAAGCATCGTTGGTACTGCTGCTGTAATAGGGCAGTAAATTAAACCGATTTAAGTACTGCTCTTCGTTGCCAAAATGCGTTTGGTTGCCCTTAAAATGTTTGAAATCTACAAAGGCAATTTGCTTGGCGTTATAAAATTTACCGGCCTCGGCATGCAGGCTGATGACCCCTTTGTTTTGTAGCGATAGGTTATAATCCAACGCACTACTCAATAAAGTATACGTGTATTTTTGATTAGAACCCAAAACTCCTTGTTCCCATTGCAGGGTCAGTTCGGGAAAGTTGTCGTTGGGTAGATTGAATTTTCCGTCGGGGCGAGACCAGTATTCTTGCTTGAATCGAAACTTGGCCTGCAGCATAAACTTGCCCAATTGATGGTGCTCAATGGCGGCTGTGGTATAATTGGTGGGGTCTAAGGGATTGTTGGAGGTGTAGGGAATCGATTTGTTAAACACCACGTAATCAGTGTGATTGTATTCGGGCTTACGCTCAGAAAAATCAACTTTTCCGTTCAAGAAAATGCCATTTACTACTTCTTGCCCGTATTCGAGTTGTGCAAAATTGCGGGCGTAGTATTTGGCGTAATTATCTTTAAAAAACAAGGTGCTCACCGAATTGACCAAACCAGAAATGGGGTTGTCGGCATTAAACTGCGTCAGTTCACTTCCAGCTGCCACATTCAATCTGGCTTGGGTTTGGTTGCTCAATTTGTGGGTATAAAACACGCGTCCGCGAAATTTCGCATCGGTTAGGCCATACCCAAACTTGCTTCCCAGTCGAAAATAGGTGCGGTCTTCGGCGCTGCGTTGGCGGTAGCTCAATTGGGTGCTGAGGTTCCAGCCCTGCACAGTATTGTATTCGACGCCTTTCAAAAATCCTTCGTAGTTCACTTCCTTGCGTTTAAAAGAGTTTTTGTAGGTGTAGCCTGTGATGAGATCAAGCAATTCAAATTTATTGCTTTTGCGATCCACTGAATCCAAGTAGGTTTTAGATTTTTTCTTGGTTTGTAAGACCTCCTTTTTCAGGTAATCTTTGCTCTCCTCTTCGGTGAGTGGCACCGGCCGTGCGGCATTCCAGTAGGTCACGTCTTTTTTGTTGGCGTTGAGTTCAAAGCGCAAGACTTCGCGGGTAGGTTTTTTTTTGGTTTGTTCGGATTCAAAATTGTAATTAGAATACACATAGGTGAAACCACCTGAGATATTAATCTGCATCATGCCCGCCTGAAAAGTCATTTTTTGGGTATTTTTCACCCAACGGCGATCGGTGGGATTGTAGCTAAATTGTTGGTGAAGGGCAAGCGTAGTCAAAACAGGAAACTGAATGAGTTTTCCGGCAATGTGCACATCAACCGCATAAATGGCCCAGCTGTCGTCTACTATATATATGTAGCCCGTAAAAGAGGGTTCGGTATCTCGTTTGGGCGTCACCTTTATTTTATTAATTTGATGCTGGTAATCGTCAAAGAAGGTTCCTTCTAATTGATACGTATAATAGGTAAAGGCATTTTGTGCAATGGGCGAGATCACATTGGTCTGAAAAGGCAACGTGTTTTGGTAAAAATCAAACTCGGCCGAGGCGGCGGTATTGAAACTGAAGCCGTTGTCGTTGCCGCTCACTTTAGAAGCCAAAATCACTTCGTCTAGGCGGTTGGGTTTGCTGTAACTTAGTTTAGAAACCGTTTCGGACAAATAGAGAATACCAGAGCGGGTCGAGTCGAGAATTTCATCAAAGTTGTCAAATTTTTGGCCCATGATTTTTTTTGGCGCTTTGTTTATTTTAAACAAACCACGGGAATAAAAATTGGTGGTAAACTGATCGCGATTTAGGGCGTTGTCCTTGCGGGCGGCAATCGCTGCTTTGATGATGCCGTTGGCCGGATTTAATTTGGTGTTGATGACTACTTCGTTGAGGGTAATGTTTTCTTCAGCTAAGTTCACCTCAAGAAGAGCGGAGTTTTCTGCGCTGATGCTTATTTTCTTGGTTTTATACCCTAAGTACTGAAACACCAAGGTTTTGGTTTGTTTAGCAATTTCAAATTGCCCTTTCTCGTTGGTCGTGGTGCCGGTATAGGTGTTTTCGTAGTAGACCGAAACTTGCGGCAACGGCAGGCCTTTTTCGTCGCGCACGGTTCCTTTGAGTTGGGCAAAAGCAGATATTCCCATCAGGAAAGCCCAGAGTAATAGACTGTTTTTCATAAATTAAAGTAAAAACGATTGCAAGGCCAAGGTATAACTGTGTAAACCAAAACCAGCGATTACGCCTTTGGCATAGGGCGCAATATAAGAATGATGACGAAAGGCCTCGCGGGCATAGGTGTTGGAGATGTGCACTTCTATCACAGGACAGGAGATGGCCTTTACTGCATCGGCTATGCCAACCGAAGTATGGGTGTAGGCGGCGGCATTCAGAATAATGCCGTCCACTTCGCCAAAACCGGCTTCTTGTATTTTATCGATCAGTTCGCCTTCAATATTGCTTTGGTAATAGGAAAGAGAAATGGCTGGAAAATCGGTTTGCAATTGGGAAAAAAAATATTCAAACGTTTCGGTGCCATACACAGCAGGTTCGCGCTTGCCCAGTAGGTTTAGGTTGGGGCCATTGATGATGAGAATAGTTCTGGGTTGCATGAATTAGTAGTTTGAAACAAAAGTAGGGAATAAATGGGGAGCTTAAAATGTTAATAAAATATTAATATCACTCGTCGACAGTAAATTAGAATATACTTAATTTGGAATTCAAACATTAAAAAACCAATTATGAAAAAAATGCTTTTATTGCCAATCCTTGCCTTGGCATTAGTAACCACGAGTTGTAAATCAACATTAGCGGGAACTATTTCAACTCCTATTTCAGTTGGAGAAAACATCAGACCATTAGATGCTGATGTATCAGTAGATGTAACCAAAAAAATTGAAGGGGAATCTAATTCGCTTTATTTTTTAATTTTCAGATTGTCTGGGGATAAAAAATATGCAGAAGGAGTAGATTATTCAGCCAAATCAGGGTTGTTCTCTTCCAAAGTGGCTCGTGCCAAATCAGCAGCTGCCTACAAAGCAGTGATTGATTCTAAATCGGATTTGATTGTTCATCCAAATTATGTTGTTGATATTGAAAACTGGGTATTCTTCAAAAGAATACACGTGAAAGTAAATGGCTATGCCGGTACAATAAACAAAATTTACCAACACGATCACTGCGACCATTGCAGCCCGAATTACAAAGCTGATTTTATTGCCAGATAACCTAAGTTTAACAACAGTTTAATAAAGATAAGATGAAAAAAATTATAGCAATTTTTGCTTTGTTTACAATCAGTATGCAAGCACAAGATATACAAGGCGGTTTTAAGTTTATTGCAAACTCACCGGGCTTTTCAGACGATGTAAAAAATAACGCCAAAGGAAAATTAAACTTTGGAATTGGTTATTTTGAAAATATGGATATCAATGAGAATGTTGCCCTTCAAGGGGAATTAAACTACAACTCGATTTCCTATGAGATTGGCAGTACAACTACAAATTATACCTTTATTGATATTCCAGTTCTTGTTATCCGCAAATTTGGAGATTTCGGAGTTGGTTTTGGATACCAATATGCAATTGGTTGGGGTGGTAAAGAAGAATCTGATGGGGGAACTACAGAAATAAAGCCAGGCAACGACCAAGGAATGTTGTTGGATTTGTCGTATCAATTTGATAAAGTAAACATAGGCGCCCGTTACTATTATGGTTCAGAATTAATATATGGAGGAAACGCTGTGCGCAATCTTGCGGTATCTGTAGGGTATATTGTATTTTAATTAGTTAGAAAACAATTCTACTAAAAAAAAAACTTAAAGCCCTTTTGCATTGCATAAGGGCTTTTTTTATGCTTATACTATTTAATTACCCATCCTAGTATCCCTGATGGGGTAAGATTAACTGTAAATTTTGCTGCGATCCAATTAGTAAAACTCTTGAGTTTATTAACAATTTTTCGCCGTATACCTTATAAAAAAGGCTTGTTTTCAGGATTTTTTTATTGAACATACGCTTTCAATGTTAACAACTTTGTTAATAAGTGTTAATTTAACATTAACGATAACGTTTTAGTTCAATATACTTTTGACATACTAATTTTAAACAAACTTTAATTATGAAAAAAATTATTTTATCTGCAATTGCAGTATGTGCATTCGGTTTTGCTAACGCGCAAGACAAAGATGGTTCTGGTTTAGCATCAGGAAACATTGTTTTATCTGGAGATATTGCTTATGCAAGTATATCACAAGCAGATGCAAAATCTAGTGGTTTTGTTCTTTCTCCAGGACTTGGTTACATGATGTCTGATAACCTTATGATTTTAGGTGCAGTTGGAATTTCTTCAGGATCTTCTAATTCAGGTGCTGCTGGAGAGGCTGATGTAAAAACTAGTGGTTTAGAACTGAATGCAGGTGTAAGATATTTCTTTACTCCAGCTGACAAGTTTTCTCTTTCATTAGGAGGTGTATTTGGTTATGGTTCAACTAAAGAAGGTGAATTAAAAACAAATACAATTGGTTTAGATGTTCCTGTTGGACTTCACTACTTCATGAATGACAACTTTGCAATCAATGCAACTTGGGGTGGATTAGGATATTCTTCTTCAAAAGAAGATGTAGAAGGTGCAGAAGCAGTAAACACTATGGCTTTAGGACTTAACATGAGTTCAGTATCTTTTGGTTTGTTGTACAAATTGTAATCTAGAACAATTTTATAAATTAAAGCCTCCCACTGGGAGGCTTTTTTTATGTCTATATTTTACTGTTACTTTGCGTCAATGAACTGGACTACTTTACTCAAACATTTTCAATCCTATATGCGCATCGAACGGGGTTTGTCAAAGAATACCATTGACAATTATACCTTTGATATCGGGCGGTTGATGCACTATTTGACACAAAATCAAGTGGATGTTTCGCCAGTCAAGATTACAGAAGAAAAACTGCAGCAGTTTATCTATACCATTTCTACCGAGGTCAATCCGCGTTCGCAATCGCGCATCATTTCGGGCTTGAAGAGTTTTTTTAGTTATTTAATTTTTGAAGATTACCGGGCCGATAACCCAATGGAACTCATTGAAGCGCCGCGCATCGGTCGAAAATTGCCCGACACCTTATCGGTTACCGAAATTGATGCACTCATAGCCGCCATCGATTTGTCCAAACCCGAGGGCGAACGCAACCGAGCACTTTTAGAAACCTTGTACGGCTGTGGGTTGCGCGTTTCCGAATTGGTCGAACTCAAATTATCCGATTTGTTTTTTGACGAAGGATTCATCAAAGTAATCGGAAAAGGAAACAAACAACGCTTTGTGCCCATTGGTCCCAATACCCAAAAATACATCCAGTTTCACCAACAAAAACGCAGCCATTTGCCCATTCAAAAAGGCCACGAAGACACTTTGTTTCTCAACCGCCGCGGCCGAAAACTTACTCGAGCCATGGTGTTCACCATTATCAAATCCTTGGCGGTAGAGATCAAGTTACACAAAACCATTAGTCCGCACACCTTGCGCCATTCGTTTGCGACGCATTTGTTAGAAAACGGTGCCGACTTGCGTTCTATTCAGCTTTTGTTGGGTCACGAATCCATCACCACCACCGAAATTTATGTGCATTTAGACCGAAAACACCTCACGCAGGTGCTGCACAAGTTTCATCCCCGCAAATAATTTTATTGATTTTGTTTTATGGAATAGCGTCGTATAGGCCTATATTTGCGGCTTTATTTTTAAATCCCTACCATGAAATTCTTTTTTACTTTTTTTGCTGCGCTCGTAATTACTGCCGTTCAAGCCCAAGACCACGCCTTCTCGGTGCGCGGTGGTTTGCTGCACAAATCAATTGCCTTTGAATCGGCCAATACAATAAAAGTCCCAGGTTTTTATGTGGGCATGCAATACCAATTTATTCATTTTCTAACCAGTGTTAATTTCACAATGGCAAGCGCCGAAGGCGATTCACAGAGCAGTATATACGTGCCTTTGTGTTCCAAATTTGCCTTGGCCGAAAAAGTATATTTGATAGGCGGACCGGCCTTGGATTTTAGTTTAGATTCAGCCGAAACCGAGAACACGCGTTTTGGCTATACCTTGGGCGGATCCTATGAACTCAATGATCATTTATCGATAGATACGCATTACGCAATGCTTTTTTCTAAAGCATCCCAAATGAGACAATTCACGATTGGTGTGCTATATCAACTCAATTAAACAAAAAAAAGACCCTGAAAAGGGTCTTATCTATTTTTGAATTTACGAATTACTTGGCGATGTTCACGGCGCGCGTTTCGCGAATTACTGTAACTTTCACCTGGCCCGGATAGGTCATTTCGGTTTGTATTTTTTGCGAAATTTCAAACGATAGGGTAGCGGCATTTTCATCCGATACTTTTTCGCTTTCTACAATTACACGCAATTCTCTACCGGCTTGAATCGCATAGGCATTTTTCACGCCGCCAAATCCGTAGGCTACTTCTTCTAAGTCTTTTAATCGTTGAATGTACGAATCCAATACTTGACGACGCGCGCCTGGACGTGCACCCGAGATGGCATCACAAACTTGAACGATTGGCGACAACAACGATTTCATTTCTATTTCGTCGTGGTGCGCTCCAATTGCGTTGCATACTTCTTCTTTTTCGCCATATTTCTCGGCCCATTGCATACCCAACAAGGCGTGTGGTAAATCACTTTCGGTATCCGGCACTTTTCCGATATCGTGCAATAAACCAGCGCGTTTGGCTAGTTTTACATTCAAGCCCAATTCGGCAGCCATCAATCCACACAATTTAGATACTTCACGGGAGTGTTGCAATAAGTTTTGTCCGTAGGATGAACGGTATTTCATTCTGCCCACCACTTTAATCAATTCGGGGTGTAAACCGTGAATACCCAAATCAATTACAGTACGTTTACCAACTTCGATAATTTCGTCTTCGATTTGTTTGGCTGTTTTGGCCACCACTTCTTCAATACGAGCCGGGTGAATTCGTCCATCTGTAACCAATTTGTGTAAAGCCAAACGGGCAATTTCTCTTCGCACCGGATCAAAACAAGAAAGGATAATGGCTTCTGGAGTATCGTCTACAATAATTTCTACTCCAGTAGCTGCTTCTAAGGCACGAATGTTTCGACCTTCACGACCAATGATGCGGCCTTTTACGTCGTCTGATTCGATGTTAAATACCGACACGCAATTTTCTACTGCTTCTTCGGTTCCGATGCGTTGTATGGTGTTGATGATGATTTTCTTGGCTTCTTGTTGGGCCGTCAATTTGGCTTCTTCAATCGTGTCTTGAATTTGCGCCATGGCCTTGGTTTTGGCTTCAGCTTTCAAGCCTTCAATCAACTGATCACGGGCATCTTCAGCCGATAAACCAGAGATCACTTCCAATTGATTCAATTGGCTTTTGTGCATCCGTTCTACCTCTTGTTGTTTTTTCTCAAGATGTTCTAATTTGCTTTCGTATTCGGTAGTTTTGGCCTCATAATCGTCGTTGATTTTTTTGGCTTTGCCCAATTCATTCGATATTTGAGATTCTTTGTCCCGGGTGCGTTTCTCTACTTCGGCTACCTTGCGGTCACGGGCTAGAATTACTTCTTCGTGCTCTGCCTTAAGTTCGATGAATTTTTCTTTGGCTTGAAGAATTTTATCTTTTTTGATGTTTTCGGCTTCCAAGTTGGCGTCTTTTAATATAGAAGCAGCGTCCTTTTTGGCACTTTTAATGAGGTTGGAAACGGTATTCTTTTCTAGCACTTTGGCTACCGAAAATCCACCTGCGATCCCTGCGATTCCCGAAATAAGTATTGTTAAAATGTCCATGTTTAATTTATTGATTTATATAAAAAAAGCCCACATTAGGTGTAATGTATAAACTCGAAATGACAAGTTTTGAGCGTACTCACTGTTCAAGTTTCCTGGCCAAGGCGAGGCATGCTTTAGTAGCGAAGATAGGCTCATTCTAAATTGTTAGCGTTGAGTTTACCAAAAAATAACTAATGTAGGCAGTATTTTAGTCTATGTTAAGAACGTGATATTGTAAATTAAGACTTTTTTACCAGTCTTTTTTGTCGAGATACTCAGCAACAAAATCATTCAATTTTTGAATTCGCTCAATGGTGTCTGTGCCATCAATCGAAGTTTCTTGTTGTTTTTGCTCCAGTTGTGAGGCAAACTGCAAGGCACACATGGCCAATACATCTTGTTTGTCTCGCACTGCGTAATTTTCTTCAAACTGCTTAATCATACTCTCAATTTTTTTGCAAGCGCTTCGCAACCCTTCTTCCTGCGTCATTTCTACCGTGAGGGGATAGACGCGATCGGCAATTGATAATTTGATTTTTAGCTTTTCGTTCATGCTGTTTTACTCTGCTAGCTGGGCTATACAGTAATCAATTTCACGAATTAATGAATTTATTTTCAGCTTGGTTTCTCTTTTGTTTTCTTCACTGCCAAGCAAAGAATTGGCGATTTTCAGTGTGTCATATTGCTTTTTCAAGCGTTCCATCTCATTTGATTGGAACTGTATGGTTTGTGTAGCTTTTTGTAAATCGACCGTCAATTGGGTAGTGGTTTTTTCTAAAAAATCTGTTTTTTCTACTAGTTTTTTTAGTCTACCTTCAAGAGTATCAATAATTTCTACAATTTCACTCATCTGAAAATCCTATTCCTTACTTATTTCCACAAAGTTAACATTACAAATGAATTATGCCAATTATTTATAAAAAAAAACCACATTCAGTTTGTTGCTAGTTATTCTACACGAAATCAACCGATTACAACTGTTTAAAAACACTTTTCATTTCTTAATTTTTTTTATCTTAGCCCAAAGCTTTTTCCATGAAAATTTTACGACTCCTGTTGTTTTTTTACACGCCTTTTTTTGCACAACCCAACTACCCAAAAGATGATTTCAAGTCACCTTTATCCATACCCATGCAGTTGTCGGGAAATTTTGGGGAGTTGAGAAACAACCATTTTCATTCAGGCTTAGATTACAAAACCAACCAAAAAGAAGGCTTGCCTGTTTTGGCTGCCGCTTCGGGCTACGTGTCCAGAATAAAAATTTCCACCTTTGGCTATGGCAAAGCGCTATATATTACTCATCCAAATGGTTATACCACCGTATATGGCCATTTACAAAAGGCTAATGGAGCTATTGATGCCTACCTCAAAAAAGCGCATTACGATCAAAAATCATATGAAGTCGAGTTGTTTCCCTTGGCCAAAGAATTACAAGTAAAACAAGGAGATACAATTGCTTGGTCAGGAAATACAGGTGGTTCTGAAGGACCTCATTTGCATTTTGAAATTCGAGATTCCCAAACCGAAAACATTATCAATCCACTATTTTTCGGGTTTGATGCGATGCTAAAAGACACCAAAAAACCCTTTGTTGCCAATGTTTTAGCCTATCCAATTACACCCAAAAGCACTGTAAATCAATCCAATGTGCCAATTGTTTTGCATGTCTCTTTGCAAAAGGATGGCACCTTTATTTCTGAGCAGGTACGCGTGAATGGTTCGGTTGGTTTTGGCATCGCGGCAAACGATTACGACAATGTTTCCTACAATACCAATGGCATATACAAAGTACAATGTTACCGCAATGGCACGCCCAATTTTGGGTACCAATTTGATGATTTTTCGTTTGCAGAAACCCGTTATGTCAATGCTTTGCTCGATTATGCTCGCTATAAGAAAACAAAACAGCGGGTTCAAAAATTATTTCAAAAGAATCCCAACGACTGGAGTTTGTTGCAAGCCGATAACGCGCAAGGAATTTACACGCCTTTGCCCAATGTAAATCAAGTGGCTCGCATTGAAGTTTCCGATTTTCATGCAAATACCACGAGTATTCAAATTCCGATAGAATACGCAGCCGATTCGGTAGTCATTCCGTCACCACAATTGAATTCCAAATACTTGGTAAAAGCCAACCAAGACGCCATTTTTGAGGAGGGAAATTTCACTGTTTTTTTTCCCGCAAAGACTTTTTATGACGATTTTTATTTGCGCATCAGCGCCGCCAAAGACACCTTGAGTATTCACGAAGACCTTGTGCCTGCGCATACCAATTTTCAGTTGAGTTGTGTAGACAGCATGCGCGCCTATCCGAATAAGACCTATTTGGCTTTGATCGAAAAGGGAAACACGATTTATTCGCCCACAAAATTTAGTAAAAACACCTACAAAACCTATGTCAAAAAGTTGGGCACCTATGTCCTGCAAACTGATACAATTGCCCCCACAATCAAGCTACCAAGACCACTTGAAGGCCGATGGATGAGCAACGAAAACCAGTTGAGTTTTGAAATTACCGATTCGGGATCGGGCATTAAAAGTTACAACGGCTACCTCAATTCCAATTGGGTTCTATTTGAATACGATTACAAATCCGATCAGTTGATTCACCAATTTGATCCCGCTTTTTTGCTCGAAGGGAAAAACGAATTAAAGCTGATCGTAACCGATCATGTAGGAAATTCTGCTATCTTTGAATCCACATTTTTTAGAAGTCAAAAAAAATAAACCCTAGCCGTTGAATACCTATAAATCCCTACTTTTTTTTCTTCTTTTTAGTTCCCAATTTGGTTTTGCTCAGAATGCCCGAATCAAAGGGGTTATTCTCAACGAAAGTGGCCAAGCGGTTCCGGAAGTCAATGTGACAGCCGCCGAAAAAAGCACCAAAACCAACGAGAACGGATTTTACCAACTGGTGGTTCCGGCCAATAAGAAAATCCAAGTGGTTTTCACCCATGTTACCTTAAAAAAATACACGGTTTCGATAGAGTTAAAGCCCAACGAAGATTACGAATTCAATCCGCAGCTCAGTGACAAAGCCGAGAGTTTGGGTGAAGTAACCGTGACGGCAGGCAATCGCAAACGCATTCAAGGAATTACAGTAATCGAACCCGAAGTGATTCGCAAAATCCCGGGTGCCAATGCCGGAATTGAGAACATTATCAAAACCTTACCAGGAGTCAATTCCAACAATGAACTCAGTACACAGTATTCGGTGCGGGGGGGTAACTACGATGAAAATCTAGTGTATGTCAATGAGGTAGAAATTTACCGTCCGTTCCTGATTCGTTCCGGACAGCAAGAGGGATTGAGTTTCACCAACACTGATTTAGTGCAAAACGTCGATTTTTCTGCCGGCGGTTTTCAAGCCAAATACGGCGATAAGTTGTCTTCTGTTTTAGACATCAGCTACCGCAAACCCACGCGTTTTGGCTTGGCTACCGAGGCCAGTTTTTTGGGAGGAAGTGTGGCCGTTGATGCTGTTTCCAAAAATAAAAAATGGTCGGGTTTGGCCGGATTGCGTTACCGCGACAACAGCTTGTTGGTGAATAGTCAAGAAACGTCTACCAATTTCCGCCCCACCTTTGCCGATGTGCAAACCAACATCAATTTTTCGCCCTCAGCCAAATGGCAGTATAGTTTCTTGGGTAATGTGGCACAAAACAAATACAATTATCAACCCTTAATTCGTCAAACCAATTTCGGCACTTTGTCAGATCCTATTGCCTTGTTGATTTTTTACGAAGGACAAGAAAAAGATAAATACGAAACCTATTTTGGGGCGTTAAAAACCACCTACAACGCCAGTGATAATTTTACGCTGAAGCTAATAGGGTCGGCCTACCATACCTTAGAACAAGAATATTTTGATATCGATGCGGCCTACGCCTTGGGTGAGATTGACTCCAACATTGGCTCAGAAACCTTTGGCGATGTAACCTACAGTCGAGCCATTGGTTCACAACTCAATCACGCGCGCAACGACTTGGATGCTTTGATTGTCAATGCCGAAGTGAAGGGTTTTCACGACATCAAAAAACACCAAATCGAATGGGGTTTCAAGTATACCCGCGAGGACATTCGCGACCGCATCATCGAATGGGAGGTGATTGACTCGGCTGGTTTTTCCTTAAATCCACGTGATTTGGATATTCCTTCCAACAACCAACCTTATACACCTTTTGTTGGGCCATTAGTTCCCTACCGCAATGTGCGCGCCAAAAATTTCATCAACATCAATCGGTTTTCGGGCTATGCCCAATGGAGTCTAAAAACAAAATTAGGATCTAGTGAAGTTTCCTATAATGCTGGTGTGCGAATGCACCAATGGCAGGTTAGTGGCGTACCGACTTCAGGTGTTTCACAAACCGTCGTGAGTCCTCGAGCGCAGTTTGCTATCAAACCCGACTGGAATCGCGACATGATTTTTCGCGTATCGGGGGGCTATTATTACCAACCGCCTTTTTACCGGGAACTCCGAGATTCTTTAGGTATTGTGCGCCCCAACGTGAAGGCGCAAAAGTCCATTCATTTTGTGATCAGCAACGATTACAGTTTCAAAATGTGGGACCGACCCTTCAAAATGGTGACCGAAGCCTATTATAAATCCTTGACAGACGTCAATCCGTATACGCTCGAAAATGTCCGCATACGGTATGCAGCTAGCAATACGGCGGTTGCATTTGCCCAAGGATTAGACGTGCGACTCAATGGCGAATTTGTTCCGGGCACCGAATCGTGGTTGAGTTTTGGGTATTTGAAAACAGAAGAAAACATTGATAACCGCGGTTATATTTCCCGCCCCACCGATCAACGACTTAAGTTTGGGATCTTGTTTCAAGATTACATGCCCAACATCCCAAGTGTAAAAGTGTACTTGAATATTGTCTACAATACCGGGTTACCAGGAGGTTCTCCTTCTTATGCCGATCCGTATCAATACCAAAACCGATTGCGCGATTACCGCCGTGCCGATGTAGGATTTTCGTATGTATTAACCGAAAAAAATAACCAACGCCCCGAAGGACATTGGCTTAAAAAATTCAAAGATTGCGCACTTGGTTTTGAAATCTTCAATATGTTCAACAACCAAAATGCCATTACCAATACGTGGGTTCGGGATGTGTATACCAAAAGTCAGTATGCAGTGCCCAATTACTTGACCACGCGGGTGTTTAATTTGAAACTTTCGGTACGACTATAAAGGTTTAACCTTCAAACGACTGCATGTTCACCAACTTGAAATACGTGCCGTTAGCCTGCATCAATTGGTCGTGGGTACCTTGTTCTACAATTTCCCCTTTGTGCATCACTACAATCAAATCGGCTTTTTGTATGGTCGACAAACGGTGTGCAATTACCACCGAGGTGCGGTTTTGCATCATGTTTTCCAACGCCACCTGCACTAGTTTTTCGCTTTCGGTATCTAAGGCAGAAGTAGCCTCATCCAAGATCATAATCGGTGGATTTTTCAATACAGCGCGGGCAATACTCAAACGTTGTTTTTGTCCGCCAGACAGTTTGTTTCCGCTGTCGCCAATGTTGGTGTAAATACCCAAAGGCAAGTCTTTTACAAATTCGTAGGCGTTGGCAATTTTTAAAGCTTCAATGATTTCCTCGTCAGTAGCATCTAGTTTTCCTAAGGAAATATTTTCTTTAATGGTGTCGTTAAACAAGATGCTGTCTTGGGTTACCAAGCCCAGCAATCCCCGCAAGGACTGCAATTTTAAATCTTTGATCTCGATACCGTCTATGCTAATGCTGCCTTGGTTGATGTCATAAAAACGCGTCAATAAATTGGCAATGGTACTTTTTCCGCTGCCCGATTGCCCCACCAAAGCCACGGTTTTACCTTTTGGAATACTCAAGTTAAATTGCTTTAAAACCAATTCGGAATCGTAGCTAAACGACACATTTTTCAGTTCGATTTGCTGTTCAAAGTCATGTTTTTCTTGTGCATTAGGCCCGTCTTGTATCGGGTTGTCTTGTTCTAAAATTTCCAAGATGCGTTCGGCTGACGCATTTCCTTTTTTGACGTTGTAGGAAGCTTTAGAGATCGATTTGGCAGGCGTTAAAATATTGTAGGCCAAGCCCATATAGGCAATAAAGGCCGCACCATTCAACGTTTTTTCGATCAAAACCATGTGTCCACCATACCACAACAAGATCGCAATCACTAAAATTCCCATAAACTCACTCACGGGCGAAGCCAAGTTTTGGCGGTTGCCAATGGCATTCGAAAGTTGGAAAAATCGTTGTGTAGAGTCTTGAAATTTTTGGGTAAAATAGGATTCGCTGTTGTATCCTTTCACCACTTTTAATCCGCCCAAGGTTTCTTCTATGGTCGATAAAAATTCGCCTTGTTCTTGCTGGGCTTTGATCGATTGTTTTTTGAGTTGTTTGCCGATCAACGAAATAATATAACCCGACACTGGAATAAAAATAAATACAAAAATCGTGAGTTTGGCGCTGATGCTAAACATGGTCAAAATCGTAAATACAATCGTTAGCGGTTCTTTTACAATGAGCTCCAACAGCGACAAGAAAGACGATTGCACCTCGTTGACATCGTTAGAAATTCTCGAGATCGTATCGCCTTTGCGTTTTTCAGAATAATACGAGATGGGTAACTCGATGGTTTTTTTGTACATCGCATTGCGCAAATCTTTGAGCACGCCGTTGCGCAAAAAAGTAATGAAAAACAAGGCCAAATAATCGCTCAGGTTTTTCAGTAAAAAGATACTGATAATCACTGCGACCATAATAGATAGGGTATGGCCCACACCATAGGCATCTGTGGTGGTGGTAATAAAGTAACTCAAGTAATCTTCCAAAAACTGCTTGGCCGATCCTACTCCTTCAAAAACGGGTTCTACGGTATTTCTTTTGGTTTGGTCAAAGAGCACCTGCATCATCGGAATCAAAGCCACAAAAGAGAGCGTACTAAAAAGCGCAAACAGAATATTAAAAAAGATATTCAGGTAGGCGTACTTTTTATACGGCAATAGGTAAGGAAGTATTTTCTTGAAATTTGTCATTAAATAATGCTTAGTTCTTGTAAAATGGTTTTTATTTTTTGGTCCAATTCGGCTTCAACCGAAATGGCGTCTTCTATGCGATCTAGCGGTGCATTCACACTCACGTAAAATTTAATTTTAGGTTCAGTCCCGCTAGGGCGTGCTGCAATTTTAGATCCGTCTTCGGTATAGTAAATCAACACATCCGATTTGGGAATGGCAATGGGTTCTACGCTGCCGTCCAGCAAGTTTGTGGCGGTGCTGTTTTTGTAATCTTCCACCATAATCACGCGTTGGCCGTTCAAGGTTTTAATCGGGTTTTCGCGCAAATCAATCATCATCTGGGTAATTTCTTGCAGGCCTTCACGTCCTTTTTTGGTGAGTGAAACCAATTGCTCTTTGTAAAACCCGTGATCAATATACAAATTCAACAATTCGCGGTATACCGAACTTCCCATCGCTTTGGCTTGCGCGGCTACTTCGCACATGAGTAAAGTGGCAGCTACGGCATCTTTGTCGCGCACGGCATCGCCTACCATAAATCCAAAGCTTTCTTCTCCGCCGCCAATGAATTCGAGTTCAGGAAAATCCTTAATCATTTTGGCAATCCACTTGAATCCGGTTAAGCCCACTTTGCATTCCACTCCATAGGCCGAAGCCAATTCGAGTACCATGGGCGTAGAAACAATCGTAGATCCTACAAATTGTTTGCCCGTAATTTTGCCTTGTTTTTTCCATTGTTCGAGCAAAAATCCGGTCATCAACACCATGGTTTGGTTGCCGTTGAGCAATGCCAGTTTGCCATTCAAATCACGCACCGCCACGCCCAATCGGTCGCAGTCTGGATCGGTTCCCACCACCAAATCGGCGTCGGTTTTCTCGGCTAGAGCCAAGGCCATCGTGAGCGCTTCGGGTTCTTCGGGATTGGGTGATTTTACTGTGGGGAAATCGCCATTGGGTTCGGCCTGTTCGGGTACAATGTGTACATTTTGGTAGCCGGCTTGCGCCAAAGTTTGTGGCACAGCAGTAATTGAGGTGCCGTGCAAGGAGGTAAACACAATCTGCAACTTATCTTTATCGGCTTGCGGCGTATCAAAGCCCGCATGCGCAATCGACGACGCAATAAAGGCTTCGTCAATTTCTTTGTCTATATATGTAATGAACGCTTCGTTGGCCAAAAAGTTAATTTCGGCGTAGTTCAACGACTCAATTTCTTGGATAATCGCTTGGTCTTGCGGCGGAACCAATTGGCCTCCGTCTTGCCAATACACTTTGTAGCCGTTGTATTCGGGCGGATTGTGCGAAGCCGTGAGTACAATTCCCGCTTGGCAGCCCAAGTATTTTAGTGCAAAACTCAATTCGGGAGTAGGACGCAAATCCGAGAATAAAAATACCTGAATGCCGTTGGCCGAGAACACATCGGCGACCACTTTGGCCAAAGATTGGCTGTTGTGACGGCAGTCAAACGCAATCACCACTTTTAGGGATTCGCCCGGAAACGATTGCTGCAGGTAATTGGAAAGCCCTTGGGTGTTTTTCCCCAAGGTATATTTGTTAATCCGGTTGGTGCCCATGCCCATTACGCCGCGCATGCCACCGGTGCCAAATTCAAGATTTTTATAAAAACTTTCTTCCAATTCTTTTGCATTGCTGGTCGCCATTTCGCGAATTTGCGCCTGTGTTTCGGCATCAAAAACGGGAGTTAACCATTCGTTTACAGCGGTGTTAATAGAAGTAGGTAAATTCATAGGGAAATGATTTTGTTGTTTTGAAGCTTTTCCGGCTTTTCACTGTAGTTCCGTTTTGAAAAAAAACGGAAGCTGCCGTTGCAATCCGGGCTAGGGGAGCAGTATATAGTACTTTTATAGTTCTTTAGCAATTTTATAACGATCGTCGTTGTTTTTGGAGCGCAGGATAATTTCGCCCAAAAAGCCAGCCAAAAACAGCTGAGTCCCTATGATCATAGTGGTTAGAGCGATATAGAATAACGGATTGGCCGTCACCAAAATGGTAGGCAAACCCGAATAGAGTTTGATGAGTTTTATAGTAATGATAACTCCTGTAGAAAGAAATCCAATCATAAACATGATTACGCCCAAGGCACCAAACAAGTGCATGGGTCGTTTGCCAAAACGGGACAAGAACCAAATGGTAATCAAATCTAAGAAGCCGTTGATGAAGCGTTCCATGCCAAACTTGGTTTCGCCATATTTGCGTGCCTGGTGTTTCACCACTTTTTCGCCAATTTTAGAAAAACCAGCATTTTTGGCCAAAACGGGAATGTAGCGGTGCATTTCGCCCGATACTTCTATGTTTTTAACCACTATATTTTTATAGGCTTTCAAACCACAATTAAAGTCGTTGAGCTTTACGCCCGAGGTTTTGCGTGCGGCCCAATTAAACAATTTCGAAGGTAAATTCTTGCTCACCACCGAATCGTAGCGTTTCTTTTTCCAGCCCGAAACCAAATCAAAGTTGTGTTTGGTGATTAGTTCGTACAATTCGGGAATTTCATCGGGGCTGTCTTGCAAATCGGCATCCATGGTAATGATGACTTCGCCTTGGGCTTTGGCAAAACCGGCGTGCAAGGCCTGCGATTTGCCGTAGTTTTTTTGAAATTGTATTCCTTTTACTTGCTTGTTTTCGCTAGCCAATTCACTGATAATTTGCCAAGAGTTATCGGTACTGCCGTCGTCAATAAACAAAACCTCATACGAATACCCGTGGGTGTTCATAACCTGAACAATCCAGTTGTGCAATTCGCGCAGGGATTCTTGTTCGTTGAGTAAAGGAATTACTAGGGATAGGTTCATGCGTTACAAGCTTTGAGGCGGAACTCGTTTGATGATTAGCGAGCACACTAAGCCAATGATGCTGTAAAAAATAACATTAAAAAAGAAGCCTTTAAGTTGGCCTGCAACTCCAAATGAATCAGAAGCCCGCATGTCTTCGACCACTTTGTTAATGTCGGCAGCTTTGGCGCCAAATTTTTGCATCATTTCTACCGTGTATTTAATCACGTTTTCAGAAAGGATTGTTTTGGCTTCTACATCAATCACATTAAAAAGCACGATATTGAATAGCGTAGAAATTAAAAAACCGATTAGCACAGCAATAAAAAAACTGGTAAACGATTCTTTGTAGGTGATAAAACCACCCAATGTTTTTTTGTATTGCACGGCGGCAAGCACACCAAATACGGTAATGATGCCCACATTTACAATGCCCACCCACGATTTGGTAAACAAATTGAGGTCCATTACATACAGGATAGTGAGTAGTAAAGTAAGCGTTAATCCCAATAACAAGCCCATATTTAGGGCGATTTTCTTTTGTGTGTCCATGGTAAATGACCATTTTAAAAATGAGCCACAAATATAGTAAATCCCACCCGAATGCCGTAACATTTTTGATTTTGACTTGGGTAGTAAAAAAAGCGCATTTCGATTTGTTTTTTGAAAAATAAGTGTAAATTTGCGCACTCAAAATAATAACGTTACAAACAAAAAGTTATAAGGAGTTTATACCTTTTGCAATAAAAGCTTCAAAACAACTTATAATTCAATTAGAAAAAAAATATCATGAAAAAAGGAATTCACCCAGAGAACTACAGATTAGTTGCTTTCAAAGACATGTCAAATGAAGATGTGTTCATTACCAAATCAACTGCAGATACCAAAGAAACCATCATGCACGACGGCGTTGAATACCCAGTTGTGAAAATGGAGATTTCTAGAACTTCTCACCCTTTTTACACTGGTAAATCTAAATTGATCGATACTGCAGGACGTATTGATAAATTTAAAACCAAATACGCCAAACACATCAAATAGTTTTCATAGTGTTCAAAATATACGAAGCCTCCCAACCGGGAGGCTTTTTATTTTTATTTGCGCGATAAATTGGTAACTTTGGCCCAGTTAACCAAGAAAGTATTCCATGAATTATATTCTTTTTGACGGCCCCGTCCGAACAGCATTGTTGCCGCTCACCTTTACACGACCCGTTGCCGATATCCGAGTGGGCATATTAACCATCCGCGAAAAATGGGAAAAGTACTTGGGTTCTACCACCACCACCTTGACCGAGGACTACTTGTCAGAGAAATTTCCGATGGTGGAGATGGAAGAAAATGTGATGATTAATGCATCCTATTTGCCTACGCCCGAATTGGTGGAGTTGATCCAGGATTTAGGTGCTAATCAAGCGGTATTTCATGGAGAAAATGTGGTTGCTTTTTACACCCAAGAATCGCAAGAAACGGTAGATTTTGACACCTATACAATCACTGACTTTGCTGGAGAATGCATACAAATAGCCCATCCTTGGGACATTTTTGCCAAAAATGATGCCGCCTTGCGCGCCGATTTTGATTTGCTTACCGAAGACCGAACCTCGCAACCCATTCCAAAAAGTGTGAATGTGATTGCCCCCGAACATATATTTATAGAAGAAGGTGCTCAGCTCGAATTCGTCACCTTGAATGCCTCAACGGGTCCGATTTATATTGGCAAGGACACCGAAATTATGGAAGGTTCGGTAATCCGAGGTCCATTTGCCTTGTGCGATCACGCCGTGGTGAAATTGGCGACCAAAATTTATGGCGCTACAACGGTAGGTCCGCATTGTCGTGTGGGTGGTGAAGTGAATAATTCGGTGTTGTTTAGTTATTCCAATAAAGGTCACGACGGATTTTTGGGGAATGCGGTGCTGGGCGAATGGTGTAACATTGGTGCCGACAGCAACAACTCCAACTTGAAAAACAACTACGAAGAAGTGAAATTGTGGAGCTACGAAAAAGAAGGATTTGAGAAAACGGGCCTTCAATTTTGTGGATTAATTATGGGCGACCACAGCAAATGTGCCATCAATACCATGTTTAATACGGGAACGGTAGTGGGCGTGAGTGCCAATATATTTGGCAGCGGATTTCCGCGCAATTTTGTGCCCAGTTTTACCTGGGGCGGTGCGCAAGGTTTTACCACCTATATCACCAAAAAAGCCTTTGAGACCGCGCGCATTGCCATGTCTCGCCGCGCCATCGAATTTGATGAAGTAGAGGCGCGCATTTTGGAAAGCGTGTTTGAGCAAACACAAAAGTGGCGTAAAGACTAATACAGCTGCTGTTGTAGCCTTGCGAAAGGGATAGCAGCGACATCCTTCGCGCGAGCGCAGATACAGCGGATAGCCCGGCCCAACGGGATTCGCCCAACAAACCAAACCATGACCGATAGAAAAAAAGTAGCGTTTTATACACTGGGTTGCAAACTCAATTTTTCGGAAACTTCGACCATTGCGCGTTCGTTTCAAGACGAGGGTTTTGATCGCGTGGACTTTGAAGAAGCTGCCGACATCTACGTGATTAATACCTGTTCGGTGACCGACAATGCCGACAAGCAGTTTAAGCAGGTGGTGAAAAAGGCGTTGCAAAAAAATAAGCAAGCTTTTGTGGCAGCGGTAGGTTGTTATGCACAACTCAAGCCCGAAGAATTGTCCGCAGTTGATGGCGTTGATTTGGTATTGGGCGCGACCGAAAAATTTAAAATTACCGATTACATACACAATTTAGCCAAAAACGATCGAGGCGAAGTGCATTCCTGCGAAATCGTAGAGGCCGATTTTTATGTGGGCAGTTACTCCATAGGCGACCGAACCCGCGCTTTCTTAAAAGTGCAAGACGGTTGTGATTACAAATGTACCTATTGCACCATTCCCTTAGCTCGTGGGATTTCCCGCAGCGATGCCTTAGAAAATGTACTGCACAATGCGTCAGAAATTGCGGCCCAAGGCATTAAAGAGATTGTGCTTACTGGCGTGAATATTGGCGATTACGGCAAAGGTGAATTTGGCAACAAAAAACACGAACACACTTTTTTGGATTTAGTGCAAGCCTTAGACGAAGTGGCTGGAATTGAACGATTGCGTATTTCGTCGATTGAGCCCAATTTATTGCGCAACGAAACCATTGCCTTCGTGGCACAAAGCAAAACCTTTGTACCGCATTTTCATATTCCGTTGCAATCGGGGAGTGACACCATTTTGAAAAAAATGAAACGCCGCTATTTGCGTGACGTTTATGTGGATCGTGTTACGGCAATACGCCAGCACATGCCCGATGCTTGTATAGGCGTAGATGTAATTGTAGGATTTCCGGGTGAAACCGATGAATTGTTTTTGGAAACCTATCATTTCTTGAATGAATTACCCATTTCGTATTTGCATGTATTTACCTATTCGGAACGTGACAATACCGAAGCTACATTAATGGATGGCGTGGTTCCTACTGCTGTGCGGGCTAAACGCAGTAAAATGCTCCGCGGATTGTCTGTTAAAAAACGGCGTGCCTTCTACGAAAGCCAACTGGGCACTACCCGCAAGGTATTGTTTGAAGGCGAAAACAAAGCCGGCTATATGTATGGCTTCACCGAAAACTATGTGAAAATCAAAGCACCCTGGAATCCTGAATTGGTCAATACGTTACAAATTGTGCAATTGAGTCACATTGATGAGGATGGATCGGTGAGGGTGTAGTTTTTGTTTCAGGTTTCAGGTTTCAGGTTTCAGGTTGTTCGAGTATACTAAGAACAAAATTGAATACAGTAAATAGTATAGTAAATTTTTCTAAGAACGAACTTGAAACTTGAAACTTGAAACAAGGCGCAAGCCTTTTACTTGAAACCTG
>Ga0209550_10000939_pt1 | contig 28176 bp, 25 predicted proteins | sample LauGreSuBDMM15SN_2_FD_187567 | JGI IMG/M metagenome (GOLD analysis project Ga0209550, IMG submission 187567) | Freshwater lake microbial communities from Lake Michigan, USA - Su13.BD.MM15.SN (SPAdes) (version 5) | ecosystem: Environmental > Aquatic > Freshwater > Lake | place: Lake Michigan... | reverse complement strand
GCATTTTGAGTTTCCAACTCCTGCCCTAGACCGGGGCCAATTCCGATGGCTTGTGGAACGAAGTCAAATTCAATTTTCGAAATGTATTTTTCCTGACTATCCGTTAAAACCATCACTTCGGGATTGGCGGTTTGAAGGATTTCGTAACCACATTGCGGAATAAATACCGTGACTAATCCGCAACCGGCTTTCAAACACGCTTTGGAAGATAAAACCATAGCGCCTATTTTGCCATAACTACCACCAATTAAAAGCGCGTGCCCCTGAATCCCTTTATGCGTATTCGGATTAATGGGTTAATACCTTTTGAGAATTTCGATGCGGTCTATTGGAATGGGAGATTTCATTGGATTTGTTTGTATAAAGTTACAAAAAAACAATACCATTTTTTTATTAAAAATTAGGTAAATTTATTTTACAATATACTCATAATCAAACAGTTGTTAAATTAAGGTTAATTGATTTTTCTTCTAATTTCGTTTGTTTAACTTTACAATTGATTAGTTAGACAAATTATTTTATTAATTAAAAAACAACAACCATGAAAACAAAGAACTTTAAATTATTTGGATCGTTAAAAGCTTTCATTTTGATTGCTGTATTATCAATTATGACCCTATCTTGTGATAATCAAGAAATTCAGGAAATGGATGAAATAAATCTCTCTAAAACTGAAATTGGAAAAAACCTAAGATCTTCCAATAGTACCCCTAAAAAAGGGGAAACTCCTATTGCAGGAATTGCAATAAATGCAGGATTTAGTGAACTGGTAGGGGCTTTAGTTTATGTGGATAAAGAATTAGACGCTGGTTTGGTCGATCTATTTATGAATGGAAAAGATCAATATACCGTATTTGCTCCAACAGATGCTGCATTTAAAAAACTTTATATGGATTTGGGAAAGGAGAAAATTACCGATCTACCACCAGCATTGGTTTTGGATGTATTAAAATATCATGTTGTCGAGGGTCGTCGTGCTGCCAATAGTGTAGTTCCACCAAACGGTTCCCGAATAATTACAACCCTACTCGGGGCAACTTTCTACGTTGATACCAATGGAATGATTACGGCTGTGGGCAATACCGCAACTATAACAACGGCAAATATCTCTGCTTCAAACGGAATCATTCATGTGATTGATACCGTATTATTACCCATTAAATAATATATAAAAAATTTGAATTCAGTGCTGTACGTGATTATAATTTTCGATTGTTTTAAAAATGCTGTTTCAAAAGAACAGCATTTTTTTATGTTTTTAATGGCCGATTTTATAATTTATATATTTTCTATTCATTCGTTTCCTTCAAGCTAATTCCTGAGCCCCGATAGTAGTGGAAATCCTTTTTCTAAACCTTTTTAGGTTTAGAAAAAGATTGCAACGGATAGCGGGGCACGAGCGAAGCGAACTGGCGAAGATAATAGCTCCAAGAAACCCTTTGCCACTTCATAAAAAATCGATAAATTTGCAATACAAAATTTACACAAAATCTACGATGAAAAATACTGCGCTTACGCGCCTACATGAAGCTTTGGGAGCAAAAATGCTTCCGTTTGCTGGATACAATATGCCTATTTTATATGAAGGCGTGAATGCTGAACACGAGGTGGTTCGGAATAGTGTGGGGGTTTTTGATGTGTCGCACATGGGCGAATTCTTGCTTACAGGTCCAAATGCATTGGCTTTGATTCAGAAAGTGACTTCGAATGATGCGTCAACTTTGACCATTGGTAGAGCGCAATATTCTTGTTTGCCTAATAATGAGGGCGGAATTGTAGATGATTTATTGGTTTACAAAATGAAAGATGAGCAGTATTTATTGGTCGTAAATGCTTCAAATATAGATAAAGATTGGGATTGGATTTCGTCTCAAAATGATTTGGGTGTAGAAATGAAAAACCTTTCAGATAATTATTCGCTATTGGCTATTCAAGGTCCAAAAGCGGTGGAAGCTATGCAAGCTTTGTCTTCGATAGATTTAGCAGCCATTGAATATTACCATTTTGTAGTTGGGGATTTTGCTGGAATTAATGACTTGATTATTTCGGCTACGGGTTATACTGGTTCGGGAGGTTTCGAAATTTATTGCAAGAATGAAGAAGTGGAACAAATATGGAATAAAGTCTTTGAAGCGGGTGCAGCTTTTGGTATCAAACCAATTGGTCTTGCGGCTCGCGATACGTTGCGACTAGAAATGGGTTTCTGTTTGTACGGAAACGACATAAACGATACGACTTCGCCAATTGAAGCCGGTTTGGGTTGGATCACTAAATTCAATAAGGAATTTACGAATTCGGAAAACTTGAAAAAGCAGAAAGAAACAGGTGTTTCTAAAAAATTAGTAGCTTTCGAAATGCAGGAACGCGCCGTACCAAGACACGATTATGAAATTGTGGATGCTGAAGGTAACGTAATTGGAATTGTAACTTCGGGAACCATGTCGCCATCAATGAATATTGGCATTGGAATGGGTTATGTAACTACTGAAAACAGTGAAGTTGATAGTGAGATTTACATTAGAATTAGAAAAAATGATGTTCCGGCCAAGGTGGTGAAATTGCCGTTTTATAAGAAATAATTAAGGTGAAAGCTAATAGCCCAAAAGGTATTAGAATAGCAATATTCGAATTCAAAAAGGGAAATAGCAATTTTGAAATGGGTATTGAAAAAGTTATTTTTGTGGATTAAAAAACTATTTTTGAATGTAGATTAACAAATTATGATTTCAGAAATTTAAAAAAAAATATAAAATGGGAAGAGCGTTCGAATTTAGAAAAGGCAGAAAGATGAAACGTTGGTCAGCGATGGCCAAAGCATTTACCAGAATAGGAAAAGATATTGTAATGGCCGTAAAGGAAGGCGGGCCCAATCCTGAAGCCAATTCAAGATTAAGAGCAGTAATACAGAATTCGAAAGCAGCGAATATGCCTAAAGAAAATGTAGAGCGTGCTATAAAAAAAGCAACCGATAAAGATACAGCTAACTATAAAGAGGTTTTGTTTGAAGGTTACGCGCCACATGGTATCGCCATTCTTGTAGAAACAGCTACCGATAACAACAACAGAACGGTTGCTAATGTTAGAAGTTATTTTAACAAATGCAACGGTACTATGGGAACCCAAGGTTCGGTTGAATTTATGTTTGACCATACTTGTAACTTTAGAATTCCAGCAAACGGAATGGATCCTGAAGAATTAGAATTAGAATTAATCGATTTTGGTGCCGAAGAGGTTTTTGAAGACGAAGACGGAATCTTAATTTATGCTGCTTTTAATAGTTTTGGAACCATCCAAAAAGAATTAGAAAACAGAAAAATAGAAATCCTTTCTTCTGGTTTTGAGCGTATTCCTCAAATCACGAAAAAACTAACCGAAGCCGAAATAGCTGACGTGGAAAAACTAATCGAAAAAATGGAAGAAGATGATGACGTGATGAACGTGTATCATACGATGGAAGAATAGATTTAACTTCTTAGGTTTTTTAAATACCTATTGTAAGGTCAATTCGTCTCTTCTCAAAAGCAAAAAAAAACTCTTAGCTTCGGTGCTGATAACATTTTCCGCTTGGATCTGCTGTTATTCGCTTGCATCTGTTGCCTTTTTTGGTTAGGCCAGTGCATTGAACCCGAGAATCAGAATTCGAATGGCTATTAGACCTATAGTTTTTTACAGGCTCCCAAGACCAACACGGAATACATAGCGAACTTTCTATACTCGGATTGGTAAGGCCTGGGAAAAAGTTGATGCCGGTTCTCTTTTCCACAACGTCAATCGATACAGCATAGCTTTGTAGGGATTTTGTAGAGGAATGATTGGGCATCAAAAAAGCGATGCCTTTCACACTTGGATTGGTATAATCTAAGATTACTTTGTAAAAATATTCTGGAACAGCTACATGGTCGGGGCCTATTTTGGGTAAACCGTTCCTTAAAACAGGTCCTGTGACAATATAAATTTTTTTGTTTTCCGCAGCCCAGTCGCGGACTTTTTCTTCCAAATTTTTCCAAATTCCCCTATTAAAACCGGGTTCTTGAGGGCTCATATTACTATAATAGAAGGATTCCTGCATGGCTAGTGCAGACCATCCCATATCGCCTGCGGGTGCGAGGTGTCCCCTGTCATATCCCGAACCTTTATAATCCGCTTGGGTAGCCGAACCAGTTTGCACCATGGGGTCAACTATAAATTTGTTCGTTCGGTTGTATAATTTAATGGTTTCCGTATCGGTCAGCTCATAGGCGACCCAACTTGCTTGTTCCTGTGCTTCATTGTACAAAATGGAATAGCCTGAGTGGCGGATGACTTTGTCTTTAGGTTTGGTTTCTGGAATTTCAAAATGGGCTTTTCCAATCGTTGGATTAGAAATATGCTTTCTATAGGAATGGATTCCCGATGGCACTTGGGCATTTAAAGAACCTAAGATCATCAAATACAAAACGAATCCAAACAACTGCTGTTTCATAAAAATAAGGGTAAGAAGTTCCAAAAATAAGAAAAAAAAACTCCTTTATTTCTAAAGGGATTTAGCGTGAGTGATATTGGTTTAACTTCCCATCATATGTTAGAATTTCTCGATAATTTTATTGAGTAGATATCATAAAAAACTCCATTATTTCTAATGGAGTTTAGTGTGGGCGATGAGGGGTTCGAACCCCCGACCCCCTCGGTGTAAACGAGGTGCTCTGAACCAGCTGAGCTAATCGCCCCTGTTGGGAGTGCAAATATACAGCGTAGATATTGTATTTACAAACAAAATATATAAAAATAAATATAAATGATATTTAATCATTTACAATAAAACTTAAAACTACAAAGATGTCTCCGTATAGCCTTATATTTGCAAAATAAAATCATTATAATGGCTCGATTTAAAGAAAACGATTTACCAATATCAAAAATCACAACACGTTCACTCAACAAAGCAACTCTTATATTTCAATACGCCGGAAATCATCGTTGGAAATTTTATATAGGTTTGATTTTTTTATTGTTTACTGGAGCGACCGCTTTGGCCTTTCCTAAGTTAATGGGCCTCTTAATTGATTGTGTTAAGGATAAAAGTTATGCACAAGCCAATAAAATCGCCTTATTGTTAATAGGTATATTATTTTTGCAATCTATTTTTTCGTTTTTCAGACTCTCGCTATTCGTTAATTTCACGGAACACACCTTAGCAAATCTTAGGCTATCTTTATATAGTAATTTGGTTAAATTACCCATGTCCTTCTTTTCGCAAAAGCGTGTAGGAGAATTGAACAGTCGTATTAGTGCTGATATCACCCAAATTCAAGACACTTTAACCTCTACTATCGCAGAATTTTTAAGACAATTTATATTAATTATTGGTGGGGTGGTATTGTTAGCAACACAAAGCATAAAACTAACTTTGTTAATGCTCTCAGTAGTTCCGCTTGTGGCTGTTGCAGCGGTTATATTTGGGAGATTCATTCGGAAGTATTCGAAAAATGTACAAGACAGGGTGGCAGAAAGCCAGGTGATTGTAGAAGAAACGATGCAAGGAATTAGTATTGTAAAGGCTTTCGCTAATGAATGGTATGAAATTGCACGTTATAACGGAAAAATCAACGAAGTGGTAAAAATCGCCATCAAGGGGGGGAAATATCGAGGATACTTTGCTTCCTTTATCATTTTCTGTCTCTTTGGAGCCATCGTGGCTGTGGTTTGGTTTGGTGTGAGATTAAGTATTAGTGGTGAGATGAGCGTAGGACAATTGATCTCGTTTGTATTGTATTCTACATTCGTAGGAGCCTCTTTTGGCGGTATCGCCGAACTTTATGCCCAAATTCAAAAAGCCATTGGAGCTACGGAACGGGTTTTTGAATTATTGGAGGAAACCCCTGAAAAAATTAATTCAGTGGAAAATGCCTCCACAATTGAAAAAATAAAGGGCAATGTTACTTTCAAAAATGTAGCTTTCAGTTATCCATCTAGAAAAGAAATTAAAGTACTAAACGACGTCAACTTCACAGCCAACTTTGGTCAAAAAATAGCGATTGTAGGCCCGAGTGGTGTAGGAAAATCAACTATAGCTTCCTTATTGTTGCGATTTTACAATATCGAAAGTGGGGAAATCTTGATAGATGGTAAAAATATATACGATTATGATTTGGAAAATCTTCGTGGTAACATGAGTATTGTACCCCAAGACGTGATTTTATTTGGGGGAACTATCAAAGAAAACATTGCGTATGGAAAGCCAAATGCTACCGAAGAAGAAATTATTGTAGCCGCTAAACAGGCGAATGCCTTAACTTTTATTGAAAGTTTTCCTGAGAAAATGGAGACTATTGTTGGCGAGAGAGGAATTAAATTGTCTGGAGGGCAAAGACAACGGATTGCCATTGCAAGAGCATTACTTAAAAATCCAAGTATTTTGATACTGGACGAAGCTACCTCCTCATTAGATAGCGAAAGCGAAAAACTAGTTCAAGAAGCCTTAGAGATTTTGATGCAAGGAAGAACGAGTATTATTATCGCACACCGACTTTCGACGATACGTAGTGCCGATCAAATTTTAGTGCTTGACAAAGGCATAATTACTGAACAAGGAACACATCAAGAATTGATTTCTCTGGAAAATGGGGTTTATAAAAACTTGAGCAATTTGCAGTTTAGTCATTCTTAAAAGTGATAAATACTACCTTCCTTTTCTTCTATTGCGTTCCATTTTAATCATTTTCAATTCCCGAGTAGTTTGTCCTGCTACCGAAGTGTTTTCCTCAGCTCGGCGAATCAAGTAGGGCATCACATCTTTAACGGGTCCAAAGGGTAAATATTTGGCAACATTATAGCCATTAGCCCCCAAATTAAAACTGATGTTATCACTCATTCCGTACAATTGGCCAAACCAAATACGGGAATCATTGTTTTTTAATTTCATTTCTTGCATCAAACGCATAAGATAATAAGTACTCGATTCATTATGAGTACCAGCAAAAACCGCTACGCTGTCAATATTATCAATCATATAACGCAAAGCCACATTATAATTTTCGTCCGTATCTGCTTTGGTAGCGCATAAAGGGGATAAATATTCCATTTCTTCGGAACGCTTTATTTCCTTTTCCATATAAGCGCCTCGCACCAGTTTTATCCCGATGTGAAACCCTTCGTTTTTCGCTTTTTTGTGTAGTTTTTGCAAATATTCCAATCGATCCCAGCGATACATTTGCAAGGTATTGAAAACAATAGACTTCGTTTTGTTGTATTTACGCATCATATCCGCAACTAAATCGTCTACAGCACACTGCATCCAACTTTCTTCGGCATCAATTAATAAAGCAACATCATTATCGTAAGCTGCCTTGGAAACCTTGTCAAAACGGGCTACTACCCTATTCCATTCCTCTATTTCGGAAAGGCTTATTTTTTTTTCACTAATTGCTTGGTACAATTCTAATCGACCAAAAGCGGTTGGTTTAAAAACCGCGAACGGAATGGCAGTTTTTTCTTTGGCAAAAGTTATAAGTCGTAACGTTTTTTCCAATACTCGATCAAATTCTTCCTCCTCTTCCTTGCCTTCAACAGCATAATCCAAAACAGAGCAAACCCCTTTAGTAAACATTTTATCAATAACAGCAATACAATCTTCCTCACTTACACCACCACAAAAATGATCAAAAACGGTCGTGCGAATCAACCCTTCAATAGGAAGATTTGCTTTTAGAGCAAAATTAGTAACTACAGTTCCTATTAGAACTAGCGGTTTATTGGCTATTATTTTAAAAAGAAAATAGGCCCTATTTAGTTCGGTATCGCTTTTTAAAGAAAAGGCGACTTGGGTATTATCAAATAAATTTTTCATTTTTTTGATTTGCTTATACAAATATAAAGAGAGTTTGGATTTTATTTGGCAAAAATTACCTTATTTTGCCGTTCAAATAATCAAACAAAATGCAAACTATAAAAGCCAACAATTATCCAATTTATTTTAACGAAAAAGGATATGAAGCCTTAAATAAACATTTAAAAGAAAATAGGTATTCCAATCTATTTATAATTGTCGACACCTACACCAATGAATTTTGCTTGCCTAAATTTTTACCTTATTTAGAAACCGAACTTACCATAGAAATAGTTGAATTTGAAGCTGGGGAACACCATAAAAACATTGAAACTTGTGTGCAAATTTGGAATGTTTTGACGGAACTTGGCGCCGATAGAAAAAGCCTTGTTCTGAATCTTGGTGGTGGTGTTGTCACTGATCTTGGCGGTTTTGTAGCTTCAACATTTAAAAGAGGAGTCGATTTTATCCATCTCCCAACCACCTTACTTTCTATGGTAGATGCTTCTGTGGGAGGAAAAACAGGAGTTGATTTAGGAAATTTAAAAAATCAAATAGGAGTTATCAATGTGCCTCAAATGGTGCTTATTGACACCCAATACCTAGAAACGCTTCCGCAAAATGAAATGCGCTCGGGACTTGCAGAAATGCTAAAACACGGGTTGATTTATGACGCAGCCTATTGGGAAAAATTCTTGGATTTAAAAGCTATAGATTTTGCCGATTTTGATGAATTGATCTACCGTTCTGTTGAAATAAAGAATGAAATCGTAATCCAGGATCCTACCGAAAAGAATATCCGGAAAGCATTAAATTTTGGCCATACCCTTGGACATGCCATTGAAAGTTATTTCCTTGAAAACGAAAACAAGAAAACGTTACTGCACGGAGAGGCAATTGCCGTAGGAATGATTTTAGAAAGTTATATTTCGCTTGATAAAAAATTGATTTCCCATAAAGAGTATCTTCAAATAAAAAAGGCAATTAAAACGATTTATGATGATGTGGTTTTTGAAGAAAAGGATATCAAACCCATAATGGAACTCCTGATTCATGATAAAAAAAATGAGTATGGAAATATCAAGTTTGCTTTAATAGAAGGCATTGGAAAAATAAAGATCAATCAATCGGTTGAAAATGAATTAATTCTAAAGGCTTTCCAAGATTATAAATCTTAAAGTTTTTTTACAAAAAAGGATTGCTTTACGTCTATAATATTTTTTACATTTGCCACAATGAAAAAAAATAAAAACCAAAGAAATAATAGTTCTATTAAAAACGAAAACAACAACTCTTTCCATAGGATATTGACTCGTTTTTACACTATTAAAGATAATTTTTGTTTTGATATTTTTCAATATTTGAAAGCCGATAATGAAAAGCTTCAAATCATATATGCCAACATCAGGGTTTGAACGTTAGTTTATTTTAATTTAGAATACTAACCATTTAAATCCTAAAAAAATGAATACAAAATACTTTGATTTAATAAATCAAACCTATTATTTCCCTCAGGAAGAGTTTACATTAAACAAAGATAACCTACAGTTTCATAATATTGACTTAATGAAATTGGTAGAGCAATATGGCACTCCTCTAAAATTTACCTATCTCCCTCAAATCTCTAATAACATTAACAAAGCCAAAAACTGGTTCCGTAAATCGATGGAGAAAAACAAATATGAGGCAAAATATTTCTACTGTTATTGTACTAAAAGCTCTCATTTTGAATATGTAATGAACGAGGCTTTCAAGAACAATATTCATATTGAAACTTCATCTGCTTTTGATATTAATATTGTTGAAAATTTAATGGCTTCCGGCAAAATCAACAAAAGTACTTATGTGATTTGCAATGGGTTTAAAAGAGACCAATACATTGAAAATATAGCACGACTTATTAATAATGGCCATAAAAACACCATTCCAATTATTGATAATTACGAAGAACTCGATATTTTACAAGATAAAATCAAACGAAAATTCAAAATCGGCATTCGTATTGCCGCCGAAGAAGAGCCAAAATTTGAATTTTATACCTCTCGACTAGGTATTGGTTACAAAAACATCGTCCAATTCTATAAAAAACAAATTCAAGACAACAAAAAACTGGAACTTAAAATGTTGCACTTTTTTATCAATACAGGCATCAATGACAATGCCTATTATTGGAACGAATTGGTTAAATGTATTAAAGTATATGTAGCCTTAAAAAAGGAATGTCCTACGCTTGATGGATTAAACATTGGTGGTGGTTTTCCTATAAAAAATTCCTTGGCGTTTGAATACGATTACCAATACATGATTGACGAAATTATCAATCAAATCAAGATTGCCTGTGATGAAGCTGAAGTGGACGTACCCAATATTTTTACTGAATTTGGGGCTTATACCGTTGGTGAAAGCGGAGGAGCTATTTATCAAATTCTATATCAAAAACAGCAAAATGATAGGGAAAAATGGAATATGATTGACTCCTCTTTTATAACGACTTTACCAGATACTTGGGCAATTAACAAGCGCTTCATTATGTTGGCCGTAAATCGGTGGAATGACACTTACGAAAGGGTTTTGCTGGGCGGAATGACTTGTGATAGTGATGATTATTACAATTCAGAACAAAATATGAACGCTATTTATTTACCAAAATACAATAAGGAAAAACCCTTATATATTGGTTTTTTCAACACTGGTGCCTATCAAGAAACTATTGGAGGTTATGGTGGATTACACCACTGTTTGATCCCCCAACCTAAACATATTTTGATTCATAAAGATGAAAACGGAATACTAGCAACCGAAATTTTCTCAGAACAACAAACGGCAGAAGATGTTTTAAAAATATTAGGATATGACAAAAAATAAATAGCAAAATATAATTAGTGTGTTTAAAAAATTCGTTAAATTTGAGTATAGCATTCAATATTTCGAATTTAAAATATTTAAATTTTAAAAATGGGTAAAGGACCAATAAGTCAATTTATTGAAAAGCATTATTTGCATTTTAACTCCGCATCATTAGTGGATGCCGCAAAAGCATACGAACAACAATTAGCCAATGGGGCAAAAATGATGGTAAGTATGGCCGGCGCTATGAGCACGGCTGAAATCGGGAAGATTTTTTCCGAAATAATTCGTCAGGATAAAGTTCAAATTATCTCGTGTACTGGGGCAAATCTTGAGGAAGATATTATGAATTTGGTAGCACATTCTCACTACGAAAGAGTACCCAATTACCGCGATTTGACACCACAAGACGAATGGGAGCTATTGGAAAGGGGCTTAAACCGGGTTACCGATACTTGTATCCCAGAACATGAAGCTTTCCGTCGTTTACAAAAACATATTTACAAAATTTGGAAAGATGCTGATGATAAAGGAGAACGCTATTTCCCACATGAATTCATGTATAAAATGTTGCTTTCGGGGGTGCTTGAGGAATATTACGAAATTGACTTAAAAGACAGTTGGATGTATGCCGCAGCAGAGAAAAACTTACCTATTATCGTACCTGGATGGGAAGATAGTACTATGGGTAATATTTTTGCTTCGTATGTAATAAAAGGAGAACTGAAGGCATCTACAATGAAATCGGGCATAGAATATATGGTATTCTTATCCGATTGGTATCCAAAAAATAGTGCCAATGGGGTTGGGTTCTTCCAGATTGGAGGAGGAATAGCTGGAGATTTCCCAATTTGTGTTGTTCCAATGTTGTATCAAGATATGGAAATGCATGACATCCCTTTTTGGAGTTATTTTTGCCAAATTTCAGACTCTACAACCAGTTATGGATCTTATTCTGGAGCCGTTCCAAATGAAAAAATCACTTGGGGAAAATTAGACATCAAAACCCCTAAATTTATTATAGAGTCTGACGCTACTATCGTTGCTCCATTAATTTTTGCTTATTTGTTAGATTTATAAAATAATTTTATGAAAAGAGTAATTGTAGACTACGCCAAACTAACTCATGAAATTTTAAACCTGCTAGTTGATCGATTTCCAGATGGCTATGATGATTCAAGCATTGTCAAGTTTAGAAATTCCCAAAATGAATTGGTAGAAGCGGTTGAGGTGCGTACTGACGAAACCATTTATTTGGTAAAAGTAAGCACCAAACTTGCTGATAGGATTGAAAATTATGATGAAGATGATGAAATTACCAATTTCATTGTCCCTATTGCACCCGTAAATGGACTTGATGACGATGAAAATGACGACGATGATAGTCTAGACAAACCCGACTTCAAAGATGATGATGCAGATTCAAATGAAGAGGATGACGCTGACGATAAAGAAGAGAATCTAAATGAAACTGATTTGGCTGACGTTGAAGAGGAAGAAGATTGATTCAATTTTTATCATAATTATTACAAAAAAAAGAAACTCAATTGAGTTTCTTTTTTTTGTAATAAAACAGGAATTAAGCTGAATTTCTGCTAGCGTTTGTATTTCCAAATAGAGAACGTGTTACAATCTTTTCATAAGTTTTAATGAGTCCTAAATCTGGATTTTGCTCCTTGTTCAACTCGTTAATTCTCAATAAAGCATACTGTTGTATTGTTAACAATGGCAGAACAATACGTTCTCTTATGTCAATAGATGCTTTTCCGTCAGGATAATTTTCCATCAATTCTTTATGTCCTGCTATTTTCAACAATAATCGTTTTGTTTCCAAAAACTCATCATAAATAATTTGCCAAAAAGCGCCAAATTCAGGATCGGTTTTCATGTAAGCAGTCAAAGGAAAAAATGATTTTGCCAAAGACATCATACTATTCTCTAAAAGGGTTTTAAAAAATAAAGAGTTATTATATAAATCTTGAACGTTCTCCCATTGATTGGTATCCTCAAAATGTTTGAGCGCCGAACCTACACCGAAAAAACCAGGAACATTCTGTTTCAATTGACTCCACGACCCCACGAATGGAATGGCTCTCAAATCGGCGAAATCTAACTTTTCAGACTTGCTCCTTTTTGATGGACGGCTACCAATGTTCGTTTTGGCATAATATTTCAAAGTACTCATCTGCTCCAAATATGGAATGAATTTAGGATGATTCTTAAAACTCAAATACTTTTGGTATCCTAATTCTGCCAGTTGGTCTAAAATAGCGGACTCCTCTTTGGTTAATTCGTTTTTACCTTTGCTAAAAACTTGATTGGTTACTCCAGCACTTAACAAGTTTTCTAAATTAAAACGACAGGAATCTAAAGTGCCAAAATTAGAACTTATAGTTTGCCCTTGAACAGTAACCTGAATCTCATTATTTTCAATTTTAGGACCTAATGAAGCATAGAATTTATGCGTTTTACCACCACCACGTGCTGGTGGTCCACCACGACCGTCAAAGAAAATTGCATGTATTCCATATTTTCTTGACATAGTGGTAAGTTGTTCTTTGGCTTTATATATACTCCAATTGGCCATTAGATAACCACCATCTTTTGTGCCATCAGAAAAGCCAAGCATAATGGTTTGCTTATTATTTCTATTGGTTAGATGTTTAGCATAAGTGGGATTGGTATAGAGTTTTTCCATAATAACATGGGCATTCTGTAAATCATCAACCGATTCGAACAATGGAATAATATCTACTGACAAATCCTCCCAATTATTTAAATGGAAGAGCGCAAAAGTTTCCATTACATTCAAGGCACTTTCATTATTACTAATGATATATCTGTCAGCACCGGATTCTCCGTTTGTGGCTTGGATTTTTTTTATAGCCTGGATGGATTCTAAAGTTGATTTTGTTATTTCATTATCAAACGCATTGGCATCAAGATTTCCCTTAACATTCGACAATACTTCAAACTTTTCATTTTCAGTTAATTGAAAATAATTCTCTGGGAAAACCTTAGAACCACTAGATAAATAAAATTTAACTACATCTTCAAAAACGGTGTCGTGTATTTTACTGTTTTGGCGAATATCTAAAGATGCAAAATGAAATCCAAATAAATTCACCTTAATCAATAAAGCATCTAATTCTTCTAAATATAAAGATTGGTGTTGCTCTACTATAATAGTTTTTATTTTAATTAATTTTGTTTTAAATTCCTCAAGGGTAATGTATATCTCTCCTTTAGAATAAAAAACAGAACGATACAATTTATATTCCAATTCAGCTACCAAAACATCAACTTCAAAAAAGGTCAATTTTCTTTTTAAACTTCTCATTTCGATATAATAACATTTCAATATCGAATGACGAAGACGATCCGCAACCTTTAGTGTGATTTCAGTAGTGACAAAAGGATTCCCATCGCGGTCGCCACCTGGCCAAAAGCCTAGTTTTATCAATTGATTCTGGATTGATTCTCCATCAAAAACATTCTTTTGAAGGTAATGAACCATTTCACCTGAAGTTTCGTAAAAAACATTTTCTAAATACCATATCAAACTTACCGCCTCATCATAAGGATTTGGCTTTTCGTTTTGGATAAAAGGTGTTTTTCCTAGCTGCGCCAATAATTGTTTAATCTCAAGTAAATCATTTTTACGAATAGCGTCTGTTAAATCATTAATAATACCCAAAACTGCCCCAGGATAAAATTGGGTTGGATGAGCCGTCAAAACGGTTCTTACATTGAAATTTTCAAGGAATTCAATCAATTCCTCTTTTCTATTTTTGGCCTCTGATTTTTCTTTAATGTCTCGCAACGACCCCCTTCCTTCGATATTGTTCACGACCGGAAAAGCAGCATCTTCAATGGCGTCAAAAAGCACAATTTGACGTTCTATATATTGAATAAAACGAAACATTAAATCAATTTTTTCTTTTTCGGAGGCGCTATGTAAATATTTCTTGGCAAAAAAATCAAGAATTTCTTTAGGAGTTTCCTGTTTTTTGAAGCCATTGTCGCATACATCTGTAAATAAAGGAAGTAGTGCCCCAGTATTGTCTATGGAGTCAAAGGGTAGTGTGATAAATACACTGTTGTAGATATTATATTTAGAAAGAACCTCTTGATTAAAACGTTCAATTTTTGGAAGCGTATACATAATGGCGAAATTAAATAAAATTGGTAATAGTTAGTCAAAAAAAAACCTCAAGAAATCACTTGAGGCTGTATTTATATTAAGCTTTCAAGTGAATTACATGTTCTTAAAAATAGTATGCATCAATCGCTTTTTGTCATTTATACTCTCTTCTAATGAAATCATAGTTTCTGTTCTGTAAACACCTTCAATATCATCAATCATAAATATTACATCCTTTGCATGTTTAGTATCTTTAGCTCTAATCTTGCAAAAAATATTGAATTTTCCAGTTGTTACTGAGGCTACTGTTACATAAGGAATCTCATTGATTCGCTGCAAAACAAATTTGGTTTGCGAGGTGTTATTAAGAAAAACCCCCACGTATGCGATAAAGGAATAATCTAATTTATCATAATCAAGTACTAATGATGAGCCCATAATAATTCCTGCGTCTTCCATCTTTTTCACCCTAACATGCACCGTTCCAGCAGAAATCAATAATTTCTTAGCAATATCTGTGAATGGAATTCGGGTATTGTCTATTAACATATCCAATATCTGGTGATCTACCTCATCTAATCGAAACTTACTCATGCTATCTTTATATTAATATTATTAGTTACTTAAGCAAAAATGTATAATCTACAGTGTGTGTTTTTTTAATTTAACATTGAACCATTTACAAAACAAACCTTATAATCTAAATTAAAATCGGCTTTTTGATTCAATTTGGGAAAATCACCATAGGCATCATGGTATAAAGCCTCATTACCATTATATTCTACATGTCCTGAATAATTCTCTAAATCTCCGATTTCAATAATATAAGCGTTAAAACAAACTTTATCGTCTATTAACTCCTCTTTGTATTGTGCAGCAAAATTGGTGATTATTTCAATACCATCATAATTTAATTTGATATTTTTATAAATAAAATCATAAAAAACGACTTTATTTTGAATAATAATCATGTAATCATCAATTTTACTGACAACTATATCGTTATCGGTTATTATTTGCAAACTTAAAATCAATGCCATAAAAACATATTTTCGAGTTTCTTCTCTAAGATAATCATTAGGAAAATGACCCGCCTCAAATAATACAGTAGGCACTCCCAGATATTGAAAAGTATCTCCAATACAATTGATATTAAACGAATCGTCAAAACGACCTACTTGACCCGGAATATATTGCTGCAAAACTGAATTTATACCAGCAATCAGGTTGATGGCCTTTAGTCTCGATTCATTTATTTCCCGAGCTTCATTATAAGCTGGTGCTAAGAAAGAAAGTGTTGCTGGTTTTCCTGTATTTCCAACTCCAAATATGGTACGTTGGTCATGAAGATTGAAACAATAATCAGGTTTAAAATTATCAAAAACCTCTCGCAAAACATTACTTTCTGGTTGTGATAAGTTCTGAGAATCTCGATTTAGATCGACTTTGTTGGCATTTTCACGGGTGTAAAGTTTTGCCCCATCAGGATTCAACATAGGAATAAAACAAAAAGTAAAAGTACGAAGGAGTTCAAGCGCTAAAACCGAATCACTATTTAACACATTAAAAAGATCAAAAAGGGCTTTGGTAGTTGTACTTTCATTTCCGTGCATTTGAGACCAAAGCAAAATTTTTATACTTCCATTTCCAATTTGGTATCGATAAATTGGATTGTTAAGTACCGATGTTCCAATAATTTTTACTTGATTATTGGTATTCCATTTATTCAATAAAGGTTCGATTGAATCCAAAGTAATATAACGACCAAGCAATGATGATTCTTTATATTGGCTGAATAATTGTTCTAAATTCATATCGCATTTTTTTAATTCACAAAAGTAAACATCTTTGCATTTACTTTTGTAAAACAATTAAATTTAATAATGGCAGACGTTTTAAGACTTTAACTAGCCTGAAAAATTGGTTGAATATTGTATTTGAAATAATTATTCTGGATTAAAACTGTATTCTGGAATTTTGCCTACGACCCCTTTAAAGTGTTTTAGCAAAATAGTAAAATCATTTTCGATATTCCCTGATGGCAATAATGGTTTTCCTATACGGATCACTTTTTTTCCGAAATCAAATGCAACCGGAATGATTGGGACATTAACCTTCAAAGCAATGTAATAAAATCCCGTTTTTAATACGCTTACTTTTTTTCTAGTGCCTTCTGGTGAAATGGCCAGTCTAAATTCATGGTGATTTTCAAATGTTTTTGCGACATCATCTACTTTGTTTAAACCTCCCGTTCTAGTTATTGGAGCACCACCCATCCATCGAAAATAATAGCCTATTGGAAAACAAAACAACTCTTTTTTTCCGAGAAAATTCATTTCTAAACCAATAATTCCCCTAGCAAATATTCCTAAATAGAAATCATGCCAACTAGTGTGTGGGGCAACCATAAGAATACATTTCTTAATTCCTGCATCCAAAGATCCTTCGATTTTCCATCCCATTAACCGAAATAAAAAAAACTTATAAATACTCTTTTTCATTTAGAATTTATTTTTAGTAAAATTAGTATTAATCTCCTAACAGCATAACAAAACTAAATAAGATTCAAAAATGACGTGTTGACTCTTTTTGAATGTCAATTATAAATAATGGATTTTTATAAATGTAATGCAATTATTTCGTAAATTAGAGTGTCTTCTTTATGTACTATTTTATGAAAGCAATTCTGAAAAAACTGCTATTGGGAAATGTCTCTAGAATTGCAATACCTGATTGCAATCCTGTTAAAAAATGTATTAATAATATTAAGGCTATTTGGAATAATGAACACCAAGACGACAATGGAATAGAGAAAATTGTTCGGTTGTTTCTTTCCTCTTCTCAACTGCTTTTTCCTGGGGTTTATATCAAATATTTAGCGAGTAATAAAGGATATGAATATCGTGATTTAGCTTCGGATCTTTATGTGTTACTTAAAGCAAGCTTTCCTTTATTGATATTAATTCAGCAATGGCAACATAATAGTTTTATTATTGGGCTAATGCTTTATGTATTGCTCGAAACCGTTTTATACATCCCTACATTAATTTTTGCTTCAGATTTATTTTCAAAACCTCGTTCGTATAAAAGATCGATGCTTTTGCTTTTTCTCAATTATACAGAAATTATATTTGCTTTTGGAGTTTTGTATTCTTGTGGAGATTACTTTAATAAACCTTTCGGAAATTGGTTTGACTCCGTCTATTTTAGTATAATCACATCTTCCTCTATAGGATATGGAGATTATTATCCGGTAAAAACCATTGGAAAGATTTTGGTGAGCGCACAAGCCATGTTGTTTTTGTTTTTAGTGGTTTTGTTTTTGAATTTTTTCTCTACCAAAATAAAGTCCAAAGGTTATTTTGACATTGAAAACAATTCTTAATTACAAAAACTTCCTCGCCTTTTCTAAATCTTCCGGTGTGTCAATGCCAATACTTTTAGCTGTGGTTTCGACCATTTTAATGCGTTTTCCAAATTCTAAGTAGCGTAATTGTTCTAATTTTTCGGAGGCTTCCAATGACATCATCGGCAAATTGTAGAAATCCAAAAGAGCTTGTTTTCTAAAAGCATAAATCCCGATGTGTAGCATATAACGAACACCCGCATTTTTCTCTCTTGGATAGGGAATTACGGAACGGGAAAAATACAAGGCAAAACTATTTTGGTCTACCACCACTTTCACATTATTTGGATTGTTGATTTCATCTTCCTCCTTGATTTCACACATTAGAGAAGCCAAGTCTACTTTTTTATTGGTGTCGTTTTTATATACTGCAATCAGTTTTTCTAAAGCCAAAGTATTGATGAAAGGTTCGTCCCCTTGAACATTTACCACAATATCAACCTCCAAATTTTCGACCGCTTCGGCAATTCGATCACTTCCTGATTCGTGTTCCTCCTTGATACTTCGAATGGCTTTTCCACCATTGGAGACTATTTCGTCAAAAATCAAATCCGAATCGGTAACCACAAAAACATCATCAAAAAGATGGGATTGTTGCGCTGCTTCATAGGTTCTTAAAATTACGGTTTTTCCTCCTAAATCCTGCATTAGTTTGGCGGGAAATCTTGTGGATGCGTAACGTGCGGGAATAACTGCTATTATTTTCATTTTATTTGTTTTTTTGCCAATAAGACACAAAATATAATTTTATTAATTTTTCAAATATAAACTTTATTCCACAAAATTCTCATCCTTAAATCCTATCAAATACAACTTGTTTTTGGCTCTCGTCATGGCGGTGTACAACCAACGAATGTAATCTCTGTTTATTCCGTCAGGCAAATAGGGTTGTTCGATAAAAACGGTATTCCATTGTCCCCCTTGTGATTTATGACACGTAATTGCATACGAAAACTTGACTTGCAAGCCGTTAAAATACTCATTGGCTTTGACTTTTTGAAATTGTTTAAACTTGGTTTCACCTTCGTAATCTTTCAAAACTTCCTGATACAATCTATTCGATTCTTCGTAGCTTAATGAAGGGGATTCACTTTTTATGGTATCTAATAAAAGTACCGTTTCAAATGGTATCTGATTGGGATAATCAACCATTCGTATTTTTACTTTGGCAAAATTGAAGCCATATAATTCTTTGATATTGAATATTTCCAAAACTTCAATAATGTCACCATTGGCAATAAAACCGGCTTCATCGGAATCTTTCAACCAAAAATAGTTGTTTTTCACCACCATCAAAAAATCGCCAGTGGACAATTCATTTTCTTTGTCTAAAATCTTCGAGCGAATTTGCTCATTGTATTGGTTGGCCCTTTTATTCGAACGAACGATGAAAGCGGTGTCTTCAATACTATAATTACTATAAGACGAATTGATTGCGTCCTGAATATCGTAACCATCGGTCAAACGAACGATATCCTTGAATTTCTTCAAATCAAATTTAAATTCATCAATAAAAGAATCCTTCAACAATTCCCGAAGTTCCGTAGCGTTATACAAAATTCCGGAATTTTCTTCTTGACGCATGACTTCGTCAAACTCAATATGTTCGATTTCTTTATTGTAATTTAAACCCAAAGTTTGAATGTCCAAGGCGGGACTAATGTCCAAATTCACAGGAGGCAATTGGGCAGTATCTCCCAAAAGAATCATCTTACAATTAGTTCCCGAATACACGTACGAAATCAAATCATCGAGCAAAGAACCATTTTCGTATAGCTTAGAATCTGAATTGGTATCCGAAATCATCGAGGCTTCATCGACAATGAAAATTGTGTTGGTATGTTTGTTTTGTTGTAATGTGAAAGAAACTCCTCCTCCAGAAGATTTCTTTGGGAAGTAGATTTTCTTATGAATCGTAAAAGCGGGTTTATTCGAATAATTGGCAATTACTTTAGCCGCGCGACCTGTTGGCGCTAGCAAAACATATTTTTTATTGATGTCAACTAAATGATTAACAATAATCGAAATTACGGTTGTTTTTCCCGTTCCAGCATAGCCTTTTAAAATAAAAATCGTGTTGTTATCATTTTCGGTCAAGAAAATAGCTATTTTTTGAAAAAACACATCCTGTTTATACGTTGGCGTAAAAGGAAAGTTTTTCTGTAAAAGACTATAAAACAAGGAGGAATTCATTTGGGATAATTTGATTGCAAAGTAAGGAAAGTTTTTCAATGCAAATTATCAATTGTTAATTAACAATTGATAATTCTTCTTAAAATTTGTATGTTTGCAACTATGTCGATTAACACTACTATTACCGATAAAAAATACAGAAAACTTTCGCTTCAAGTTTCCTTGACTGGGCTATCTTTTTGTATTTTTGACACTCTAAATCACGTAATCCTATCCGTGAAAGAAGTCCATTTTGACACCTTTCTTAAAGCCACAAAAATTGAAGAATTGTTTGCCGATGCTTTCAATGATAACCCGGAATTAAAGGATTGTTATGATGAAATACTAGTGATTCACAACAATAATCTTTCAACATTTGTTCCAGAGCCACTTTTTGACGAGCACTTTTTAGGAAGTTATTTGCAATACAACACCAAAGTTTTCGAAACGGATTTCTTTGCTTTTGATGAAATTCATACCTATCAAATGAATGCAGTTTACATTCCGTATGTGAATATCAACAATTTTTTTATTGATCAATTTGGCGGTTTCGATTACAAACACGCTAATAGTATCTTGGTAACAAAGCTTTTGGATGCATCCAAAAATAATGACGATAAAATGATGATTGTTAATTTCAATCCCGGTCATTTTGAGGTTATTGTTGTCCAAAATCAGAAATTACATTTGTTTAACTCCTTCGAATATCAAACTCCAGAAGACTTTCTTTACTATTTGCTTTTCACAGCCGAACAATTGAATATGAATCCCGAAAATTTCAAATTGCAATTAATGGGGGCCATTGCCGAAGAAGACGATTTTTACAAATTGGCTTTCAAATACATTCGAAATGTATCCTTATTTGATGTTGATGATTTGAAGAAAAAAAATTCCTTTTCAACGCCTGAAAATCTGAAACATTTCATATTATTCCAATCGTGAGAATCATTTCAGGTAAATACAAAGGAAGACGTATTTTCCCACCAAAAGGACTTCCCGTTCGCCCTACAACCGATATGTCAAAAGAAGCATTATTCAATGTTTTGAACAATCATTTTAGCTTTGAAGGACTTAAAATATTGGATTTATTTGCAGGAACTGGAAATATCAGCTTTGAATTTGCCTCCCGTGGTAGCACGCCAATTACATCTGTTGATGCTGATTTTGGTTGCGTGAAATTCATCAAGCAAGTTGCCGCAGAATACGATTTTAACATTGCGGCTACTAAAAGCGATGTTTTCAAATTTTTAGAACGAAATAATGCTACTTACGATATTATTTTCGCAGATCCTCCTTATGCTTTAGACCAAAAAACCTTTGAAAAAATCATCTTGCTCGTTTTTGAAAAAAATATGCTTCATGAAGATGGCATGATGGTAATTGAGCATTCTAAATATACGAAGCTCGACCATTTGATTTACTTTTCATTTAAGAAAAGTTACGGCGGTTCAATTTTTAGTTTTTTTGAAATTGGAAAATCAAATGAGAAGGAAATTAATGAAATCCTATTTTCGGAATCAGAAGAAGAATAGTTTTATTATATAAACAAAAATCCGATCTTAATTATTAAAAAAATGCAGACCTATAAGCCGGGTTCTGTCCACGCCTGAGCGCGGCCTTATCATTTATCTAGGTACGCAATTACTGACGCACTCCATCTTTCTACCCTTCGACAACGGGCGAGAACCCTTAAATGCCGATATACTTGAAATTTCACCGCATAGAGTTTACCTGGTTTCACTACAGCATTACCTGTACCTGCTTTCTGTTGCACTTGTCCTAATTCAATTTCTTGAACCGACGGGCGTTACCCGTTATGCTTCTCTGTGGTGTCCGGACTTTCCTCCACGCCATAAGCGTGGCGATAAGGCGGTCTGCATTGCAAATTTACTACAATTAACATCGTATCCAATATTTAAAAAAAATCAGTTTTACAACAATTTCACAACTTACTAATAATAAAATAGTTACCTTTATAAGTGAAACTAAAATCTTCTGTTATGAAAACAATCTATCATTACTCTACCGTTTCAGAAGCCTTGATCGATTTAAAGAATAAAGGTTTTACTCTTGATTTTAATCTTCATAAAGAAACTATTATCAAGAATCCAAATCAATTTGAAATCAAACACATTTACCGCTATGAAGGCAATACTGATCCAGATGAGGAAGCTACTGTTTATGGAATAGAATCAAATACAGGAGAAAAAGGAGTTTTTGTATCAGGATATTCTGCTAATTCTAATGATGAAGTTGACCGAGTGCTGCGCGATATTTTTATTGAAGGGCGAGATTACTAATATTTTTTATTCAAATCAACAAAAATCCAAAAAACAAATCAACAAAAAACTTATATTTGCTTTCGAATAAAAATCTATGGAACAATTTGTAGTATCGGCACGTAAATATCGTCCACAAACATTTAATGATGTTGTAGGACAAAAAGCCATTACCAACACTTTATTACACGCCATAGAAAGCAATCATTTGGCTTCTGCCCTACTGTTTACAGGACCTCGAGGTGTTGGAAAGACCACTTGCGCTAGAATTCTTGCCCGAAAAATTAATCAACCGGGTTACGATGATCCGAATGAAGATTTTGCTTTCAATGTTTTCGAATTGGATGCAGCATCTAATAATTCTGTAGATGACATCCGAAGTTTGATTGACCAAGTTCGCATACCGCCACAAACAGGAAAGTACAAGGTATATATTATTGACGAGGTTCATATGTTATCCTCAGCAGCTTTTAATGCTTTCTTGAAAACATTGGAAGAACCTCCAAAACACGCCATTTTTATATTGGCCACAACCGAAAAACACAAAATTATTCCAACGATACTTTCTCGCTGCCAAATATTTGATTTTAAAAGGATTACCGTAAAAGACGCAAAAGAACATCTTGCTGAAGTCGCTCAAAGTCAAGGCGTAATTTGCGAAGACGATGCCTTGCATATTATTGCCCAAAAAGCTGATGGCGCGATGCGTGATGCTTTGTCTATTTTTGACAGAGTGGTTTCTTATTGTGGAAATAACCTTACACGTCAGGCTGTTACCGAAAACTTGAATGTACTGGATTATGAAACCTATATCACAGTAACCGACTTGATTTTAGAAAATAAAATTCCGGAATTACTAATTGCTTTTAACGATATTCTTGCCAAAGGATTTGACGCCCATCATTTTGTATCTGGATTAGCAACCCATTTCAGGGATTTGTTGGTTTCCAAAACTCCTGCTACATTATCCTTATTGGAAGTGGGTGAACAAGCGCAAAAACTATATGCCTTGCAATCCCAAAAAGCCTCTCAAGATTTCTTGTTAAAAGGAATCGAAATTGCCAATGATTGTGATTTGAAATACAAAGTAAGCCAGAACCAGCGGCTGCTCGTTGAACTCTGCTTGATGCAACTCGCCTCCATCACCTATGATGGAGAAAAAAAAAAGTTGACCCATTTATAATACCACCCACTTATTTTAAGAAAAAAGATTACTCAATAGTTGAAGCTATACCAATAATAGATACCAAAACTCAGGTAGTAGGTAAAACGGATGAAACTGAAATTGGTATTGAAGCAGTAGTTGACACTAAAATATCAGATTTTGTTGTTCCAACTGAAAATCCAATCCCAATAACTGTGGGGGGAAATATCCCAAACCTTATAGAAGAACCTAAAGTTTCGGCTTTATCCATTTCGAGTATTCGAGCCAAAAGAGAGTTGCAAGAAAGCAATAAATCATTTGTAAAAGAAGTCGTTCAACTTCCTACAGTAGCTTTTAATGAAACTGATATGCTTTTACAATGGAACAAATATGCGCAAAGATTAGGAGACAAGGGACATAAAATAATGGAGTCGCTTTTATTGATTAGTGACCCAAAATTAGAAGGCACCGTAATAACTCATGAATTACCTAATGAAGGATCCAAAATAGAATTTGAAACGGAAAAAATGGAACTGTTGGGCTACTTAAGAGGCCATCTTCACAATCACGACATTGAGATTGAAGTAATCGTAAATGAAAAAGTGGAGAATAAATTTGCTTTTACACCCTTGGATAAATACAATCGGTTGAACGAAATAAATCCCAATTTAGAGTTATTAAAAAAGACCTTTGACTTAGATATTTAAAAATTGAAGGATGCTATATTTTTTTGAGGAAATACTCGTAAATAAGATTGTTTAATTTCCTTATAACTACTAAATATTTCCATAATACATCGCCTTCACAATACCATCCGACAATCCTATTTTAGGAACATACATAGTACTTGCTCCACTCCATTTCATAGCGTTGAGGTAAATTTTGGTAGCTGGAATAATTACATCGGCACGGTCAAGATTCAAACCTAGTTCAGCAATCCTTTGTTCGTAAGTAAGAGAATTTAAGTAAGCATATTGAGAATTCAAATAAATATAAGACAAGGGTTTGTCTTGCATTATTCCAGACATTTTGAAAATTTTATTGATATTTCCTCCAGAACCTATCAAGATAACTTCTTCATAACCTTGAGTGTTTTCGGTGATCCATTGTTCCATTTCTTCCCAAACAACTTCAAGTACCATTTCGTTCAACAAACGTACTGTTCCGGCCTTGAATGATTTAGAAACCACAATTTTGCCATTAGAAAAAAGAGAAAACTCTGTGCTACCCCCACCAACATCTACATAAAGATAGGTTTTATCTGTTTTTAATAAGTGGTGTAAATCTGTGGAAGCAATTATTGCCGCTTCTTTTTCGCCGTCGATAATTTCAATTCTGACACCCGATTCTTTTCTAACAAGAGCTATTACTTCATTGGAATTCTTTGCTTCTCGCATCGCCGAAGTGGCAAAAGCCAAATACTTTTCAACTTTATGTACTTTCATTAAAAGCTGAAAAGCTTTCATTGCATCAATCATTCTTTCAATGTTGTCTTGAGAAATTTCACCAACCGTAAAAGAATCCTGTCCCAAACGAATAGGCACCCGAACTAAAGAGTTCTTATTAAATTGTGTGTCTTTCCCATCCTGCTCTACAATATTTGCAATTAATAAACGCATAGCATTTGAACCTATATCTATCGCTGCGTATTTTTTTATTTTGAACATTAGAAGACTTTCTGTATTAATGGCGGGCAGGTTATTCATGTGGGTATTGTAAATAGTACTCATCGACGATTAAACAATTTTGTGAGTGACTTCTACTTTATTTTGATAGTATTTATAGGTTTCTAACTGTGCCCTGAAAATAGGTTCATTTTCCTTACGAACTCTATATTTATTGGCCAATTTTTCAGAATGATAACGCGCTTTTACATTGCCTTTCCATCCCAAATCAAAATTATCAATGAGTTCATTTTTAATTTCATTATCATAAATAGGACAGGTTACTTCTACCCTTCCATCTAGATTTCTAGTCATAAAATCGGCTGATGAAATGTAAACTTCCGTATCCCCTGCATTACCAAAAATGTAAATTCGGGAATGTTCTAAATAATTATCTACGATACTTATCGCTTCAATATTTTCACTCATTCCTGGAATACCTGGAATCAAAGAACAAATACCTCTGACTTCTAACTGAATTTTCACCCCCGCATTACTAGCTTCGTATAATTTATCAATAATTTCAATATCAGACAAACTATTCATTTTCAATTTCATATAGGTATTTTTACCCTCTAACGCATGTGTAATTTCACGATCAATCAATTTATTGAATCGAATTCTAGTATAATGCGGCGAAACAATAAGATGTTTGTATCGATACAATCGATAATTGATTTCAAAAAACTCAAAAATCTTGGAAATGTCTTTCAAAATTTGTTGGTGACTGGTAAAAAGAGTAACATCTGTATAGACTTTTGCGGTCATTTCATTAAAATTCCCTGTAGAAATAAACCCATATCGCCGTATTTTATCATTTTCATTTCTCTCAATAACACATATTTTACTATGAACTTTCAACCCTTTTATCCCAAAAATAAGTTGAATTCCTTCAGTTTGCATTTGCTCTGCATAGGAAATATTTAATGTTTCATCAAATCGTGCCTGTAATTCGATTTGGACAATTACTTTTTTTCCATTTTTAGCTGCATTAATAAGTGAACTGATGATTTGAGAATTTTTGGCTAATCGGTACAACGTAATTTTTATAGAAGTTACCTTTGGATCCAGAGCTGCTTCACGTAAAAACTTGGTGAGATATGAAAAAGACTGATAGGGTGCATTTAATAAATAATCCTTTTTACTTATTTTTTCCAATATGCTTCCTTCGAGACTCAAGCCCGGGATTGGCAGTGGCACGTTAGTTTGGTATAATAAATCGAATCTTCCTAAATTTGGAAAATTCATATAATCCCGTCTATTATGATATCTCCCGCCAGGAATAATACTATCGGTGGAAACTATCCCCATCTTGTCGAGAAAGAAACGGAGTGTGTCCTTTTCAATTAATTGATCGTAAACAAACCGCACAGGCTCCCCTATTCTTCTATCTTTTACACTTGTTGCGATTTTTTCGATCATACTTTTACTTAAATCACTATCAATATCCAGCTGGGCATCACGAGTGATTTTAATCATATGAGCCGAAACACTTTCGTAATCGAAAATATTAAAAATACTACTCAAGTTATGTCTGATAACATCATCGGTTAAGATGATATACTGCTTTTCATCTTTAGAAGGCAAAACCACAAACCTGTTGATTGTTTTGGGGATTTCAATTATGGCGTATCTAATTTCAGCATTTTGGTTCATCACCAATTTTATGGCCAAATAACCCAAAGAATCTTTCAATACTGGAAATTCAGCTAAATCATTCAATATAATAGTAACCAATTCGGGGCTTACCGTCTGAATGAAAAAGTCTTTCAAGAAAACTTCCTGTTCTTTTGAAATATCTTTTTCATTGATAATAAATATATTTTCGGTTTCTAGATTTGCTTCAATATTATTTAATATTCGTAAACTTTCCGATTGTTGCAGGATTACAATTTCGGTGATATCCTTTACTAATTGTTGGGCAGAAATACCTCCTAAAATTTTCTCACCTGAAATACCTGTTAAGCTCAATCTACGAATAGCAGCAAAACGAACTCTGAAAAATTCGTCTAAGTTATTAGAAAAAATCCCCAGGAAACGCAATCTTTCTAAAAGAGGAACTGACTCATCAGCTGCTTCTTGCAACACTCTTGCGTTAAAGCTCAACCAACTTTTCTCTCTGTCAATATATTTGTATTTAAACACTATAATTTATTTTAAATCTTTAGGGAATATTGTTTTTTGGATTTTGCCTTTATTTATATTTTTCCAATCATCGGTGCCAAATTGCAAAGCGACAAATCCAGCCGTGGGAACATGATCAATATAAATATCTCCAAATTTATTAACAAAATTGGTAATTGCCGCATTATGTCCAAAAAGAATAATGCTTTTATAAAAATTATCACATGTTTTGATAACCTCCTCCAATTTATTTTCGTCAAAAGTATAAAGTTCTTGTTTAAAAACGATACTTTCAGTAGGATATAAAATGTTTTGCGCAAAAATAAAAGCCGTTTCTGAGGCCCTTTTGGCCAAACTACTCCACATAACAAAATTGGCCGGTAAGAACTGGATGCAGATTGAAGCTACCAAATGAACCTCATTGATACCTTTTTGATTTAATGGCCTATCTACATCTTGTAGAAGTTCTTCCCAACTTGATTTTCCGTGTCGTACCAAGATTAGATTTTTCATATCGATAATTGTTGTTATTGCGTTAAATTAGATTCAATTAATTCATGCAACTTGTTAGGAAAAATCAAGGGCAAATTTA
>Ga0209550_10000938_pt1 | contig 28183 bp, 20 predicted proteins | sample LauGreSuBDMM15SN_2_FD_187567 | JGI IMG/M metagenome (GOLD analysis project Ga0209550, IMG submission 187567) | Freshwater lake microbial communities from Lake Michigan, USA - Su13.BD.MM15.SN (SPAdes) (version 5) | ecosystem: Environmental > Aquatic > Freshwater > Lake | place: Lake Michigan... | reverse complement strand
GGTTTGCCCTGCTCCTCCGGTTTGCCCTGCTCCTCCGGTTTGCCCTGCTCCTCCGGTTTGCCCTGCTCCTCCGGTTTGCCCTGCTCCTCCGGTTTGCCCCATCTCGTTTGCATTCTGCAATTCGTTAATCATATTATCAATAATTGTCGACGCGGTAGACGCGGAAGAAATAGTCGAAAACTGAAATTGCGGAGATTTGTTCGCTTCTACCCATTTCTGAATGGCATTTGTTAGAACAGACATGTTTTGTTTAAACGCGCTATACACGTAGAGAGTATAAGTAGTTTGCGGCAATTTTTGAGAAAGTTCGTTAGATACTGATTGCATTGAACCTGATACTGTCTTAACTATCTCTTCTTCTGCGGAGTTTATGTGTTTTACTATCGCACCTCTCAATGATTCGAACATCGATTTTTCCATTTCAGTAGATCGGTGGTCCAATCCAGTTAGCAAATCTTCTAAAAGGACACCGGTAGTCATTTGATCGGCATTGGCAAGTGGTGCATTATCTTTTCCCAAATTTCTCATCCAATCAGCTGCTTTTCCAACAGCGGCGCCCGCTGCCGCCACACCTTCTCTTGCCTTTTGAGACGCCGATTTTTTTTCATCGCCACCTTTGTCATCGCCTTTTTTTCCATCACTTGCATTTTTAGCGTCAGCTGCCATTTTCAAGTCTTCTGACGATACTCCAGTTGCCGACTGAGCTGCGCCTTTTGCAACATCTGGAGTTATACCCGCAGCTTTTGCAGCATCGGCTCCTTCTTTCACTTGTTCTGCGCTTGCGCCGCTATCCTTAAGTTCTTTATCTACATCAACTCCGGAAGCAGCAGCTGCATCTTTCACGGCTTTCTCATCTTCGGCACTTACACCAGCATCTGTTGCTGCTGCTTGTAAATCGGCTGTAGTTGCAGCTTCACCACCGCGCTGTCCTCCTTGAGTAACATCATTTTCAAAAACCTTTACTAGATTATCGATAAAAGCGGGGACTATATTCGTTTCTCCAGTCTTGACACCAAAGTTTCCGATTGACTTGTATGCTTCTGCGAAAGCTCCTTGCAAAATCGTAGAAACACTTCCCATAGTCAAAATCGATCTAAACAATAACGGATTCATATAATCCGGATTTTGCAATGCGATTGAAATGCTTTTCACAATTGCGTCTTTCATTCCACTTTTGGCTTCTTCTGATTTAAGTATTCTATCTAAATTTTCGACAGTCATGTTCAGAACCTGTTTACGAAATTGTTCACCCTGAGAACTATCCGTGCAGATGATTTCAACCAATTTCTTGGAAGTGTCTTCTAATATTTTTTGTCTTTCCTTTGCTGAATATCCTTCTGCTGCCATTAAACTATATTACCCCTATAAAAAATAAAATTGAAGATGACATAAAAACAACTCTCTATATCAATGAACCGAATGTATAACATAAAAATATATAAACCAAAGCGCTGTGGTCAAGAATTAGCGACTACCCCTAAAACAAAGAAGAAGAAGCAGTTGTTATCTCACGACGACAAATCTAAACTATGGGACATTTTCGATTCAGATAAGAAGGTTTTGGTCGAATCAACCGATGACGCATTAGAGTGTGTATACGAAACCACTTCTTGTGTAGAAGATTCGCGAACATGTTCTCTATGTCAGTCGGTATTAATCATAATGGATGATGGATTTCCTACCTGTATGAATAAGAACTGCGGGGTGATATACAAAAACATTCTTGATTATTCACCCGAGTGGAGGTTTTACGGAGCGGAAGACAAAAACGCAAATGATCCAACGCGTTGCGGAAACCCGATAAATCCACTCCTTATGGAGTCTTCACTTGGTTGCAAAATTCTATGTAATTCTAAATCCTCGTATGAAATGAAGCGCATTCGTAAATGGACAGAATGGGGCGCAATGCCTCATCGCGAAAAATCGCTATACGAAGAATTCACCTTTATTACTACAATGGCGCAGAATGCAGGAATACCGAAAATATTTATCGACGACGCCATGTCAATACATAAAGATATTTCAGAACAAAAAATGTTCCGCGGAATGAATCGAGATGGCATTAAAGCCGCTTCTATTTACATATCATGCCGTCTTAATGGCTGCCCTAGAACAGCGCACGAAATTGCTGAAATATTCAAACTGGATAAAACCAGCGCTACCAATGGATGTTCTATGGCGGTCAATATTTTATATAATATAGATCGAAGTTCAGATAACAAAAACACTGGACATCTATGCGCGAGTACTCCTAGTTCGTTTGTCGAACGTTATTGTAGTAGATTAAATATGAACACAGAACTTATCATGTTATGCAAATTTGTTTCCAAAAAGGTAGAGCAATCGGGTGTTATCAATGACAATACCCCTCATTCCATTGCGGCGGGAATTGTTTATTTCATAGCACAGACGTGTAACATGCAAATTACAAAAACGGATATAAAACAGGTATGTAATGTGAGCGAAGTGACGATTAATAAATGTTATAAAAAACTGGATTCAATGAGACATCAATTAATTCCAGGGTGTATCTTGGATAAATATTCAGGGAAATAGAATAACTAGAGATTATTCGTTCGTTTAGATGATTTTTTTTGAATGAACATATATAATGACTACAAAATCTTATCCAAGTGTCGTATTTATAGTACCATATCGAGATAGAGAACAACAACTCCAATTTTTTTCAAGACACATGGATTACATATTAGAAGACACCAACCCAGACGATTATCTCATATATTACGTTCATCAATGTGACAAACGCGAGTTCAATCGCGGGGCTATAAAAAACATTGGATTTTTGGCAATTCGAGATATGTATCCCTCTGATTATAAAAACATCACTCTAGTGTTCAATGATCTCGACACAATGCCTTATACTAAGAATTTTTTGAATTATGAAACTGTTCCCGGTGTTGTCAAACACTTTTATGGATACGAATTTGCTCTTGGAGGAATCGTATCGATTAACGCAGGCGATTTCGAAAACATTAATGGATTTCCAAATTTTTGGGCTTGGGGGTTCGAAGATAACGCGCTTAATTTACGCGTTAAAAACGCGGGTTTGAAAATCGACAGGTCGCATTTTTATCCGATACACGATAAAAACATTATTCAATTTGCCGACGGTCTTCTTCGAAATGTGAGTCGGAGCGAATTCGAACGATATGTTCATAAAACCAAGGAGGGTTTCGATTCTATACACAATTTGAAATACCAAATTGATGAATCCACTGGATTCATTCATGTTCTAAGTTTTGAAACGCTTATTTCGGAGGAAAGAGTTCAAAACGCGCCTCACGATTTGCGTAATGGAAATAAACCGTTTTCCGTGGGTAATAGAAACAGAAAACTACTATTCAATGCCTGAGTTGTGGTAATAATACTTTAACTATAGCTACCAATGCATATATGCATTAGTGATTGATGATATATTTCTTAAATATGATTTTATCTAACGATAGTAAGGACATGGGAGAATCCGATGATCAAACTGACGCCAGCGGCAATCACTCGGACGATGGCTCAAATAGCCCAAAGAACTCGAATAGCAGCTCGAGCGAAATTGTCTAGTTTCAACGTAACTATTGTCAAACCGCAATAATATCAAGACTATAACATAATTTCATGTAAAAATACATAAAATTATAAAATTATAACATTATAATTATGATGTACATGGATCCGATGCAGCTAATACAAGTTAGCTTGTATTCCAAATTATCCCAAGAATTTTCGGGGACGTTAATGACGAACCCATGGAATTGGTTATGGATATTACCCATGTTGTTGTTGGTGAAAAGCCCAATATTGTATAGAATAGAAACCGCAATTTTAGATCTACGTTGGTTTTTCAGGGACCCTGATCAAGCAGTTATTTTGATCCATTCTCATAAAAAAACATATACAACGGGATATCCCGTGAAAACTTCGATAAAACCCCTTTTCAGCAATCGGTTTCAGGCGCTCATTCATTATTTATTAGAACAAAAATCGGATAAGATGCCGTCCCTTATTGAGACTATGAAATTTAATTTCGATGGGTACGACGAGCGCGACGTGGAATATATATTATTGCCGTATAAGAATAACAAAATTTTACTAGACCACAATATTTCTTTAAAATTTTATAGCGAATCCACAGAAGATGAATCTTTACAAAACGGAGAAAAAGGCGAGAGATCTAGAATGCCAATGTCCTCAATGAAACAATACTTTTTCGAATTGACAGTTCCCGGTTCGAATAACATGACATTGTTGAAGAAATTTATTGAAGATCGCGAAAAAGAGTGGCTCGATAGAAAAAAACAAGATGGTCAACATATTATTTACGAGCTAGTAAAAACGCAACAAGATGAAGACACCGGAAATATGAAACTCGTGCTACAGCAATACCCATTTAATAGTAATAAAACATTCGATAATATATTTTACGAGAAGAAAAAGGAACTTATTGATTATGTAACCCCGTTTTGTAAAAACGCGGATCCCAATTCCGAAAAGGCGCTCGAATACGCCCGCGCGGGCGTTACGTTCAAATCCACGATTTTGTTATACGGACATCCCGGTTGTGGAAAATCGTGTACTATTCGAGCTATATTAAATAAAACCAAACGCCAGGGTGTATTGGTCCGATGGTCTCTCCTTAAAAAATGCTCCGATTTTCGTACATTATTCAGAACTACGACGTTCAATGGCGTTGAATATGAAGCCAAGGACTTGTGTTTCATTTTCGAGGATTTTGATGCCAATAATAACCGAGTATTAAAACCGAGAGGAGACGATGAACTATCAGACGTTTTGAAATTAATTAAATCAGATCACAAAATAAGCGTGTCAGCAAGCACTGCCGCCGCGGCAATACATAGTGCAGCAACGGCATCTACTATATCATGTAAAGATGATGACGATCTTACATTGGATTGTGTTCTTAACATACTCGACGGTATAATTGAACTACATAACGCAATGATTATTTTCACGACAAATCATTTGGAACAAATCGATCCCGCATTTTTACGACCGGGTAGAATAGACTTCAAATTGGAACTTACTAAGATGACCACAACATCGATGCGTGAAATGATAAAATATAAGTTTCTATTGGAAAACGACGACGACAGCGCGTATGAATGTTATTTTGATAAATTCAAGGACTTTAAGTTAACACCTGCTGAATTACAAAATATTTGTTTTAGACATACCAAAACAGACATTATAGATTGCTTACGCGAGATAACAGCATTATCCGCCGGGGACCCAGGCAAATTATAACAGTTTTTCATAAAGAAATCTTATCATGAAAAACGGTAAGAAATTAGAATTCCCCGAAGGGCGGGAGGGGGTTAGGGGTCTGGAATCCGCGAAGCGGATTCTGATGACCGGAGGTTCCCTCTACGAGATAACTGTTTACTAGGAGAACTGTTCCAGCGTTTTTTTGCGCTTTGTCTCTAAAAATTTATAAGTAATTCCAATGTTTCTATCCGTCTCCCATATTCCAGATATTTTAATCGAGTATTGCTTGGGTGGAATAGAGAATCCAGGAGGAGAAGGAGGAGGGGGTGGTGACGTTTCTGGCGTTGCGTTAAACGATTTGTATATTCTTACATTTCCGCTATGAAGTTGATTGTGTAATGAATACACGGGCGTTTTTACAGATCCATAACATTCCTTATAATAATCCAGGATCCGTTTCTCCAATTCGGAATAAATCTTCAATAATGGTATATTTGAAGAATGATACGGGTGGAAATATAAAATGTTTTTATTTAATACGTTCTTGTCGCTCGAAATATGAAATTGCATATTGCATAATATATAAAACCCATTTATTGTAATCAACTCGTCCGAGAATATGATTTTTGTGAATTCTCCATCCATGATGATGTTTCGCTTCTTATCCAAAAAATGAATATTTTGCTTGGCTAATACAAATCCTTCTGCTTCTGATTCACATAAATCATTTATATTCAATATAACGTTCATTGTTATATTGACTTCGCATTTTGTTTTTAAACTGGTTTTCTTGGATTATATCATTTTCAATAGGGTTTTGGGCGACCAGGAGGTCCTTCTATGCAACATACCACTTTGTCGGGTTGGTATTTCGACACGACAGGCGTTTTCGTCAAAGGGAACCCGATTTTATCCTTGATCGTATAGGTTTGATCTGATCCACCGTATGCCAAAGAGTTTCCAGTGGCGGGACCATATGCACGGGTAAATAATCCGCCGTTGTTTGTAATCGTATTATATTTAAGACGAGCTATCCGGGAACTTGAAGAAACGCCGCCCTGTTGAGCGAATTCCGAATTGCTAGGTTTATAATAAACTGGAGCAACGCATCCGGCACTAGTTTGGCAATAAGACATGCTCTGATTTGCGCCGTATTGATTCGATAAACTCGCATTTTCTCCAGGTTTCGCCGTAGCATCACCCTTTCTAAGGAAATTGTATTGATTCTGTTGGAAACTCTGGCATCTGCTTTCCAAATATTGCTTTGTGGATGTATAATAATTCTTTTTAACAATACCGCTAGTTCGCACACGGTTCAATGCGTTTGTTGCTACATCATTGCACATACCGTTTTGCGTCATGGCTTTACATTTGCCTGGTAGTTCGTAGGTATTATTAGGAAGCGTCGGGTCCAGTGTGTTTACTAAACCTATTGATCCGACGTTCGATGTTACGGGATTTATCATATATCCGCCGGGCGAATTGATTTCGTCAATTGATGTCGATATTCTCGGATTACAGTTTACAACAGGCGCTGTGGCAATTTCTCTGCGATAAATCTTCAGAGGTAAAGGTTTAGAGCGTTTTATGCCGCCTATACTTCCGCGTGGATCTGTAGAACCAACCAGAAGATTGGTGGAAATATTATTTACCAGAGGTGTATTTTTTTGTATAGAGGAAGTAATCTGGGTAAATGTCTTTCCTTTCCAAGAAACGTACGGAACCTGGTTGAAATTGAGTGTTGCCGACATATTATATTATATAAGTATATTATAATGAAAAACGTAACATATATAATTTTTGGAATATTGATCTTATTTTTTATTATTATCATCGGAAACCATTTTTTTGGAATATTAAGAGAAGGATTGACGATGGGAGAAGGTCCTAATCCACCGCCAGAATGCCCTCCTGGCGGGTGGAAAGACACTAGTCCTCAAGCAATAGCAAAGGTGACTGGTGGACGAGAGTTTCTATGTGGTGATGCTCCAAATGAAAAAAAATATAAATCAAACATGACTTATTGTCCTAATAAATTAGTTCATAACAAAGCGACGGGGCTATGTGATGAAAGGACTTTATTATCTGCTACTCCCGTTGTTGCTTCTGCTACTCCCGTTGTTGCTTCTGCTACTCCCGTTGTTGCTTCTGCTACTCCCGTTGTTGCTTCTGCTACTCCAGTTGTTGCTTCTGCTACCCCAGTTGTTGCTTCTGCTACTCCAGTTGTTGCTTCTGCTACCCCAGTTGTTGCTTCTGCTACTCCAGTTGTTGCTTCTGGTGACGCTGGCGGTGAGGGTCGTTCTGGTGCAGGGAGCGTAAAGCAACAAGCAACAGGTGGACGAGTTCAATTATCTACTAAAATTATAAACGTCTAGAATATTCATAAATCAAAAGAATATAAACTCTTTTTACCATTGTATCTTATCGACATATGATACAATTCCAAGTTCCAAGAAATTCAAACGAATTGTATAAACAACTCGAGTGTTCCGGTTGCGAGTTGCCCCCCGCGCCTGTAATATCGAACTCTCTATCTCATTATCTATACGATATTAAAGAGCGAATTGACTGTTACGAATACGAATGGGATGTCTTCAAAAGATATACTAATCCATACGAATATATTCACACCCCCGTTCCTCAGAAGCGCAAATCAGTATCCAAACACAAGCCTTTATCGAGATCGTATTTTAAGATGATAGAACTCACGCGATTCTTCAAATTACTTGAAACTAACGCACCCATTCGTTCATTCCATTTGGCGGAAGGACCTGGTGGATTCATTGAAGCTCTTGTTCATATGCGCGGTAGAAAAGACGACTCCTATATAGGCATGACCATATTAGACAAAGATAATGACTCTTCCATTCCGGCATGGAAAAAAAGCGAGTATTTTTTGCGCGAAAACCAGAACGTATTTATCGAAAAAGGCGCGACGGGTACGGGAGACATTTTATCTCTGGAAAATTTTTTATATTGTAACGAAAAATACGCGTCGTCTATGGATATTATTACAGGAGACGGCGGCTTTGATTTTTCCCTGGATTTCAATAAACAAGAAAGTCATATCGCAAAGCTCCTTTTCGCGCAAATCGCGTTCGCGCTATGTATGCAGAAACCGGGCGGATCGTTTATTCTGAAAATATTTGATAGTTTTATGCAACATACAGTGGACGCCATTGCGATTCTCTCGTCCTTTTATGAAAAGGTATATATCACAAAACCTCAAACGAGCCGATACGCAAACTCGGAAAAATACGTGGTATGCAAAGGTTTCATTTTCGATGGAAATGAGAAATTCTTTCCTTTTTTTAGAACCACTTTCACAAAAATGACGAATTTGCCCGACGAAACCCATATAACGCGTTTTTTAAAGACGTCGTTATCTAATTTTTTCACCACACGCATTGAAGAATATAATGCAATATTCGGTCAACAACAAATAGAGAATATTTATTATACGATATCATTGATTGAAAATAAACACAAGAATGAAAAAATAGATACACTTATAAAACAAAATACACAAAGATGTATAAATTGGTGTATTAAATACAACATACCACATAATCAAGTATTGATTCAAGGGACTAACGCGTTTTTAACGGTTTCTGAGTAAAATTGAGGGAAACGTTTACAATTTGATATAATTATATTAAATTATACTATATAATGAACGTCTTGGTTTACGGATCGAATGGTTGGATCGGAGGTCAATTCATTTCCATTTTACAAGAAAATGGGGTGTCATTTATTTGCGGAAAATCCCGAGTGGACAATGATGTGGCTGTTCGCCAAGAAATCTCGGATTCGTCCTGCACACACGTAGTATCGTTCATTGGTAGAACACACGGGTCGATCGGATCCACCAAATATACAACGATTGATTATCTTGAACAAGAGGGGAAACTTCTAGAAAATGTACGCGATAATTTGTATTCTCCGTTGGTTCTTGCGGAAATATCCCGAGATCTCGGAGTTCATTTTACATATTTAGGGACGGGATGTATTTTCAAATATGACGCGGATCATCCTTTTGGAAAAGAAGAGAGTGGATTCGATGAAGACTCTGAGCCGAATTTTTTCGGGTCATCCTATTCCGTCGTCAAAGGGTTCACCGATCGTCTTATGCGCGCCTATAAAGACACGACATTGAATCTAAGAATTCGCATGCCCATTACGGGGGAATTAAACCCCCGGAATTTCATCACCAAAATCACGACTTATCCAAGAGTATGCTCCATTCCGAATTCCATGACCGTTTTACCTGAATTGCTGATTTACGTCTTGGATATGATGCGACGCGGAATCACGGGGACTATGAATTTGACGAATCCTGGTCTAATTAGCCATAATGAAATCTTGGATATGTACAAAGAAATTGTCGACCACGATTTTGTATGGAAAAACTTTTCCCAACAAGAACAGCGCTCCATCTTAGCAGCAGATCGATCCAATAACTTTTTGGAAACGGGGCGCCTAGAATCCATGTATCCCCAGGTCGATAACATCAAAGTTGCTGTGCGTAAGTGTTTACTAACATATAAGCGCCAGACGTGTATGTTAGTAACCGGAGGCTGTGGATTCATCGGAAGTAACTTTATCAATCATTATTTTCCAAGGCACCCCGATGTCAAAATCGTGAATTTGGACGCCATGTATTATTGCGCGGCGGAAAATAATGTCTCCGAAGAAATCAGGAGAGATCCTAGATACGTTTTAATTAAAGGGAATTTATGTGATAGCGAACTCATGACACAAATCTTGGAAATATATCGAGTTACCTCTGTAATCCACTTTGCCGCACAGAGCCATGTCCAGAATTCCTTCGAGGATTCCATCCGATTCACTCATGACAACATTCTTGGAACACATACACTCTTGGAAGCCTGTAGAAAGTACGGAGCTATTAAAAAATTCGTTCACGTCTCCACGGACGAAGTCTACGGCGAGTCGATGAACACCGTAGATGAACAGCATAAAACCGAACACTCGGTACTCTGTCCTACGAATCCTTACGCGGCGACCAAGGCTGGAGCGGAGCTCATCGCTCAGTCGTATAATCACTCGTACAAAATGCCGATTATTATTACGCGCGGCAATAACGTCTACGGTCCGAACCAATATCCCGAGAAATTGGTTCCGCGTTTTATCGAGTTATTGAAAGCGGGTAAAAAAGTTACAATTCAGGGCGACGGAAGCGCCGTGCGCGCGTTTTTACACGTTAGCGATGTAGCTGCCGCCTTCGAGACTATATTAGACAAGGGGTCTGTAGGCGAAATATATAATATCGGATGCGACGAAAGCATGGAATATTCGGTCTTGGAAATCGCGCGTATTTTGATAAATATGATCCACGGAACAGAGGATTACGATAAATGGATCGAATATGTGGAAGATCGTCCCTTTAACGATCAACGTTATTACATTAGTAATCAAAAAATCAAGGATTTGGGTTGGTCGATCAAAACCGATTTCTTGAGCGGATTGAATAGTTATATTCGAGGCTAAATATCTATAGCTAAATTTATGTTGTTGTTGATAAAAAACAACATAAATAAATTAACGTCTTCTTGTTCTGCGATTTCGCTTCTTCGATTTCCCTCCTCTTCTAGATTGTGTTTTATGTTTCGGTTTGGAATCATCCTTACGTCTAAGCGCATCTTTTAATTGATCTCTTGAAATTGTACCCTTAAGATAGGGAGCTAAATGTTCTTCTTTTTCTTCCGCCTCTCTCTCTTCTCTTTCAGCTGAATTCTCAATCCCGGTAATTTTTTTTAATTTTTTCAATATACTCCAACCCGGCATTTATAATAACTGTAGATTTTTTTACGGAACTGGTGGTTTCTGAACTTTTATTTTTACCGTTTTACCAAGCGGAGCGCCAAGCGGAGCGCCAAGCGGAGCAGAAGTTCCAAGACTTACCGAGGGTTCCGATGGAGTAAATTGTTCCAAAACGATCTTGGTTCCCTTGACTTTACGCGCAATAGGAACGACTTTTTTTTCAGCTGCGCTTATGTCCGCTTTGCTTATGCCCTCGGCTTCGTCAGTTTCACTTACCTCCGCTTCGCTTACCGCTCCGCTTAGTCCCTTGTTCATAATCATTTTACCCACCTTTTCGGCGTTCACGCTACGCATCTTCTTAAATACGAAATATCGATTCATGAATGAAATACGTTTTTCTTCGGGTGTCATATCCGCCGCAGTTCCATAATCCGAAGCCAGGCGTTGGTCGCGCGCCACATCCGTATTCATATTATCAAACAACTGATCGAATAATCCCGATCCCGCGGGCAATCCTATCGCATTGGCTTCCGCCTCCGGCAAAACCACGAACCCATAGTTTTCCAAGACGCGTTCCACGTATTTGAAATTCACCAAATATTCGCGAAATACCTTATTAATCGATTCCTGGTACACGTCGATCGCATATCCCAACGACATTTCGTCCTCGGGAAACCCCGTCTGGTCGTATTGTTTGGTGATCTCATAGATTTTTTTGTCCTCGCGCATAATCGTCATCGATTCTTCGCGCTTCTTGTTTTTCAAGACGTTAAATACAGTCTGACCATCATAGCACGTCCCTACAAAATACCCCCCGATTCGAGTACACTCCGCCAGATTTCGGAAGAAGGAGTGCATCGATTTCGGGGATTCGAAGAAATAGTGCATCGCGAATTGGCACGAGCTGACATGGAATCCTGGTTCGCCCACGCCATAACGTTTATAAACACCCTCGCCTAGTTCGCCCTTATCTTTGGGACCTTGTCCGAAGATCGCGAGCGTAATCTGCTTCTCCTTTTCACTAAATACGGCTTTCCCGCTACGGATATTTTCACCACTATTGCCGTTCACAAACAACGCACCGGGAATCGTATTGTATTTCTTACGGGCGTTCAAATATCTAGCGCAGGCTCCGTCCAAATGGTTCTCGATATTATCTTTGGAAATATCCACGCCGAATACGAAACCCAAGTTCGCGGCTACCCACTTCGGTAAATCGCCGGCTTTACCTACTGCGTAATCAATGAGCGTCGCGCCTCGGCTCGATGCCCCCATTATTATCTTGCGTTTCACATACAAATTGTGGAAATCGCGAAGACCGCGTGTGCTTGTGTCCTTTCCAGAGCGATTATAATAGACGTCCTCATCCGCTGTGGACTCGGGAATACCCTTTCCTGTGGAAATCATTCCCTCGGTCACTGGATTATGAATCGAATGCCAGTTTCCATTGGCAACATGAAACGCATTTCCATAATTCGGCTCGCCCATGCGGAGTTCGTTGGTCTTATCATAACGCACACGCAAAGGAATCCAGCGCCAGCCCGCGGGCTTATCTCCGTCATATCGGAATTCCACAATCGTATCTTCCTCGAAATATTCGTGTTCCTCGGTCATCATCACCAAATCCTGGTTCCCATTATCCGCCAACATAATATTACAAATCGACGCAGATGGATCATAGGGATTCGTAGGCTGAAATGCTACTGGCTTGTATGCGTTTTTGTCATAGGCATTATTTGAGAAACTCGGCAAATCATCGTTGATCAAATTCATCATCGGATTCAGATAACCATGTCCCGGTTTTCCCTCTTCGAAACCACAGCGCAACACCAAGGTTTTATATTGAACAACGTTTTGAACCCCCGCCAAATTACGACCCTCTTGGAAAACGTGGTGCACTTCGTCCTTTCCCGTCTTATCCTTCTTCACCGAAACCAAGAAATCAATCGTATTGAATTCCGGAGGCTTCCACTTAAGAGACGCTTCCCATGCTACCTTTTTCAAAGGACCCGCATGTCCAATACGATCAGAAGCGACACCCATGCTGGTCGGTGTGAAAATCAAACCATCTGTGTTATATTCATACGATCCATCGCGCACCTTCGATAAAATCGTAGCACATCCATTAAAGATACTTACGTCTTGGAACGAGTAAAACTGTTTGCATTTGATAATGAAATCACAAGGCAGTTGTCCGGGCTTTTTATCTTTATCTTTATCGTCCTTTTGTGTTACCGATTGCGGCTTCAGCTCACCGACGAATTTCTGTAGCAGTGGTAAGCGATATTTGGATTCTTCTTCTTCCGCGTCCAATGGCACAAATCCCTTATCGCGTACTGAAACATTATGAATATAATAAATATCGAATGCGGCGTATAAATTCACGAATTTGCCATGTTTATCGTATTTGATATGTTCCCCGTCGATCAAACTATCTTGTAACTTTGTATCCTTAGTTACCAAACCGGTGAACATGACCTGCATATTCGTATTGATCATATAAATACGTCCATTTGGCGCCACATACAATAACTTACGATCGCCGTCGGCTTTATCCGTTACTGTATATTTTTCGCGAATATTCGGAACGTTCGAAATGGTGGAAACGGGCTGTATATTTTCCAGCTGCAAAGTAAACGACGAAGGACCGATGAAATCCTTGGGTTTGATATAACGCAAAACATGGTCCTCGCCATGAATCATCTTCATATAGGTCTGCAAAACTTGCTGCTGCTCGGAATACGCAATCGGATAGCTGGTTCCTTGAAGACCGGTCAATACCGTACGAATACACTTACGGATGGCTTCTAATAAAGCAGCCGGATTTGCATACTTGGTTCCGGTTCCTACGCGTGCATTATCGATTTCGAGCTCAATCTCATAATGTTCTTGATTGGAAAACACCTTGGCTTCTTGGATCGTATAATGCGGAATAGGAACACTCCCTCTGGCGGTCTTGATCTTAGAAGACCCCTTCACAATACTTAAATCCGCGAAAACGGGTAATTCGGGATGTGCAAAACGAACACGGTTTATGTACCTGAACAACTTCTTGGAATCATTCCAACGCGCCACGATTTTCTGTGACACATCGGATCTCACGGAGAAATCGCGCTCCATCTGATACGAAACCCTAAAGTTAAAATCAGGAAAATCCACGGCTTTCAGGGGTTTATCTTTGATTAGAGGCAGCATCTTCTGTGTGAACTTGATTTTCTCAGCACTCGCGGACGCGGTCGAAGGCAAATCAATCAAGCGCTGTAGATTATTCGTCCGACAATATTCTTGGATGAGATCCAAACCGACGATTTCCGCGCGAATATTCGAAATCCGTGTCTCACCCTCCCGCGTATCCGTGAATTCGTTCTGAATGCGCAAAATACTTAGACCGTCAAGTCTGTCCGTCTTAAATCCACTGACCATGAGTTGCTGAACCACATTGTCATAGTCGATTTTCGAAATCGGTTTCGCGACCCTGGGATTTGTACCAAATCGAACCTCTAATTCGCTCGTTTTATAGTCCTTTTTTAGAACCGGGTTACTAGCTAAATAGAATTCTACCATGGTCTCGAAATCATCTTTCGGGTTACGCTCTGGTTTTACGGGATCTTTTCTTTCCGGTTTTCCGAGATCCTTATCTTCGCGCTTTTCTTGTTGCATGGTGATAAATAATATATAATGCTATTCATATATTATTTGTTTTACATATCAATTTTTATTCATAACTTCTTCCGAAGGGGACAACGATCCCTTGCTGCCGTCTTGTAACTGCATGCGGTTGAGATAAGTGCTTTCTTCTAAATCCTTCATTAGAGCGACGTGATTCGTTTGTATTCCGCTATTGGTTTCCGTCATCATTTTCAATCCCTCTTCGTATTCCGTTGTCCCTGATTTCCGGTAATTCGGGTTCGAACTCATGATTTCGACTGCGCGCTTAATACAACCATGTTCTACCACATCACATAACTGTTTCATATGTTTTTGATCGTGTTCTTTGACCCACCCATCGCTCTCTTTTACATATGTCGTATGTCGTTTTAAATCCGTACAATGAATCGGACGTTCGGTGATTTCCAGTTTTCCGAAAGCGTTGTTGATAATCTTGGACATACCCCGGCGATTCCCATGTTGCGTCAAATACAAAACATCATCCACGGTCGGATCGATCGATTTCAGGAATTTATCGAATGTCACTGCGTCCTTACAGTACTCTTTGAGAAACATATTGACATTAATGTTATTATTATTGTTGGTCGTTGCGTTCATAGTGTTATTGATAACCGTCGTCGGTATAGACGCCTGTTCTTTCAATAATTGAATCACCAAGTTTTGTGACATAACCATCTGTTTCAGTAAATCGCAGACTTCCTCGGTAGATTTCCCCTGAATATCCGGCATTCCGGGTATTGAATCCTGGTCGTCATCTACAAACTTGTCCACAGATTGCTTATCTAGAGAAGAACATAACCCCTGTTTCTGATGTCGCCATAACCCAGAATGATACAAATAAGTCCGACCACATCCACACCTAAAGCATTTATCGAGCGGCACTTCGTGTCGGCGAGTTTTGGTATCCTCATTGTATCTTTCCACACTGACTTGATGTTTACGGGTAGATTTATGTTTTGACATATCACTCAATTTGCTGCATTCATAGTCACATATTACACATGAATGTTTGACGGCGAGTTTAGTCGCCAAATTCATGTCTAAGGTATATCCTAAAGGGATACAAGAAAACTCGCCGAAAAACGTACCGAAAAAATCATGCAGTCAGTTTTTTCGACTGAAAAAAACGGGGTAACCAACTGGCTCCAACAGCTTTTTTTCGTTTTTCTTGGAAAAAAGTACCCCCTAACTTTTTTTTTGGACAAGAATTCTTGTCCAAGGTTTTGTCCAGAATGAAAAACACGGTCCGAAATTCCAAGAAAAACGAGGACCAAAATTGATTCAAAATGGGGTTCCCAACCACCATGTCAACCATTCATAAATCGAGTCAATCGGAATGACTGATTACGCGATGTTTTATAAGTCTCCCGATCCCGCGTTTTCCATGGAGAATCCAAGACCGCACGCAAGATCAAAAACCGCATGTTTCAAAATAGTATTGTTTAATGCGCGCGCGAAAATATCGGTTCCTTTGGATGCTTCGTTGGAAGATTTGTATATTAAAATATACAACGCTGTATATCCGGAGTTTTCAACAGAGAATCCCCACGATTCGATTCCTCCCGTTAATACGTTGACGTACGTTCCAAGAATATATAACGTTTCTATGGTGACCGCGACCGAAGAAATCGTACCGATTCCGATTCATCGATTCATTACCCTATCGAGTTTTATGCAAGCCAACCGTAATTGCTTCTGCGAAAAACCCATGTTTGGATCTCCCGTATACAGAATCTTCGTTTTGAACGAGGAATCCATGAATTTGGTGAAATCCGGAGCGACCCAGACCAAAAGTCATTCTAGTTATTTACAAAAATACCTAGGATGTTATACACAACCCGTAGCTTAAAACATACGTATTTATCCACATATTTTGCGGGATATTAAAATAGGATCATAAGGTTTATCCAACAAATTGCTCTTTTTATTCATTGTATCTTTGTATTTTTCCGATTTTATGAGTAAACTAAATATACTTTGATCGTGACGGTGTTCTCTGAATGATGGGTCATTTGGATATACAGACGGACTATCGTCTATTAAATGATAATTACAAGCAATCGAATACCAATCATTCAAAAAGTCGGTTGTCAATGACGTTTTTTTAGTAATTGTTACCCCACCTTGATATTGTATAGAATCCTTAATTTCATTATTATCCATATTGAATTCTCGAAATAAATCCATTTTATTATAATGTTTTTCGATTTCACGTGTTGATGTATATAAAATATTACATTCATCGCACCGTTTAACGTATTCTCTCAATGTGTCATTGCTTCCGGATTTCATTTCACACCCCGAGTCTAAATAAAAAAGTATATCATTTTCATTCATCTGTTCGAATACCTTTTTCATCAAATAAGGCTTCCATATCCAATATCCATAACCTCTTTTATGACTTTCAATAAAGGCTCCGTGCTTCTCCCAAAATTCGGTGTCGTTTTTTAGGTCCGCATCTGTAAACTTGACTACTTTATCAAAAAACTCTGTTTTAGAATATTCATTTGCTATTCTATTAACGGCGTCGTGATAATTTGTATTTCCGCCACCAAATGATAATGCCCATATTTTTTGAGTCATATAAATAATTACTGTTATTTTATTCTGTATCAAATATATACATTTTGTACAAGTGTATATATTTACAGCGGGTTGCGTTAAGAGGGAATCGAACCCCCAGCTCAACCTTGGAAGGGTTACATGTTACCACTACACCATTAACGCCCTGGTTCCGAGTTACCTGGATCGAACAGGTGACATTTTGATTACGGCGCGAAAAAAAAAACTACTACAGTCAAAAGCTCTACCACTGAGCTAAACTCGGACATTATTATAAGGGTTTCATTTTTTATATTGTTTTATTGTTATAACAATATGTACGAAGACCAGCTTAACGGGGTTTCCTCGATCCGTTCGATCGAAAAACGGCAAATAAAATTGAAGCTCAATAAACCATATAAAAATTTCTCATTATATATAAGACATGTCCACTAGAAAACCAAAGAATAACCAGTCAGATGTCCAAGACAGAAAAATATACGGCGTTTATGGAAAGTCAGTCTTGGAAACAAAGGTTATTCTTTCGATTAATGAAATAGGGAAAAACATTAAACCTAATTTAGAAAATAAAATCACATCTAAAATCTCGGGGAAGTGTATTGCCGAAGGGTTTATCAAACCCTCTTCGATCAAAGTGCTGACTTATTCAAGCGGCACAATCGCCGCGGATAAAGTTGAATATCATGTTGTATTCGAGTGTATGATATGCGCGCCAGTAGAAGGAATGTTGGTCGAGTGTACGACGAAAACGATTACCAAAGCCGGTATTCATTCGCAAATTATAGACGACGAAGGAAATGTTCCTGTTACGGTATTTGTCGCGCGAGATCATCATCATATTGATCAACGGTTTCATAATGTCAAAGAAAACGACAAAATAACCGCTCGAATAATCGGAATTCGTTTTGAACTCAATGACTCTTGTATTTGCGCGATTGCGACTCTGAATTACGATTCGATAGTTTCTAATGAAAAACAAAACATTGGGCAAAAGAAACCCAAGATTCGCGTTTTAGGCGGTGACGAAGAAGCAGAATAATATAATAATGTAAAAATTCCGTCGAAAACAATATAAATGTTTTTGCTATTACTATGAAAGAAGATGAGCAGTTCGCCGATGACACTAGAATCACTTAAAGCTCATATTGAACAAATGACCAAGACACAACAAATTGAGATATTGAAGATTCTGAAGTCGAATCCTCTAGTGAAACTCAACGAAAACAAGAGCGGTGTCTATATTAACCTTTCTTTTTTACCAATGGAGACATTGTCTGAAATACAAGAATATGTCTATTATATTCAAGACCAAGAATCTTCGCTAAGATCAATGGAAAGCCAAAAGCAAGAATTCAAGAATACATTCTTTACTGAAAAAGAAAATAAAGAGGAAATGGTTATATCATATATCTCATCCAAGTAATGACTACAGCAGTTTGCTCTTATTTAAATCAAATTTTTTATAGAAATAAGAAATTTGATGATGGTTCCACCATAATTGATTTGGAAAAGTGGATGCTGACCCATGAATTTATTACGAAAATCGAGCTGATTGAATCGCCGTCTCCTCCACAGATTGAGACCAAGAATGAGGAAAAAGGTCCACAACAGGAAGCTCGTAACAGTCCCACAGAATTCGCCCCAGTCAAAGAAGATACTTTATTTTGGTGCGCATATACATTACACCACGGAGAGGCGGATTATTGGGTGATTGGTAATAAATATAAGAACGCGGAACTTGCCGAAAAACAACGTATTATTGATTTCATAAACCGCGACAAGGCTACTTTCAAACGTCGGTTCCAGAAAATGTCGAATGTGGGTATACAGGAAATCATGGCTGAACTTATGATTGATAAAAAGACGTCTTGGAAAACGTTTTTCGCCATGTGCGCTTATTATGAATTCCGCGCAATTGTGGTTTATGAAAAGACGTATTTGGATTTTTCTCCTACGTCAGATAAGTCATTGAATACCTATTTGTTTAATCGAACCAAGGACGGACATATATCGGTTCGAATCGAACCAATGTCCGCGGAACGTATTGCCGAGATAAAAACCACACATATATGTTTAGATCAAAATCCCGAAAAACCGTTGAAGGCGGCTTCGAATTATAAGGTAGATGAATTAATTGATTTGGCAGAGAAACTTGGGCTAGACGTAAAACAGGGGTTGTACAATAAATGGAAAAAATCGGATTGGTATGATTCGATTTCGTGTAAATGCAAATGGTAAGACCCGGAAAAAACAATTGCTTATTGGGCAATTATTTTTATTTTTTTGTTTGATATCCTTGTGTTTACTCCTCGTCAGACTCCGCGCTCCAATCCATCTGCGACGCGCGTCTTCCCGACTTTGTCTGAGAGCGAGGTGAACGAATGGTCACATTTACGGGAGGCGCGTCTTCCTCCTCAGAGTCGGATTCACTCATGGCAAGCGACTCGAATGCGGACTTCGATCGAACCTTGTCGCTCGGTTTCTCCGTCGAATCCTTCTTCGCCTGATGAGCTTCGCGACGTTCGCGATCGCGCCTGAGAAGCTTGAAGATGTCAAGCGACGTCTCTGCCTTGGATACTGTGCATCGACTTGGGAGATGTCCCTTTGTCCCGCACTTGGAGCAGACGTTCGCGATAATCTTGGGGCAGAAGACGCGACCCTTGATGTCCAGAACGTTGTGGCTCCCGCAAACCTGTGCGTTCTCCCCCGAATTCTTGCAGTGCCCGCAAAACGTCGCCTTGATCTCGACCTTCTTCCCCTTGTTGCTGACGACACGGCGCGACATGTTGTTGATGGACCTTTTGGTTTTTGAAGTTGAATGCCAAAAAATGGAGTGAAAAAAGCATTTCAATTTTTCCTAAGTTTTTCGGTGATATTTGCTGATTTCCAAATAAGCTGTTGTTTCCGGATCAAAAAACCAAGATTTTCCTTCGATTTTGTCGACAGTCATTTGACGCAACAATAATTCCAGCATAACACAGAATCCAGTCTGGTTAATTCCCGCTGCGGTTTTGTCCGTATATTGTTCTTGGATGATAAAATTCAGACGTTTGATAACGTCCGCACGAATTTGACTATCCATTCGCGTCCCGGTATTATTGTGCGATTGCGTCATGTCTTTTACTCTGAAAAATACTTTACCTTTATCGTTTGCTGAACTATTGATGAATCCGACCATATACGCGTAAGGATTTGGCATAAACTTGGCGCCTAACGCGTTGTTGAAAAGGCGAATTTCCTCGGATTCCGCCTCGACCCATAACGTGGGATCTTCCGACGACTTTATATAAATGGTCCATTTATCACCTTTTGTCAATATGACTCCTGTCCTATCCCCTACCGTCAAAATTTTTTCATCCAAATAGGTTTTTATCATCATTTCAAGTTCGGATTCCGGCTCGCGCACTTTGGAGTACATAAAAGATATTATCAATAACTTTTGATTCCAAGATAATGTGTCTATTATGTGTCTAGCTATATGACGTTTAATTTCGTCAAATCCAAGGTTATGTTTCAATTGTAAAATGTCTACAACCTGACTAGCGTGTTTATACCAGCTTTTCTCTCCTTTAGCAATCTTATTTGCAGTAGTTGCATGAAGAAAATCCGCATTTAATTCGCGCATCAAAATGGCATAGCGATCATCGATCGTTCCCTGCGGATCGTCTCTATTCGATAATTCGTCATCTAAGGTGGGTTCAGAAGCAGCCTGAAATTCTTTGGGAACCTCCATCTTTAAAGTCGTATGTTTGAAATCAATAGGAGTTTCGCGCTCATAAATCGAAATATTTTCGTCATTTATTTCAATAGGCTGGAATGCATAAACATCATCTCGATTCACTAGATTGCCGCGCCGCCCGTAACGATCGGTCAAATATTCGTTTTTGTTTTTAATGAAATGCGTGAGTGTGGAATAAATCTGTTCTACTGGATATTGTTTTACAATATTAATCGCGTTAATAAGCGGAATTCTCTTATAAAATGCCTTTTCCTTGAATAGCTGACGTAGACGGTCGGAAATTCGCGTATGATTCACGTTGACGAAATAATCATTATAAGTATCTTTCACAATATCCCCCGCACTAATTGCCGCCGTTGGATTACACTTGAAATCACAGCTATCCATATAATCGCAAATATCTGTATAGGGTCGATCGCCGATTTTATATTGTATGTGCTTTGAACCCGTCGATAGCTCGATCTCGATTTTCTGGTTTGCCGCAAGAGCCGAGAGTTTATCGATCGTGAAGTTGGTTTGACCTATATTCAACAAGCAATCTACAGAAACCTCTTTCAGAAGCCGCGTCACACGACCAATTTGAACTGCTTTACGTTCGGCGAAACGATACAAGTACAAGTCCGCGGACTCTTCGGTTGGCGACGCCTTCAGCATCGTTCCGTGTAAATAAATCTCTACATTACGTCTTTCAAAGGGGAGTGAACAGTGACTCAAGTTTCGCACGCCGCGACCGATGGTCTGTTCCACGCGGTTCATATTATACCAAGGTTCCAAGAGGTGAACTTGTCGAATACACTTGAAATCCAAGCCTTCGGATCCCGCCTTGGAAATCAAAATCACTTTGACCAGTTCACCGTTGGCGTTTTTATTACCGACCACGTATTTCACGTCTTCCGCATTCTGAGGAGAGAACTCTTTTTGACCCGTGATCATCACGTATTTCGCCTGGTTAAACTTGGCACCTTCAGGTAATTCGGACCTTGGTTTCATGGTTACAGCGTCCAAGGGTTCCACAATGTGTCGCCCATCCGCTCCACTTTTGAATAAAGGCGAAGTCTGAGTGGCGGATCCGAAGCGGGTGAATCCCATTTCTTCCAAGGCGAGAGCCAGGGGGACTATTCCACCGTCAATATATTGAGAGTAAACCAGGACTATACCAGTAGAAGCGCGAATTGTCTCGCAAATCTTGGAAATCTTGGCACTATAGGATCCGATTACCGAAGGACTGAATATTCTACCGTATTTCTCTAAAATCTCGGGCTTATAGTCGAAGTTATAACGACGCGGAACTGTCGACCGGGTTTCGTCTACGTAGTTCATTACGCTATTTAGTCCGCGTTTTCCAACGATAGTAGCCAGCGGGTTTTTCGCGTCTTCTTCGTCGTCTTCTTCTGCAACCAAGAAGTCATCGAATCGGTCGACATCTGCCATTTTACCACGTGCCATTCCGTCGTCCAATGCTGCGCTAGGATATACCATATTTAGGGCTTCCAAGGGCATTTTCAGTCTATGGAACCCGAATCGGTCCATTTCTTCAAACACAAAATTCTCGCTCATTTCTTTGCGCATAGTATTAATAATGAGTCGGTAAGCCTTTTCTTGGTAATCGCCCACCTCGGTTAAATAAACAGGAATATGATTTAATGAAATATCGATGGGTTTTCCATTGAGCTGCACGGTTGGATAAAGGATCTGCTCTTGGGGTTTTACCAATCCCACGGCTGTTCCAATTCGCGTGGCGACCGACTCGCCCATGTTATCGATGACTCGAGTTGCTCTTTCCAAGATAGACGGAGATTCGGCGCTGACCACAGGCGCGCGTGTAAATGTATGTTCTGGCGCGAAGTCCGTGGGATAAACACGATAAGGAAAAGTATAAGGATTTTCGCCGCGAATATACGAAATATATCCGATCATTTTTCGATGTAATAATTCGCGACCCCCTTCTTGGACTACTTTTCCATCAGTGCCTAGTTTGGCTGGAATAAACGCGCCGGTTTTATCAAAAACCTCGCTTTCGGTAATAGCAGGGCGACCGTCATTCATATTCATCAAGTTCACGATCCAAATAATCTCTTTATGTGAATTATACATGGGCGTCGCGGATAACAAAAGGAACCGAAGTGAATCACAGTACTTGGCGAGCTTGGTTAGAACTTTCGCCGTTTTCCAATCTTTATTCTCGTCTGTTAAACGAATATTATGTACCTCGTCAATTATAATGAGACGATTGTTAAAAAGGTCCTGAATTTTCTTGGTCTCCATCTTCCGCTGATCTTCTGCGGAATACCCCGAATTCAAAGGAACGGCAGTTTTCTTGGCGACGTAGTTAGCGAGCTCGGTATATCCCATGAAGACATAGTATTGGTTGATGATTCCTTTGATTTGGCTTATTACACGATCCTTGGGAACGTCCTTCAGATTCGTAGGATTGATTTCTTTGATGAATGCATCCCCTGTACACGATTGGATGGTCCATGCTCCGTCTTTCAATACCAAACCGTTTTCATTGAAGAGTTGAACCCGGAAATTCTGCTGCACGTTAGGCGAAGCTACCACAATAATGCGTTTTCGAATACCCATTTGTTTCATATACCCGCGCATTTCTTCCGCAATTCCGATGGAACTACACGTCTTACCTGTTCCAAGACCGTGATAAAGCAACAAGCTATTATAGGGAGTTTGGAATGATAAAAAATTCTTCACGAAAAGTTGATGTGGCATGAGCTCGAATTGTGCTTTACATAAGAAATCCGCGTGCTCTTTGATAGATTTGATAGATCCGTCGTATTGGAAATCATTAAATTCCTTGCGTTTGGCAATTTTGACTGCGAAATTGGGATCATTTTGATCGGGATACAAAAATCCGTATTCGTTCGAAACCTCGTTTCTCGCTGCTTCGTATTCGATCTTTTCTTTTTGCCGTAAATAATTATTCGAACTTTTCGGAACCGCGGCTAAAACGTTATCTAAAACTACGTTTTTATAATTTTGAATAGAAGGGGCACTTGAAGCCGGTTGTGCCAGAACCTTGTCTACTTCCATGTCCAAGATTGTAGGTTCTAACTCTTCGTATTGAATTCTATCTGTAGCCGGAGGGTCAATCAGTGGATTAAATTCCGGTTCTACAGGGGCAAGAAGTTCCTTTTTTTCCAAGACTATAGTCGGTTGCATTTCAACGACGGGCTGCGCCACTCTAGGAACAGGCGTGTTAATAAGGGGTTCTAGTGCGGGGGTTATAAACTCGTTCTTAACCTTATCATAGGGCTCACATTTTCCTGTTTTTGGATGTTTACGTGTTCCTCTTGCGCACGGAGTTCTGTATTTTTTTGTAGGAGCCTTCGATTCAACAACAGGAGATCGTTCAGGAAGAACGGGACCAGGAACAACGGTAACAGGATTAGTAAGAGGAGCTTGTATAAAGACGTTCTTATCCTTATCGTATGGCTCACAATTCCCAGTTTTCGGATGTTTTCTTGTACCTCTCGGACACATCGTCCGACGTTTTTTCGTCAAAGCCTGTGCATTTGCCGCTATATCTGTAACCTCATTTACTGCTTCAGATTGTGGTTTAATCTGAAGCGGATTTTCCTCTAAACGAATGCTTAATTCAGGAATGGATTTTATTTCTTTTTCCAAGGTTTCGAGGGCTTTATTCATAGCTTAATATCTAAAATATGCGTATATTATTTATACGCATATCTAACGGTTATTACACCTTTTATCGGGACTAAACTCCGCAAATCGAATATTTTTGCAAGGCTCGATGCACTTTCGTTATGAGGCGCTTCTTCTCTAAATTATAATTACGTATGGATTCTAGACATTCGTCGTGTGTTTTCCATTCCATTTTACTTACTTCCGATCGCTCATAATTATCCATATTCAAGGTATCGCCATATTCCATAAACATCAGATAATATTTATGCCTGTATGATTTATAATTCGATCCTGTAAATATTTCTTCATAAGGAACTATGTTTTGTACGTTTTTTAAAGCCGAAATAGAATAACCCGTTTCCTCTGCGAATTCTCTCAATGCACATTCGAAATCTTTCTCTTGATGATTACGCCGACCTTTAGGAAATCCCCATTCAGTTTCTTCCCATTGACATCCTGCGCGATCGCTTTCGTCAATCAAATTGTTCAACGTATAATAATCATTCTTCGCGAACACTCCATTAAACAAAACCTCATATTTTTCTCTAGAAACCAATTCCTCGTTTTTGTACTGCGAGGAAATCGCAGCTTTTCCCCAGAGGCTTTCCCATAATGCATCGAAATCTCCGCCGCGCATCAATGTTTTTTCCGCGACGGTCATTTGTTTCAACATATTCAGAATGTAATATTTATTAAAAATCGAGTATTTTCCGCGCATGAAATCAATGTGCCCTAAAGTATTGCGTCTTCTGATCATAAGATATTGCGGCGATCCTTGGACCACGCGAAATACAATGATTCCGATGCTGGTAATCGGAATTTTACACTGATGAAACAGATGCCCGGGTTTTCCGCAGTTATTACAATAATTAGGTTCACTCATTTTTATAAAAGGTCGTTGTTATTAGTAAAACAATAACTTTAAGCTTGTTTTCTTTTTAATGATCTTCTTCTCAGTTTTTTGTTATTCTCTCGTTATTCTCTTTCTGCCTTTCAATGATGGTGGTTTAAACCCTTAAATGAATTAAAAGGCAACCCTCCTATGGAGGTTTGTCCCATTATCACAAGTTATGAAATCTTTATCGTTGTAAACGACGTTGTAAGTGACGAAAAAATATTTTTTACACCTTTTTTCATTTCAAAAGCCGATTTTCTTAGAAGAAAATAAAAAAATTGATTTTAAAAATACAAAACTTTTACACCATTGCACATTCAAAACGCCCGCTTTGCGGGCAGCTATGAGTGGCATGGAACGGTTACTTTGCGCATTTAAAATGCGCAAAGGTGTAAAAATAATAATTTTGAAATGCAGAAGGAAGTTCAAATAGGAGAAGTAGATATGAAGTTTATTCTATTGCATGAATTTAATACTAAAGAACTTGAATCTTTCATATATTTTATGCAATATACAGGCAATGAAAAAACTATAGCTTCATTCGCCAACTTTATATCAAAGGCTGACTATGATGATTTTGAAGGTGGTGAATATGTAAAATTTGAAATTAATTCTAAAAATTTGGTTTCAGAAAATACAGCAGATGAAATGATAAAGTGCAATTTTGGATCATATAGTTATATGTTTTCTAAACTTACTGGTAAAATGGAAGATCCATTTAATGGAGATTCTGCAGAAGATATGGAGGGTCATGAAATAGCCACACTATTAAATGATGAGTTTTTTGGAAATAGAATTACAAAACTATTTGTTGAACAATAATAACTTATAAAATATATATATAATTGGCGTTTGAAATGAGAAAAGGTGTAATAAACTATTAACTTATATATTTTAATCTAAATGTACAATATATGGAAGGAGGAGATTTAAGTTCACATCCTATATTTAAAAAAATATTAAGTCTGGGATATGAGTTTGAGACGCATGACATAATCAAATTTTCTCTACATGATAATGGAACTAGTCTTGTAAATGCGGACACTATTTTAAGAACATTAAATAGCAAGATTAGAGAAGGTAAAATAAAAAAGGTAGACGATAATTATTTAGCCCTTAATGTTCATTTCGAAGGCGATGTCATAAGTGAAGAACAGGAAGAAGAAGAGGAGGCTCTTTTAGATGAATATATGGAAGCGTTCCAAGATGAATCGGAAGAAGCACAAAATGCGCGTGAATACGAAGAGCATTTCGGAAAAAAGTCCAAGAGCAAATCGCCAGAAAAGGACGCGAATTTCGTCAATGAATATTTTAATGAAAAACGCAAGGGCGATAATACCAATAATATTAAATTCCAAGTTACAAACGATATTGGAGATGCTGATTTCGCGAAAATGTTAAAGGCGCGTTGTAAAAACCTGACGATTCCGAAGAACGACATGTATCTCTTTAAAACCAATACTGGTAAAACCTACGACCTTAAGTTTACGCGCGGACTCCCGGATTGTCAGACGTTTTCGGGCGTCGAATACGTGGTTACTTATTATAATCCCAAGCGGGAGAATTCGAATGTTGTAGTAGATACATTCATCGACGCGTGTAGTCGCGTTATAGACCATTTGGCAGATATGAAACAAATTGGCGGAGAATTAATGATCGCCAAGAATAACGAAAAGACCGAATACGAGACCATCGGAGACTTGAAAAACCATAGACATATTTATAATAAAGAGGGCACCAATTTATATTATATGGACGCCTATGACGACGAAGAAAGTAACGAATGGGTAACGAAACGCCAACTTCTAAGCGATGTTATTTTTACCATACAAATGACGTTTCGCTGTCATGCTGATGATGCACTTGATATTATGAAACAAATATTGAAACAAAATCCTGCGAATGCACGGCACGCCCGCGCATTTATTCGAGAACAGAAAAATGAATTATTGTGTATTGAAATCTTGGAAGGAATAGTAAATCAATTATTTGTTAGATTCGACGTAGCAAATGACACCAATATTATGGATAATACTAAGATCAGTAAAACCCTGAAAACCTATGTATTCATGATTCTCTATAAAATTTATTATTATGTTGCAGGTCACGCGAATATTTTATACGATAGAGAAGAGACATATTTAAAGGATTATTTATCATTCGCGTCTAGGCACTCGAATTACGAGCTATACGAACGCGTGAAAGATATATTAGATAAAAAATTCAACATCACGGATAAAAAAAAGATACTCAAGTTATTCTATCAAGCCGATATTTTAAAACCATTTTATGAAGATTTGGAACCAGACGATAAGGATCTTGATGAAGAGGGGAACTTCTTATATGGAGAACCATTAACTGATGTCCTGGAAGAAACTGATACCAACTATGGTAATCCTATGTATTCACTGGCTTCTTATTTTACACATATTGAAGAAAATGATGCGGATTGGTTTCACGAAGCAAAATTAGACGTATATTCTACCACGTTTGGATTAACGAATGACAACATCATGTTTGAAAACCGATATTTTGCGTCCGAAATTCTTGTATATTTAAGAAATCAAGTGGATAAAAAAATCAGCCCAAATGGAAGAAATGGCATGGATGTAAATGATATGCATAGAGCAGTGGCT